>Ga0206124_10003722_pt1 | contig 10592 bp, 6 predicted proteins | sample Helgoland_Spring_3_FD_148671 | JGI IMG/M metagenome (GOLD analysis project Ga0206124, IMG submission 148671) | Pelagic subsurface seawater microbial communities from Kabeltonne, Helgoland, North Sea - Helgoland_Spring_Bloom_20160321_2 | ecosystem: Environmental > Aquatic > Marine > Epipelagic ... | reverse complement strand
AAAAACCAAAAAACTTTGGTGAAAGTAGGTGATAAAGTTAAAAAGGGTCAAGTGATTGCTGATGGTCCGAGTACGGATAGAGGTGACCTAGCTCTAGGTAGAAATACATTAGTCGCATTTATGCCTTGGAATGGTTATAACTTTGAGGATTCAATATTGATTTCTGAAAGAGTGGTAAAAGATGATGTGTTTACATCTATCCATATTGAAGAATTCAGTGTTGCAGCTAGGGATACAAAATTAGGTCCTGAAGAAATCACAAGAGATATTCCAAATGTAAGTGAAGAAAGCTTAAGATGGCTTGATGAAACAGGCGTGGTATACAAAGGTGCTGAAGTAAAGCCTGGTGATATACTTGTTGGTAAAGTTACGCCAAAGAGTGAATCCCCTATGACTCCGGAAGAGAAGTTATTGAAAGCGATCTTTGGTGAGAAAGCTGCGGATGTAAAAGATAGTTCATTACATGTTCCTCCAAGTGTTACTGGTACTGTGGTTGAAGTTCGTGTGTTCTCTAGAAGAGGTATCGAGAAAGACCAAAGAGCTCTAACGCTTGAGAAAGAACAAATTCAAAGTCTTACAAAAGATAAGGATGATGAGATTAATATTATTTCTGAATTCGTACTATCTAATGTTAAGAACATTTTAGATGGCGGTAAGGTGAAATCTGGTCCTAAAGGACTAAAGTCTGACACTGATCTGACATCTGAAATTATTGATTCTTACAAAATTGACCAATTATGGCAAATTGTTATAGATAGCCCTAAAAAGATGAATCACATTTTGGCATTAAAAGAGAATTATGATTCTTCTGTACAAGAAATTACGTCAAGATACGATAGTAAGATTGAGAAAGTACAAGGAGGTGATGATTTACCACAGGGTGTATTGAAAGAAATTAAGATCTTTATTGCTATGAAGCATAAGTTGCAACCAGGTGATAAGATGGCTGGTCGACATGGTAACAAGGGTGTTATTTCTAGGATTCTTCCAGAAGAAGATATGCCGTATTTAGAAGATGGTACGGTGGTTGATATAGTTCTGAACCCTCTTGGTGTTCCATCTCGTATGAATGTGGGGCAGATCTTAGAAACACATCTAGGTTGGTCTTCTGTAGCTTTAGGTAAGAAAATAGATAGAATGTTGCGTAGTAAGGAAAGTGCGGATACTATGAGAAAATTCTTGCTAAAAATCTATGCTGGTAATGATGAGATCAGTAAAAGAATTAAAGAAGCTAAGGATAAAGAGATATTCGAGTTGTCTCAAAATCTATCTAAAGGTGTGTTTTTTGCAACTCCAGTCTTTGATGGAGCTAAAGTAGAAGATATAGATCATATGCTAGAATTAGCAGATGTAAGTACTTCTGGTCAGTCTCAGCTGATTGACGGTAGAACAGGTGAGTATTTTGATAGAGAAGTAACAGTGGGTTACATCTATATGCTGAAACTACACCATCTTGTTGATGATAAAATCCATGCTAGATCTATAGGACCTTACAGTCTTGTTACGCAACAGCCTCTTGGTGGTAAAGCTCACTTTGGTGGACAAAGATTTGGTGAAATGGAATGTTGGGCTCTTCAAGCTTATGGTGCTGCATATACATTGCAAGAAATGCTAACGGTGAAATCAGATGATGTTGTTGGGCGTGTGAAGATCTTTGAATCTATTGTGCGTGGAGATAACAACTTCGAATCTGGGACACCAGAATCATTCAACGTGATGATCAAGGAATTAAGATCCCTATGCCTAAATGTAGAATTGGAAAACACAAATAATAGCTAGAGCAGGTTTTTAGTATGACAAGAAACAACTTTTTTTACCAAAACGATGAGCGTGAATTTGATTCTTTAAGAATTTCTATAGCAAGTTCTGAGAAGATCAGGTCCTGGTCTTATGGTGAAGTGAAGAAGCCTGAAACCATCAACTATCGTACTTTTAAACCTGAAAAAGAAGGTTTGTTTTGTGCAAGAATTTTTGGACCAGTAAGTGATTACGAGTGTCTTTGTGGTAAGTATAAAAGAATGAAATACCGCGGAGTAATCTGTGAGAAATGTGGAGTTGAAGTTACTACTGCAAAGGTCAGAAGAGAAAGAATGGGACATATTGATTTGGCTGCTCCTGTGGTTCACATCTGGTTCTTAAAGTCTTTACCTTCTCGTATTAGCACAATGCTTGATCTTGCTATAAAGGATTTAGAGAAAATATTATATTTTGAATCATATGTTGTTACAGATCCTGGCATGACGATGCTTTCTGTTGGAGAATTAATGAATGAAGAGAAGTACCAAGCTGCGTTAGATGAATATGGCGAAGATAATTTTAAAGCAGAAATTGGTGCAGAAGCTGTTGAAACTTTATTAAAAGCATTAAAATTAGAAGATCTAAGAGACACACTAAGAGTGGATCTAGCTGAATCTAATTCTGAAGCTAAAAGAAAGAAAACAGTAAAAAGATTAAAATTAGTTGAAAATTTCTTAGGGTCAGGAAATAAGCCAGAATACATGGTAATGAATGTTATTCCTGTGCTTCCTCCAGAAATTAGACCTCTTGTTATGTTAGACGGTGGTCGTTTTGCTGCATCAGATTTGAATGAATTATACCGTAGGGTTATTAACAGAAATAACCGTCTGAAGAGACTTATTGAATTAAGAGCTCCTGATATTATCGTTAGAAACGAAAAAAGAATGCTTCAGGAATCTGTAGATGCATTATTTGATAATGGTAGAAGGGGTAGGGCTGTTAAGAATGCAAATAAGAGACCGTTTAAATCCTTGAGTGATATGATTAAGGGTAAGGGTGGTAGATTTAGGCAGAATCTTCTTGGTAAGAGAGTTGATTACTCAGGTAGATCGGTAATTGTTGTAGGTCCTACATTGAAACTTCACCAATGTGGTTTGCCTAAAAAAATGGCGTTAGAATTATTTAAGCCGTTTATATATTCTAAACTTGAGATGTACGGTATCTCCACTACTTTGAAAGCAGCCAAGAAAATGGTTGAGATGGAAAGACCAGAAGTATGGGATATTCTTGAAGAAGTTATTCGTGAGCACCCGGTATTATTGAACCGTGCGCCAACACTTCACAGGCTTGGTATTCAGGCGTTTGAACCTGTACTTGTTGAAGGTAAAGCTATACAATTACACCCATTAGTATGTACACCATTTAACGCTGACTTTGATGGTGATACTATGGCGGTTCATTTACCTCTGTCTATTGAAGCTCAAATCGAATCTAGAGTTCTTATGATGTCTACTAATAACATCTTAAGTTCAGCGGATGGTAAGCCAATTATTACTCCTTCTCAAGATATGGTTCTTGGAATCTATTACCTAACAATCGAAATAGAAGGAGAGAAGGGAGAAGGAAGAGCATTCATGGATATGAATGAAGTTAATCATGCTCTAGAAGAGAAAACAATTAGCTTACATACAAAGATTCAATGTAGAATTCCTCAGTCTGATGAAGAGGGTAATGAAGTTATTAAGCTTGTTGAATCTACTCCTGGTAGACTAAAAATAGCTCAGTTATTACCTAGAAACCCTAATACAAATATTGCATTAGTTAATAAGCTAATGACAAGCAAGGAAATCTCTAAGGTCATTGACATGATTTTCCGTTACTGTGGACAGAAAGCTACTGTAATTTTCTGTGATAAAATAATGGAAGTAGGTTTCTCACACGCATGTAAATCAGGCGTGTCTTTCGGTAAAGATGACTTGGTGATTCCTAAAACAAAACAAAAACACTTAGATGAAACCAGTGGAAAAGTGGAGGAGTTTGAGAGGCAATACATGGATGGTTTGATCACCATGGGAGAAAAATACAACAAAGTGACTGACGAATGGGCGCATTGTACTAACAAAGTCGCGGAAGACATGATGGCAGCTTTCTCTGCTGATCATACAAGTGAGTATGATTCTAATAAGCAAAGAGGTATTAACTCTATCTACATGATGGCGCATTCTGGTGCAAGAGGTTCTGCTCAACAGATCAAGCAGCTTGCTGGTATGAGAGGTCTTATGGTTAGACCGAATGGTGAGATTCTTGAGAACCCAATTAAATCCAACTTTAAAGAGGGGTTGAGTGTGTTAGAATATTTTAACTCTACTCACGGTACTCGTAAAGGTATTGCGGATACGGCGTTGAAAACTGCTAACTCCGGTTACTTGACTAGAAGATTGGTGGATGTATCACAAGATTTAATAGTTCAAGAGCATGATTGTGGAACATCAAAAGGTATAGTAGCAAGTTCAATTATTGAAGCTGGTGAAGTTGTACTTCCTCTTTCAGAAACTGTTCTTGGTAGAGTATCATGTTCTGATGTTAAGAACCCGGTTACTGGTGAATTAATACTCAAGAAAGATGAGCTTATTGATGAAGATGCTGTAGATAGAATTGATTCTGCTGGTATCGACTCAATTATGATAAGATCTGCAATAACTTGTGAATTAGAATACGGTATTTGTGCACAATGTTATGGTCGTGACCTATCTAATGGTAACCTGATAAGTGTTGGGGAAGCAGTTGGTGTAATTGCGGCTCAATCTATTGGTGAACCTGGTACACAGTTAACTATGAACACGTTCCACATTGGTGGTGCTGCTACTAAGAGAGTGGAGATTTCTAATGTTCAAGTTACACAAGATTCTGTTGTGAAGTTCTTCAATAAAAACTTTGTAACAAATACAGATTCTCAAAAAGTAATCATGAGTAAGAGCTGTGAAGTTGCTTTCTGTGATGAAAAAGGTAATGAGAAGTCAAGGTTTAAAGTTCCTTACGGTGCTACCGTTTCTATCGGTGATGGAGATAAAGTGAAAAAAGGAGATATTGTTGCTGAATGGGATCCATATACAATCCCTATCATAAACGAGCGTGCTGGTGTTATGGTATACAAAGATCTTCTTGAAGGAATTTCTATCAAAGAGGCGATGGATGAAGAAACAGGTATCTCTAACAAAGTGATTGTTGATTGGAAGCAGAAAACAAAAGGTGCTGACTTAAGACCAAGGCTTGTTCTAGAAGATGATAAAGGTGATATGGTAATCTTAGCAAATGAGTTAGAAGCTAGATACTTCTTGCCAATTGGTGCGATTCTTAATGTTGAAGATGGTGCTAAAGTGCATGCAGGTGATATTATTGCTCGTATTCCAAGAGAGTCTACAAAAACTCGTGATATTACTGGTGGTCTTCCAAGGGTTGCTGAATTATTTGAAGCAAGGAGGCCTAAAAACCATGCTGTGATTAATGAAATAGAAGGCAAGGTATTCTTTGGTGCTGACTACAAATCTAAGCGTAGAATTGTAATCAAACCTACTGATGAATCATTAGAGCCACTAGAATATTTAGTTCCTAAAGGTAAGCATATCTTCGTGAATGAAGGAGATTACTTGAAGAAAGGTGACTTGTTGATAGATGGTAATCCTGTATTGCAAGATATCCTAAAAGTTCTGGGTGTTGAAGCTTTAACGAAATACATGGTTTCAGAGGTACAGCAAGTTTATAGACTTCAAGGTGTGAAAATTGATGATAAGCATATCGAGGTTGTTCTAAGGCAGATGCTACAGAAAGTTGAAGTGGTGAATGCTGGAGAAACTACATTGCTTGCAAGTGAGCAATTAGATAGGCGAGAATTCGATGAGATAAACAAGAAAGCTGTTGCTGAAGGTTATAAACCTGCTACTGCAACACCAATATTACAAGGTATTACAAAAGCTTCTCTGCAAACTAGATCATTTATTTCTGCTGCATCGTTCCAGGATACTACTAAAGTATTAACAGAAGCTGCGGTATCTGGTAAAGTTGATATGTTGGTAGGTTTAAAAGAGAATGTGATTGTTGGTAACTTGATACCTGCTGGTACAGGTTTCTATACCAAGGATATGATGGTTAAAGCTCAGGAAGCAGATAAAACAGAAGAAGAGAAGAAGAAATCTGACGAGGTATCTGTTGATTCAGTAGTAGATTTAGAATCTGAAGAAAAAGACTCTGGTCTCTCTGCATAATAGAGTGAATTAGACATTAAAAAAGACGGCAAGTATGTTTACTGCCGTCTTTTTTTATAAATATTTTACTTTATTTGTTCGTAGTCATATCCGGTGCATCTACTGATTTCATTCCAATAAAATTATAACCAGCATCTACGTATATAGTTTGTCCTGTGGTTGCACTTCCCATGTCACTTAGGAGGAATAGAGCTGAGTTACCAACTTCTTCTGTAGTAACTGTTCTTTTTAATGGAGAGTTATATTCATTCCATTTCAAGATATATCTAAAGTCTCCTATTCCAGACCCAGCTAAAGTTTTAATAGGCCCAGCTGAGATAGCATTTACTCTAATATTTTTGTCACCTAGATCTACAGCTAAATATTGAACACTTGTTTCTAATGCAGATTTTGCAACACCCATTACATTATAATGAGGCATTACTTTTGTTGATCCATAGTATGACATAGTAATCATACTACCACCATCTTTCATAAGAGGCGCTGCTCTTTTAGCAACTGCAGTGAAAGAGTAACAAGATATATTCATGGTGAGTAAGAAGTTCTCTAGAGAAGTGTCCAAATATTTGCCTTTTAACTCATCCTTATTTGAGAATGCTATGGAATGTACTAGGAAATCCAAATGTCCCCATTTTTTCTTTATGTTTTCGAATAGAGCATCCATGCTTTTTTCATCGGTGACATCGCATTCATAGCACATATCTGAGCCAGTTTGCTCTGCCATAGGTAGTACGCGCTTTTTTAACATTTCTCCTTGATAGGTATATGCTAATTCCGCTCCATTTGCATGCGCAGCTTTAGCTATCCCCCAAGCGATTGATTTGTCATTTGCAGCTCCCATTATGAGGCCTTTTTTCCCTTTTAAGAGGGATCCGTGAATTATTTTATTTGTATCCATAGATAAAAGTATTTTTTTATAATTAAGGTTATACAAAAATAATGTAGTCTAAGCAACATCATTCATAAAAACTCTTCTCACACCGTCTGTGTATCCAAAGCCATTGAGAAGGGTCTTTTCTGATCCAGTTTTCTATTTTTTCATTCATAATTTGCGTTAGAGCTAGTTCCTTATCTGAGGCATTCTCTTTGTTTTTTAGTAGATCTTTGGTGCTATAAGGGCCATCAATATGTGTTTTGAAGCGGGTTCCCTTTATTCTTGATGTATGTACAAAAAATATGGGTAAATCAAACTTGAGCGCAAGCTTCATTGGTGCAGCTGTAGTCATTGATGTTTTTCCGAAAAATTTTACTGGTATCCCTGTGTTTAACTTTTGATCTGCAAGAAAGCATATAGCATCTTTGTTTTTTATAGCTTCGAATACTTTTCTTAGTGCCATAGTGCCTTTTGGTATGTTATTAAAACCTGGAACTCTATTAGAAAGGTATAGCTTATCTGTTTTTGGATTATTAGCAACTCTATATATTACAGAGATGTTTTCTTTGTGTTGTTTGAAGATTCGTGCGGTTATATTCCAATTTCCAAAATGCCCTGTAATTGCTATGACGGATTGGTCCTTTTGAATTTTTTTAAAATTCTTTGAATAAGTTGATGTCACTCTATTTTTGATTTCTGAATCTGATAATTTATATACAGAGGGTGTTTCGCAAAGGGATCTGCATAAATTATCCCACATTTTTTTAATAATAATATTAGTTTCTTTATCGGACAGTTCAGGAAAAGCAACTTGTAGATTAGTTCGAGCAATTTTTTTAGATTTATGGGATAGTAGGTAAGCTATTCTTCCTAAAGCAGCACCTATATTTGAAGCTGTTTCTATGCTTACATTTTCTAATATAAGATATAGTGATTTTACAAAAATATACTCAATAAAATATTTTTTTTTTGTTAGCTTTATTTTGTTCATTTTACTTTCTTCAGAGTATAAATAAGAGGGTTTATGTTTTGTGCAGTAAACTCTATAGGCAAGATCTCTATTTTGCAATAAAGGGATTGGTCTATCTTTGTATAATCTTTTTCTGTTGTGATAAGATTTGCTTGGTTTTTAGAGGAAATTTGAAGTAATTTATCTAGATCGTCTTTTGAGTAAAGGTAATGATCGGGAAAAGGTACTTTCTGCAGGATTTTGTAGCCATTTTTTTCTAAAGTTTCAAAGAAAAGATCCGGGTACGCAATACCTGTAAAAGCAATATAGTTCGTGTTTTTCTTAGGGAAAGCAAGGATTTTTTGTTCTATAGAGATTAGCTTTTCTTTGTCAATGAGTTTGGTTAAATGGTGTTTATCTTCTCCTATAAAGAAAACATAGTTAGATCTAGAGATTGCATTTTCTATGGGTTCTCTCAAAGGTCCTGCGGGAATACATAAATTATTTCCTACTCCAATATCCCCATTGATTACTAAGATAGAGATGTCTTTGTGGAAGCTGTTATTTTGTAATCCATCATCTGTGATTATAAAATCGAACTCTTGCTTATCTGCCAAAGCAATGGCATCTGTAATGTTTTTTGAAGTAAAGGTATCTGAAATTTTATATAATAATACTGCTTCATCTACGATTGCAGGTGGGCTGTGTTTCTTTGTGACTTTTATAGGATCTTTTATATCTGCTTTATAGTTCTTGCATACTATCCCAACTTTATAACCTTGTTTTTTTAATTCTTTGGCTAACATAATTGTAGATGGGGTTTTTCCTGCTCCTCCTGCAATTGCATTTCCTATGCATATAATTTTTGTAGAAAATTTCTTTGGGGATTTGAGTTTATATAAAAGTGCAGATATGAACCTGTAAAGCAAAGAGAAGGGGTATAGAAGGTGAGAAATAATATTTACTGTTTTCCAGAATTTAGGCGTTCTAATCATTTTATATATTTTCTTATTTCTGATGTAATGCCCTCTAGCAGGTTGTTTTTTGAATTAATGAATGTGAGTGCATTATACACATATTTCCTTGAGGTGTGTTTGTCAGAGAGCAATAAATTAATTGCCTTAACGCATTCTTTTGGGTTTTTTACAAATATTGCTGCTTTATTTTTTTTGAGATCTTTACAGATTTCTTTGAAATTATCATAATGTGGTCCAATGATAATAGAGGATTTGAGTTTTGCTGCTTCTATAGGGTTGTGCCCTCCAATATTTACAAAGGATCCGCAGATTACAGATATAGGAGAGATCTTAAATAAAGTTCCCATTTCTCCAATGGTATCAGATATATAAAAATCTGTATCAGAAGGAATTTTTCTGGATTTTGATCTCAATATTGATTTGTATTTTTGCCTATTGATCATGGAGGCGATTTGGCTACCGCGATGTGGGTGCCTTGGTGCGATTATAAAGATTAAAGATTTATGCTGATCTTTTAATTCATGGAATATATTTATAATAATTTGCTCTTCTTTAGGGTGTGTACTTGCAAATAAAACAATTTTTTTCCCTTTTAGTGATTCTTTCAAATGTAACAGTTTCTGTTCATTGTAAGGGAGAGAGGGTGAGCCATATTTGATATTGCCCATATATCTTATGTTGTTTGCTCCCAGATCTTTTAATCTCCTACTATCCAAAATACTCTGAGGTAGAAACAAACTAAAAAGAGACGCAATTTCCTTAAAAAAATAATTATAAGACTTCCAAGATTGAAAAGATTTGTTGGATATCCTTGTATTTAGAGAAATGATTTTTGTGGTTTTTGCAGTTTCATTAAGTATGCACGGCCAAAATTCAGATTCCAAAAAAACAGCTAGTTTTGGCTTCCAATGTTTCAAGAAGTTTCGTATTGCGAAATAATTCTCTAAAGGAAGAAATTGATGAATGATATTTTTTGGAAGGCGAGATTTTAGAATTCTAGTTGATGTTAGCGTACCAGAAGTTAGTAGAATAACATATTCTGAATTATTTTTTAGAGCATCGAGTAATGGGATAACAGAGATCGTTTCACCAACACTGGCTGCATGAAACCAAATGATCTTTTTTTTAGGCTTCTTCTTCTTAGAAATGCCAAATTTCTCTTTTATCCTATAGGGATCTTCTTTTTTTTGTGCAACTCTAAAGATCAGAAAGAGCATTAAAAAGGGAGTGAAAATGATGTTAATAAATGTGTATAGTCTTAAAATCATCTTATTCAAAATCCTTTATATTGTCTGAAATAGAGTCTATTGCCTTTTTAACAACCGTATTTATCTCTTGTGGTGTTTTGACGTCATTCGACGAAAACTCAATAACGCTACCATATCGGAAAATAATGTTATTAAAAGGAAGGGGGATTATCATGTTGTCCCAAGATGAAAGGGTGATTTTCCTTTTGCAATTATATGATATAGGTACGACAGGGACATTATTCTTCTGTGCAACTACCATAAGACGCCTGTTAACATTATATTTGGGGCCTCGTGGTCCATCTAGGGCCACGCAGATGTTTTCTTCTCTTTGGATTGCTCTCAATATTTCGCGTAAAGCAGTTGTTGCATTTCTGTTTGTAGAGCCAAAAATTACCTGTACGCCAAATAATGTAAAAATATTGCTTAAAAATCTCCCATCTGGATGGCTTGAAATAAGCCCATTATTTATTTTTTCTTTTGTTGTAAGGAAGGGTATTAAAGTGGTTCTGTTGTGCCAGAAAACCATAAGGCTACTCTTGCTAT
>Ga0206124_10003711_pt1 | contig 10605 bp, 9 predicted proteins | sample Helgoland_Spring_3_FD_148671 | JGI IMG/M metagenome (GOLD analysis project Ga0206124, IMG submission 148671) | Pelagic subsurface seawater microbial communities from Kabeltonne, Helgoland, North Sea - Helgoland_Spring_Bloom_20160321_2 | ecosystem: Environmental > Aquatic > Marine > Epipelagic ... | reverse complement strand
CATTGGGCCTACAGCCCGCTGGATCAGATTAACAGGGATAACGTGGATAGCCTGCGACTGGCTTGGTCCTGGACCATGGAGCCGGGAAAGCAGGAGACCACACCATTGGTGCACGATGGCATCATGTTCCTGCCGCAGGCCTGTGACTTTATTGAGGCCGTAGACGCTACCGACGGCACGCCCCTATGGGAATATCGCCGTCCGACTGTGGATCACGTGGCACCGCTGTCCTGTGCGAACCGCAACGGCACCCTCTACAAGGATCAGTTACTCATCGCGACCCGCGATGCCTATATAGTGTCGCTAAACGCGACCAGCGGTGAAGTTACCTGGGAAAAAGAGATCGGTGACTGGACGGTTGGGCAGCACTATTCTGGCGGTCCTCAGGTTTTCAATGGCAAGGTAATAACGGGCATGTCCGGTTGTTACTATATAAATACTAGCTGTTGGATTACCGCCCACGATGCCGATACTGGCGAAGAGCTGTGGCGGACCAATACCGTGCCTAAGATCGGCGAACCCAACTGGGAGAGTTGGGGCGACTTGCCCGACGAACAGCGCCGCGGCGGCTCCGCCTGGATGCCGGCCAGCTTCGATGCGGAACTCAATCTAATCTTCATCGGCGTAGCGGTGCCTATTCCCTGGGGAGAAGTACAGCGTGGCACTAGAGGTGGCGATGTTCTCTATACGAATTCCACCTTGGCACTTGATGCCGATACCGGCGAAATCGACTGGTACTTCCAGCATATTCCGGGTGGCAGGGGGGATCAGGATCATCCCTTCGAGCGCCTAATCGTCGAGACAGAAGTCACGCCCGACGCCGACGCCGTGTCGTGGATGAATCCGAATATCGCCTCCAGCGAGCGCAGGAAAGTCATCACCGGCATCCCAGGCAAGCCTGGAATCGTCTGGACCTTGGATGCCGCCACGGGCGAATTCCTCTGGGCAACCGAGACGAATTTTCAGAACGTGATTGTCGGCGTAGACGTTGAGGGGCGTAAGGGCATTACCAACCCTGAGATCAATATCACCGAGATCGGCCAGCAGAAACTCGTGTGCCCAACTACCCAGGGTGGCATCAACTGGAACTCGGTAGGCTACAGCCCACAGACTAATTCGCTGTATACACCCACTAACAATACCTGCATGAATTTTGCTCTAAGACCGGTGGATCCAACCGTGGGTCTGCATCATGCCTCTGCCAGGAGCAGTACAGAAATCGGGCCCGAAGACACCGGTCAGGTAGGGCAGTTCACCTCGATAGACGTAGCAACCGGCGAGACACGCTGGACCTACAGGCAGCGCGCGGGTATAGGCGGCTCGGTACTTACTACCGGAGGTGGGTTGGTCTTTGTCTCGGACGACGCCAGGCGCTTCCGTGCCTTCGATGCCGAAAGCGGCGACATCCTCTGGGAACAGATTCTGAACTCAACCGCCGGTGGTTTCCCGGTTAGCTATAGCGTCGATGGCGTGCAGTACATCGCGATAGCGGCGGGCGAGGGAGTTAACTACAGAAGACACACGCCGGAGATTCGCCAGCGTGGCGGTGGTAATACCTTGTATGTTTTCCGCCTGCCATAGGGCAGGGAACAAGGAAATAGAATTGGAGCGGGCGACGAGGGTCGAACTCGCGACAACTAGCTTGGGAAGCTAGTACTCTACCAACTGAGTTACACCCGCTAAGGTTTTATCTTAGACAGTTTGATTCTGCGCTAAAAAGCTTGGAATAGGAATACAGAAAGAGTGCTCTGCCCTAGTTATTAGGAGTAAACATGAAAAATAATAAGATCGTAAAGTGGTCACTAGCCGGCTTGGGCGTAATATTTTTGGCCTATGTGGGTTCTATCGTCTGGTTTGAGGCGCAGCTGGGTATGAATCAACCCCAGGGTAGCACCTCAATAGTGATAGCAACTTTCAATGAAGACAACGAACGGCACGACCGGGTGGTGCGGCTTGAACGGATCGATGGTCAGAACTACATCGCTGCGAATCATTGGCCCAGGGCCTGGTATAAGCAGGCGCTAGACAATCCAAACGTAGAAGTAAAAATGCCCGGCAATGATGCCTTCGCGTCCTACCTCGCAGTTCCGCTAGAAGGCGCTGAAGAAGAACGCATTAGAGAAATCTATAGTTTCGGTTTCGAGTTCAGATTTCGTACTGGCTTTCCGCCGCGCTATTTTCTGCGACTCGATCCCCGTGGCTGAGCGAATCTGAATTATCCACTGAAGCAGAAGGAATAGAAGTATGTTGTACCGTTTAGGAGAGAGTAGGGTCGATATTGCGGGCGAAGACTATTTTGTCGCCGACAGCGCAGACGTGATCGGAAACGTGCGACTGGAAAACAACGTCAGCGTCTGGTTCAACGCCGTCATACGGGGCGACAATGACCCTATCATCATTGGCGAGAACAGCAATGTGCAAGATTGTTCCGTTCTGCACACAGACGTAGGTTCTCCGCTAACGATAGGCAGAAATGTCACCATCGGCCATAAGGTAATGTTGCACGGCTGTACTATCGGCGATAACACCCTGATAGGTATTAATGCCGTCGTGCTCAACGGTGCGAAGATCGGCAAGAATTGTTTAATAGGGGCAAATAGTCTCGTCACCGAAGGCAAAAAAATTCCGGACGGATCGCTGGTGATGGGTTCTCCGGCTAAGGTTGTTAAGACTCTGACTGAGCAGCAGCAGGCACAACTTGAAAAAAGTGCAGAGGTCTATGTCGAAAAAGCCAGGCAGTTTAAGAGAGATTTACACAAGGATATTCGCTGACTGCTTGGGCCTATTTGCTCAGCAGTCATACCGCACGTGAGTGCGCATTAGCTTAACTACAATAAAGAGATCAATCTGATGAAAAAAAATACATCATGCCGTATGCCAATTCGACTGACATTGCTCGCGTTTGTAGTACTGCCGCTAATGGCAGTCGCTCAGGATTTTAACGAGATCGAGATCACCACCACCCCAGTACGCGATGGCATCTATATGCTACAGGGCAGCGGGGGAAACATCGGTGTGTCCATAGGTGATGACGGAGTCATCATCGTGGACGATCAGTTTGGTCCGTTGACCATGAAGATCCAGGCGGCTATCGCCGAGCTTTCGGACAAGCCGGTGACTTTTGTTATGAATTCCCATTTTCATTACGATCACACAGACGGCAATACCAACTTCGGTAGGGCCGGAGCGTATATAGTGGCGCAGGACAATGCGCGCAAGCGCATGGAGAGCACTCAGGTTCTCTCCGGAAGTGGTCGCGTGCAGGAAGCCTATGAGGCAGTAGGTCTACCCAAGATCACCTTCGAGGAGCAAATGCGTTTCTACCTCAACGGCAACGCGGTGGACATCATCAACACCGGCAACGGTCACACCGATGGCGATGCGCAGGTATTTTTTCGCGAATCCAACGTCATCCACACCGGTGATATGTTTGTGCGCTACGGACTGCCCTTCATCGATAGAGACAATGGAGGCACTGCCGACGGCATGATCGACGCACTAATGAACATTGCTAGCCTGATAAACGAGAGTACTATAATCATTCCCGGTCATGGTCAACTCGCGACCAGAGATGATCTATTAGAGTTTCGCAATATGCTGGTTGTGATACGTGGTAATCTGGTTCGTGCGAAGGTGCAGGGCATGTCTGTCGATGAGATGCTGGCGAGTGAGCCGGCAGACGGTTTCGCTCCGGCGAATGAGAATACAGAAGGATGGTTGCGGCAGGCTTATGGAGAATACTCTGACTAGTGCGTTGTAAAGCCAAGCAATTCAATCGGCCTTTCAGCAACATGGTTAAGGCAAGTGTTTCACGGGAGAAAAATTATGAGAATTACTTATACAGTGTTAGCACTCAGTCTTTTCAGTGCTGGTGTGACTGCTCAAGAATACTCGGTACCCAAAACAGAATGGGGTGTGCCTAATTTTCACGGTGTATGGAAACACGCCACAATCATGCCATTCGAGAGGCCTGTCGAGCTGGGTGAGAAGCGAGCCTACACCGAGGAAGAGGCTTTGGTCCTGGAAGGCGCAGTACAGCAGAAATTCGAAGCGGCTAATGAGCCATTGAGTCCCGATCGGGCGCCACCAGAGGTAGGTGAGGCTCTGCCTTCCCTTGGCAACTATGACTTATTCTGGCGCGAGGATGCTAAATTCATACCGACTATCGACGGTGAATTTCGAACTTCTGCAATTACCGACCCGGCGAATGGACGCATGCCTGAACGCGTGGCTGGATTCGACGAGCGCATGGCGGCGCGAGGTAGCCGGGGTAGAAACAGCGACGGCCCGGAGGGGCGTGGCTTGGGTGAGCGTTGTCTGTTGAATGGCAACTTTGGCAGCCCGGTGATGCGACCGAGCATCTACAATAGCCTCCTTACCTTTAATCAGTCGCCAGGTTACATCAGCATTACCACCGAGATGGCCCACGATACCCGCATTGTTAAGATTACAGACGAACACAATCCGGCGGCCGCCGCGCATAGAAAATGGATGGGAAATTCAATAGGGCGTTGGGAAGGCGAGACCTTGGTGGTTGAAACCAAGCACTATAACAACTGGCAGACACTGTACGGTGTGCCAACAGATAACCTCACTGTCATCGAGACCTTCCGCCGGGATTCAAACAACAAGATGATCTATGGTTTTACCGTGGATGACCCAACTGTATTTAGTGCGCAGTTTTCCGGTGAATACGCCCTATCGAGGATTGACGAAAACATCTATGAGTACGCCTGCCATGAGGGAAACTATGGCATGGTCGGTATTTTGGGCGGGGCCCGACGCCTGGAGCAGCTTGGATTGGAGCCCTAGTCATAGTATCTGACTTAGAGACTGTAATAGTTAGTGCAACACGGATGTGAAATAAAAAGCAAAGTAGACGTGGCAGCAAAGGAGCTGGCACCATTTTACTGTTTTATCGAGCCATCAAGGTGTCTTGACCTATTCGCTTATCTGGGTCGATTTCAGAATTCAGAACCGCAAGCGCAACGCATTACTCACCACCGACACCGAACTCAGGCTCATGGCGACGGCTGCAATCATGGGTGAGAGCAGCAGACCGAATACGGGGAATAAAACTCCTGCAGCGATCGGCACACCTATGCTGTTGTAGAGGAAGGCGAAGGTCAGATTCTGGCGCATATTGGCAACGGTCTGTTCCGATATGAGTCGCGCTTGGGCGATGCCGCGCAGATCGCCCTTTACCAGTGTCACCTGCGCGCTGCTCATGGCGACGTCGGTGCCGGTGCCCATGGCGATGCCCACCGTAGCCTTGGCAAGGGCAGGTGCGTCATTGATACCGTCGCCGGCCATAGCAACCTTATGATCCTGGCTCTGTAGCTGCTCTATCAGTGCCAGTTTCTTGGCCGGGGTGACCTCGGCGTGGATCTCCTCAATACCTAGTTCCTTTGCTACCGCGAGTGCGGTGAGCTCGCCATCGCCGGTCGCCATGATCAGGCGAAGGCCACTGTCTCGTAGTTCTTTCAGTGCTGTGGGGGTCGACTCCTTAATAGGGTCGGCTACCGCCAAGAGGCCGAGCAGTGTTTGCTCCATCGCGAGGAAGACTACACTGGCGCCATCGCGCCGCAGGTCATCGGCTTGATTAGCAAAGTCCTTCATTTCCACGCCTAGTTGCCGCATGAAAGCGGTGTTGCCTAGTGCGAGTTGTTGCGCATTGCCTGCATCTGAGAGAAGCGTAGCCGTTACGCCGATGCCGGAAGCAGAATCGAAATCACTCACGGCCTCTAGTTCAAGTTGTTGCGCGTGTGCGGATTCGACGATGGCTTTGGCAAGCGGATGTTCGCTGCCCTGATCGATGCTGGCAGCGAGGCGCAGAACTTCTTCCTCTGAGTGATCGGCTAGCGCTATGGTCTTCAGCAGGCTGGGGCGACCAAGAGTAAGAGTGCCGGTTTTGTCTACCACTAGGATATCGACTTGCCGCAGCTGTTCGATTGCGGCCGCATCGCGAAACAGGATGCCCTTGCTGGCGGCCCTTCCCGTTGCCACCATGATGGACATGGGGGTGGCGAGTCCCAGCGCACAGGGACAGGCGATGATCAGCACGGAGACCGCATTGATTAGGCCATAGACCCAGCTGGGCTGCGGGCCTAGCAGGCCCCATATAATGAGAGTAAAGATGGCGATGGATACGACCGTCATGACGAAGTAACCCGCCACGATATCGGCCAGGCGTTGTAGTGGCGCGCGGGAACGCTGTGCCTGAGCAACCAGATTAACGATCTGCGCCAGTGTTGATTCAGCGCCTACGTGTTTAGCGACGATGATCAAACTTCCACGGGTATTCAGAGTCGCGCCTATGACTTTGTCGCCGGGATGCTTGCTTACTGGTAAAGGTTCGCCGGTGAGCATTGATTCGTCTATGGAGCTATTACCCTCAATCACATCGCCATCCACCGGAAGCGTCTCGCCGGGGCGAACGCGAAGACGATCGCCGATCTGTATCTCATCGATGGGCACATCGCTCTCGCGGCCATCGGCATCGATGCGACGCGCGGTCTTCGGTGCCAGTTGCAGAAGCGCCTTAATTGCGGTGGAAGTCTGGGCTCTAGCCTTGAGTTCGAATATCTGCCCGACCAGTGTCAGGGAGATGATGACGGCGGCCGCTTCAAAATAGACTCCGACCCGACCGTTCATAACAAACGATTCGGGGAAGAGTTGTGGCGCAAGTGTTGCCACCACACTGTAGGTAAATGCGGCCGAGGTACCGAGACCGATTAGTGTCCACATATTGGGGCTGCGGTTTAGTATCGATTGCATGCCGCGCTCCAGGAACGGCCGGCCAGCCCAGAGCACCACCGGCGCTGCCAATAGTAGTTCGATCCAGTTCTGCCAGTCGGCCGGCACCCACTCGCGGCCGTGACCGAACATGGCCAAGATAAAGACGGCGAATGAGAACGGCAATGTCCACCAGAAGCGATGGCTGAAGTCAGTCAGCTCGGGGTTGCCGTCGTCTTCCAGGCTAGGCATCTCCGTCTCCAACGCCATGCCGCACTTGGGGCAGGTGCCGGGTCCCAGCTGGCGTACCTCCGGATCCATGGGGCAGGTGTACCAGGCGCCTGGATCTGCCGGTTCCGGTTCGCGCGGTTCCAGGTATTTGATAGGGTCAGATTCGAATTTACTGCTACAGCCAGCGCAGCAGAAATAGTAATCCACGCCAGCATGGTGAACATGGTGTTGAGAGTCTGTTGAGACAGTCATGCCGCAGACCGGGTCTTTGAGCTCGATTACCTGTTGCTGTTCGTTTTCGTGATTACTCACTCTATATCTCCCTGCGCAGTGCGGGCATTGGATAGGCCAGCCTAATAGAGAGTTCAGTATAAACCCTAGAATGTACTCTAAGGTCAATATAAGAAGATCAACAAAAAAGGGGTAGTAGGGATTTAATTTAAATCCCTACTACCCCTTTTTTGCCTTTTTTGTTCTCTTTTGCTCTTACTTTTGCGGACAGATCAGGAACTTCTCGCCGGTATGCTTTGCGTAATACTGCTTCATGATGTCTGCGTCCAGGGCTTCGCTTAGAGAGATCTCATTGGTGTAATTACTGGCAAAGCTAGTGGTGAGCTCTTGTGCCACGCGAGCACGCAAGCGTCCAGCTACTTCCATTCCGGCTTTAGCAAGAAAATTGGGTAGCAACCAACCACCGACTCCCCAAGCCATGCCGTAGCCTCGGTTCAATGTGGTAGGAGAGGTATCGAGCCCGCCATACAGGTAAACCTGTTTGTGCTTGACCGAACCATAGATGCTATAGGCGCCGGGCGTTCTGGCGGCGGCAGCTTCCATGCAGGACAAAATGTTTGATGCGAGCATTCCGCCACCGGTTGCATCGAAGGCTAAGGTCGCGCCGGTTTCATGGATCGCATCGGTCAGATCGGCCATAAAAGTATCGGCACTGCTGTTGATCACATATTTGGCGCCCATCTCTTTGAGTAGCGCGACTTGCTCTTCCTTTCGCACAATATTGACCAGATCTATACCTTCGGCCTGACAGATTCGGTTTAGCATCTGGCCGAGGTTCGATGCCGCGGCTGTATGAACTAAGGCAGTATGATTTTCCATCCTCATCGTCTCGACCATCGACAGTACAGTCATTGGATTCACGAAGCTGGACGCGCCATCTTTGGCTGTATGGCCCTCTAGCAGAGGCAGGCAGGAGGCGGCCTCTATGCAACGATATTGCCCGTACATCTGGCCTCCGGCTATAGCAACAATCTTGCCATCGAGGCTCTTGGCCGCGTCACTGTCGCCAGTCGCAACTACCGTACCCGCACCTTCGTTACCCACTGCCAGTGCCTGTCCTACCCGTGCCTTCATGACTCGCATGCCTTGCTCGGAGACGGGTGCTGTAAGCACGGTATCGCCGCCAGTTCCGGTAGATGTGGCGGCGCTCATGTCTGTAAAGCCAAACATAACGCCCAGATCGGAAGGATTAATCGGAGTTGCTTCGATTCTGACCAGAACCTGATCGGCATTCGGCTTGGGTGTTTCCTGCTCTTTTAGCTCCAGGCGTAATTCTCCGGTTTCTGTAACGGTGGAGAGCATTTGCAGGTAGGTGGAATTCACGGACATGGTGTACCTCTAATTATAAAAACGATGAATGTTTCTTATTCCCGGTGATGAGTATCAATAAATACCCCCGGAAAGCGGCGCCTAATATAGCAGCCATTGTGGTGAAACGGGACCTATTTATCGCTGCATCAGAATCTGCTCTTCGCCAGATTCACTGGATACAACTATTGCAGATGCAATTTTTGCAGTGGCCATTAGCGCGCCAAACTCATCGTCGGGAATTGCCAGATGGGCCTTTAATAGCTCGTCACTCTCCCACTTCTCGGTAAGGGGTATCTGCGCTGGGTCTTCCAGGTTTTGAGAAAACACATAGTCGATACAGCCGACATCTTCTCTACTACGTGCTGCACGATCCATCAGGGCTTGCTTCGCGTTCTCGAGTTCCTCTACTGATTCGAATTTAATGCTACCGCTAACTATTATCATTAATCTATTTCTCCTTCACTAAACGGGTAGGGTTCTGAGCACAATCAAACTTAGGTGTGAAGCGAATAGGGAGCAAGTTTTTTATTGAATGGATAAGCGCAGTTAAGAACGAACACATGGATTTTCTTAGACGCAATCGCTGCAACTTGCGCCGCAGTTGATTGTCGGTCATGCTCTGACTATGAATTCTTAGAGGAGAAACAACATCATGCCCAGTCTGAATAGCTATCTACCTGTCGCACTAGTCTTGTCCATGTTCGCTACAATGAGCGCCTGTGCTCAGGAAAGAGCTTATATTAATCCTAATCATGCATCGCAGGCAGATGTGTCACCTTTCAGTGGTGCAGTGCTAACCGACAATACTCTGTATATATCGGGTACGCTGGGCTTGGAGGATGGTCAAGTGCCATCTGACCCTGCGGCGGAAGCACGCAATGTGATGAATGGGATTAAGGCTCAGTTAGAGGATGCTGGCATGACCATGGACGATCTGACCTATGTGCAAATCTTCTGTTCCGATCTCTCGCTGTATCAAGTCTTTAACGATGTATACCGCACCTTCTTTACGCAGGAGTTTCCTGCGCGAGCCTTCATCGGTGCTGGCAGTCTCTTATTCGATGCGCGCTTCGAGATTCAGGCCATCGCAGTTAAGCGTTAATAATTTCTTACCTTAAGCACCCTGTCCCGAGCGTTAGCCTAAAGGGCAGGGTTCCCAGGCCTTACTATTTAATCTACCAGTAGAATCCTATAACTATGTTTTACGAGCCCAAGAAGAAAAACCACGGTCTACCGAAGAATCCATTCAATAGCCTAATTGTTCCGCGACCCATAGGCTGGATAAGCTCTGCTGATAAAGAGGGTATTCACAACCTCGCGCCATATAGCTTCTTTAATGCGGTAAGTTATAGCCCACCGACAGTCATGCTCTCTGGTGGTGTAGGGTCGGCAGCGGATGGTATGAAGGATTCGATTCGAAACATTGAGGCGACGGGGGAGTTCGTCTGTAACCTGGCTACCTGGGACACGCGAGAGCAGATGAACCGATCGTCGATGTCGGTGCCAGCGGATGTCGATGAGATTAGCCTTTCCTCTTTGACTGCGATCCCCTCCAGCATCGTCGGTGCCCCACGAATTCAAGAGGCCCCCGTGCATCTTGAATGCTGCTACTTGAAGAGTGTGGACATTCCCGGCTGGACAGAAGCGGATGCCTACCGGGTGATATTCGCTGAGGTAGTAGGGATCCACATCGATGATAACTTCATCACCGATGAGGGTCTGGTCGACGTGGCTAAACTGCTGGTCATAGGAAGATTGGGCTATAACGACTACAGTCGTGTAGACAAGAATTCACTGTTCACTATGGACAGGCCAGGCTAGATGGCCACTATTATTTCTTAGCCTTGGTGGCATTCTGCAGCAAGGCGCCGAAAGTACCGACGGCAGGCGCTGCAGGCTTTGCCGATGCTGGTCTGCCGGTGTTGGCTTGTGGCGATCTGTTGTTGGTCCTGTGGCTGGTCTTGCCTTTTTCCTTTCCTCTGTCCTTTCCTTTATCTTTCCTGCTGCCACTTTCCTTGTCAGCCTTCGATTGCACCC
>Ga0206124_10003709_pt1 | contig 10608 bp, 4 predicted proteins | sample Helgoland_Spring_3_FD_148671 | JGI IMG/M metagenome (GOLD analysis project Ga0206124, IMG submission 148671) | Pelagic subsurface seawater microbial communities from Kabeltonne, Helgoland, North Sea - Helgoland_Spring_Bloom_20160321_2 | ecosystem: Environmental > Aquatic > Marine > Epipelagic ... | reverse complement strand
AGGAGGAGAAGAGAAAATAGAATCGATTGGTCCGTCCTTGATATCGGACGTCTCGGAAGTGGACGCGTTTCGATTGGCGTCGGAGAATCCGGAATTGACGGCGGTGATCGCGTTAGCGTCTTTGATAATCATACCGAAGGCGATCGAGCAAATAGGAAAGAAGATAGTCTTACCGCTTGGCGCGATTTTGATTGCATACGGCGTCGTATCGCATCCGGAGAGCGCGGGGACCTTCGTCGCCGGCGCTTTGGGATGGGCGTACGAACACCCTTCGGCGATTGCATTCGTCGCGGTCGGGTTGTTAGCGTTACAGTTGAGTCCGTACATAATCATTGCGTTGTTACTGGCGTTAATTTTTAACATCAGTAACATCGTTCCGGACGAAATCAACCCTCTTTTACCGAAAGACGTGAAGGAGAACATTAGAGAGGTGAAAAAAGACGCGCAAATAGCCCGGGAAGCGCTCGCTCCCGTCGAGCGTTCTATCGGCGAACTCAAGACGTTCAAAAACGAAGTCCAAGCGCAAAAAGAGCGCGCGCGTAAGAATCGTCTGGAAAGAGAAGAGAGAGAAAAGCGAGAGGAGAAAGAAGCTCGGGAGAAACCGATCAAAATCGCAGCGTTGAAGCAAAAAGCCGCCGAGGAAGCGAAAGCGAAAGCGAAGAAAGCGAAACCAAGATTTCAAAGCGACGAGAACGCTATTCGTAACTCTTCTTTGTCTTCTTCGCGCGATGATTTGGGAGACATCACGCGGTGCATGTCTTTGCCGACGCCCGATGCGAGGGTAAAATGCGTCGACGGGAACCAAGCGAAATATTATTAAAGCGCTTTATAGCAGCAGCAGCAGCATTTGGTAACGCTTCGTAAATTCTATAAAAAGAAGTCCTAAGAAAAAACACGCACGTTCACACACACGCGCGCGCTTTTGAACGCGCAAAATCACCCGCACAAAGCGGTGTTGTTATTAGTATTCGTCGTGTAATAAAACCATGCCCTCTTCTTCTTCCTCCTCGTGAGAAAAGAGCGTCTCGTTTCGTAAAGTTTGAGCGCTTTCATCGCAATCCAATCATGTGGACAGATCTCCTCTAAGCGGTAAGGAAACAGTTTCCTTTTTAAAGGATCTATCACTCAAGGATGAAGCGCAATATCAATTCGAACGCCTCGTCGGTGTTTTTCGCGATGACCTTCTTCTTCTTGGCGGCGACATTCTGTGTTTCGTCGGTGTTTTTACTGTCGTGGGGACCGATTGGAAGCGACGCGATTGAGACCACGGGAGGAGTGAAAGAGAGTTTATATAAGGAGGAGGTATTCGCTACATCCATAGACGGGGGTGTGGATGATGATGAAATTGGAGCAGTTGGTGCTTCTTCTTTGTCTTCTGAATTTAATAACAACGAACTTCCGTTCGTGTTACCGGACGGGGCGAAAACCACCCAAGACGTGTGGAAACCTCGGAATTTCAAACCGATATCGAGGAAGAAGTTTAAAGAGTTCAATTTGAACTTACACCCGTCGGTGTTACGTTTCGAGAAGGCGCAGGTTGGATGGCCGACGACGAAAAATTTAACCGTGAGTAACTTGGACGCGGAAAAGCCGTTGAGGGTGTATTTGATCACCAGCGATAGCGTGCAAGTGTACACGGAAGGGATTTCGTACGGGAGAACGAAGCACGAGGAGAGGGTGATGCAGCAGAACTTGCTCGTGGCGAGAGAGATGTTGGAGAACAGGAGAGGGGACATGGAGAAACACGACGAGAAGATTAGGTACGTGACGCAACGCATCGACGAGTTGAACGATAGGTTGATAGCCGCGAAAGAGAAGTTGGATAGAAAAGAGAGCGAGGACATGCTGGACGAAAATCGAAAAGAACACGAGAGTCTGAAACTGAGCGTGGCTAAAATGCAAAAGATGATTCGAGATACCGAAGCTGACGTCCAAAAGAGCGTGGATCGGTTGGAGGAAATCATGCAGGTTGACGGCGAGACGATGGAGGAATCGCCTCCGCCTTTACAAGAAAAGGATCCTATTTTCGTGATCCCGCCGTCAGGAAGCATCGAAGTGACTATCAGACACGCGCCCTTGCAAACTGGGAGAGGGAGAGGAACGTTAAGCGTACAAACGGACAGAGGGGACATCTTGATGCCGTTTACGTTTTTGACGAAACCAAACGATTTTCGCGTGCAAAAACTGAGCACGAAGCAAGTGTACGGCGTGCCACACGATTACGATTTAGGGTTGTTCAACCCGTTGTTAAGAGTGCTGAACGTTACGGACGTGTGGACGCGGTCTGAATTCATCAAGATTGACGTACCGTGGGTGAGTAGTAAAAGAGAAGAGGAGGAAGACTCTTCTTCGTCGTCAAAATCATCATCGCCATCATCATCATCATCATCATCATCAAATTCACAACCATCACTTTCACTTTCATCATCATCATTATCACCATCATCTGACGGCAACAACAAAGAAGATTCTGCCTCTTTTGGCTGGTCCATACAGCCGGGTACATTTTCTCGCCTCGCGAGAGTGACGCTCACCGCGCCGGTTAATCGAAACGGAGAAGTAAACGCACCTTCCAGCGGGTCCGTGCACAGCGTTCGCAGCACGAACACACATCAAGGCATCGTGTATGTCAAAACTACGGCATCTTCACAAGCTTTTGAGTTTCCAGTTAGCTTAGAAGGGGTTGATAACACCGTATTCACGCATCCAAACGAAATCGATTTCGGCACGATTATCGTGAGCGAGGATAATCGAAAACATGGTTCGAAAAAGCTGAAAGAGCGGCGATCTATTTACGTCACGAACGGCGACTTATGGCCGATTCGTATAACGAGCGTCTCTTCACCGACGTCTGATATACGTCCGCAGCTCGTCTCCGGTCGAGGAGTCACGGTGAAACCGGGCGAAACAGTCGAGGCGGCGAGAGTTTGGTACGACGTGAAAAGTCGCCGCACCGCCTCGGAGACTTTTGTGGCCGAACGTGTGACGTTGTCCGTTGAAAATAGTATTGGGAGGAGTTACAACCTCGAAATTCTTGTTCGAGCTTTAGTTTACGAGTCTGTTCCGTTCCGCCCGATCGATAAGTACGCGCTGACGTTTCCAAGTATTGAAATCCCGAACACGATCGAAGAAAGAGAACTCCTTTCGAAGGAGAGCAATCCTACTACCGAAAACGGAAAAGAAAGCAAGAAAAAGAAGAAGAAGAAGAAGAAGGAGGAGGAAAAAGAAATGCCATTCAGTGGATTGAATCACCGTTTGAAGGAAAGAAACGTCACGTTTGAACACATCGGAAAGCAACCGCTGCGACTTTTGAATGTTGAACTTGCTCATATCAACGCTTCGAGAACAGCGGTTGTTAGATATCCGAAAGGCCGAAAAATAAGTTCAGGCGAGGTAATAACGTTCACGTTCATGGACAGAATGCCGGTTCCATCGTGGAAACTGAATAAAAAGGACGATGAAATTACAATAATAACAAATTTACTGAAGTTTCCAATGCGCATTGAACGCTACGATGCGCGTTTACGCTGCGTCAACGCGGATTCTAAAACGTCGTACAATCCGAAAGCGCCGTTAGAAGACATGCGCGAAGAGTACGAGAAGTCCGTCGAAGATACGGACGATGCCAGCAAAATTACAGTTGTTGCTGTAGAATCAACGTGTCAGCCAATATCTTTTGGTATAGTTGGACCCGGTTTCAATCGCACGCGCGTGATTACGCTCACAAATCCGCATTCGAAACCTTTAAAGATTGTTTCGACGTGGACGGATATGCCCGGCGCGAAAGTTGCTCGATTAACAACGTTCGACCCAGAATCTGCGCGCATATCTGGATGGAACGGCCAAGTCTTGTACGTGTTTGATAGGTCGCACGCGATAGAAGAGTACTATAAGGAAGACGAAGACTCCACGCACGATGCGCCGTGTCGCCCGAACAAGAAACGATTCTCGGACATGCCGGGCGGATGCCGCCAGGATTACGCGAGCAAGACACAGGTCGATGCTAATACGGAGAAGAAGGCAGATAAAAACAAATCAAAAGATGACAAAAGTGGAAAGACTGTGGAAGATAGAAATAGCTTCGCAGACGACGATTCCATCCTCGACGAATGGTCCCCTCTCGCGAATGAAGCGTGGAAGAGTGAGAAAAGCGTCGAGCACGAGCGATATGGGCGCCAAAAATACGCGAACGATGAATCTGAAAAATGGGCCGAAATCATTGCGGGTGATTTCGTGGTGCCAGCGCGTGGTCGCGCGATATTCCATTTAGCAGCTAATATCGGCGAAGATAACGAGTTCATCGAGAGAATGTCTGATTCGATGCGAGCAAACTACACTTTTGCCGTTCTCACGGATGATCGTTGGATGCAAGTACCAATCACGGCCTCTTTTAGTACCGGTACACTGCTTCCGGTAAACGACGTGGTGCGCGCTTCTGTATCGATGGGTAAGCGCCACGCGAGCGTCCCAATCGAAGTTATATCTACGCACAACATTCCGGTCATGACCAGGGTGAGTGTGTTGCAGCATTCTATGGATGGCAAGCGTGGAAGCCAGAAAGGCGTCATCGTTCGCCACAACGAGAATGACGGTTTAATCCAGCCGAACGTCGAAGAGCCGCAAATCAGCGCCTGGGTTAAACTCGACTTGTCGGAAATGCATCAAGAAATCTTCGGTGATGACGATCTGATGTTCGATACCACGATCAGCGAGGATTTTGAAGACGGTGAGGGAGGAGAAGATTACTTGGACGGTGAAAATGTTGACTCGATAGGAGCATCCGCTGCGGAATTGTTGCAGAAGAAGAAAGTTTTCGTATCTTCTCCACCCAGTAAAGCGGAAGCAAAAAAACTTAGATCTAGACTCGATAAAATTGCTTCGCTCGAGAAGAAAAATGCATTTCACATGAAGGCAACCGTAGTTGTATCGAACGAAGCTACCAGTCTCGGCGACGTCGACACCGTGGCAGTTTTAGTCAACTTACAAAGTCCGAGTATCATAGAATCGCTCGCTTCGAGGAGCGATGATACTGATGATGTGCAATACTATTCCCCATCATCGTTCACAGACTATGCGGATGATAAAGAGGAGGAAGAAGAGCGAGGAGGACTTGTTGCGAATTCAACGTCATCCACCTTCATCGATTTCGTTGCGGCCGGTCAGCGCTCGTCGAAATCAAAGATGCTTCGAGTTCGAAATCCCACGTCTAAAAAATTATGCTTCGATGCGGTACCGTACATGTTTCCTGGCGCTTCACACGCCGACACACCTGATTTAGCCGTCGGAAAGTTGCTCAAGCGCGGCGGTGGGATGTTTTCAAACTTACTCGCGAGCGTGACGTTTGGGGCGATTTCTAAATCTGCTCCGAAATTTGGTAGCGCTCGCGAGGGCGAGAATGCCTTCATCTTTGAAAGTGCGAACATCAACGGCAACGAGGGCGACAGTCTTATTTGCATTGAACCAAGTCAGACAAAATCGTTGGGAGGCATATACTTTGCGCCACCGAAAGCAGCAGGGAAAGGACATATTTTAAAATCTTCCGTCTGCGTGAGAAACTCTTTCACTTTGTTAGAGTGCGTAGACGTGGAAGGCGAAGTTTCTGAGGCGTATTCATTTGCAGCCGAAAAGGCAGAAAAAGAAGCCGCGAAGGCATCGCAAGCTCAGAAAAGACGCGAAAACAGTTTCACGACGAAAACTTACGCGTTTGTCGCGAGGATCTCGGCGAATATATCGTTGAACGTTTCTGGAACGCTCGAGACGATTACGTCGCCAAACTTTTTAGCGGTATTTTTTGCGGTATGTTTTGTCGTGACGGCGTGCCTTTTCGCGATATCGGTAATTAACCAGAAGAAGAGCGTTGCCGTTTTAAAGCCAGTAATCGTCGCTGAAACTAAAACAGAATCCTCGTCAGAGGTTCATGCTACTACGAACGTGACGGCAGATTCTCATGAGTTGCAAAAGAGTAAAGATGCCACCACCACGAAACTTCCAAGTCCGAGACTTTCGAATTTGAAGACATCAATCAAAGATGTTCCGAAACCGTCTCCAACAGTTGCATCTGTTAATCCCGTGGGAGGCAAACCGTTGCCACCAAAAAAGGAGGTATCGAAACCTACTCTGCCGATAACCCCTAAAGCGCGCACCAAAGGGTCCTCTCCGCGGGCGAGTAAAAATGACGATGTTACGATTGAACGCGAATTATCCGGTTCCTCGTCGGCTTCGGCCACAGACGTCGCCTATGCATCGAAAAAGGATACATCTACTCACGCGGCAACGGTGGCGGCGGCGGCGACAAACACGGAAGCTGCCGGTAAAAAGCAAACAAACGTGAGAAAGCCGAGCTTGGACGCTAGCTTGGAGGAGGCAAAGCGCAACGCCGCCGCCGCTCTCTCGAGACCGGTAAGAATTGGAAATGCGAATAAATTGGTTGATTTGAATAATTACGTCGCCCCTAGAGCGATATCTACGACAAGAGAAACTTCCAAAAGAGACGATAGGAATGCGTCCGCTGATCCACCACGCAAATCCCTACTTCCGCCGTGGGGGAGGAAGCACGTTCCCGAAAGTAGCAGCAGTCGTGCAAACGACACAGCTTTCAACCAACAACAACGACAACAACAACAAGTGCCACCTGCCGCGTCTACGCATCGCGCGGAGCAAATGCAACAACAGCAACATCATCAACAACGTAATGCGTTATCTTCTGCTTCGGGATCTCCGAGGGGCTTCGCGCCTCCTGGTTTCGAGAACGCGCAAGGTATGTTCCAACACGTTCCCTTGTTCGGTGGATCGCCCATGCAGCAGCAGCAGCAGCAACAACAACAGCAACAAGCGATGCAGCAGCAGCAGCAGCAGCGGCAGCAGATATCCCAAGCGCCTTTGCTCACGCCCTCGCATTTATCCATGGCCACTCAGGAAGATCGATCGGCGTTTGATTTGTGGGGCGGCTTAGGCTTCGGGGCGATGACGAGCATCTTCTCGGATCAGTCCGATGCCACCACCGGGTCAAACAGAAACCAACAACTCGAGCGAACGCAAAGTGAAGGCGTCAAGGATGAAGACGAAGGTTTGAACTTCCACTTACCGGACATGGACTTTGACGAATTGGAGTAATTTAAAACGTACAACGGCACCGGTACTATGCGGTTCTAAAAATTGTAATACAAAGAGTCATTTGAAAATTTTGTTCTCTTGTTCACGCGAGCGCCGTCTGCCACTCCTTTATCAACTGCGCTTCAGACATCCCAAACTCTTTCAGGACTTCTCGCCACAATCCCTCTTCCTCTATTTCGCTCAAGCTGTTCGGCTCGCGCAACTCGCACGCAGAATCAAAGTAACTCCCAAACTTTCCTTTGGCCTCCTCGAACGCGTATTCGCTTTGCGCGCAATACACCGTCGCCCTCGCGCCTTCGTCGCACGTAAACAAAATCTGTCGCATCGTCGTTCGGTACAAAAACTGAATCAATTTCGGTAACGTTTTCACAACGTTCGTTATAATATTTCCAGGATGTAAACTCATCATTTTAATCGGCGCGTTCGACGGGTCCCTTCCATCCTTCGCGTTCGTATAAAACGCTTTACACACTTTCCTCTCTAACACCTTTGCGAATGCAATCTCTGCCATTTTGCTATTTGCGTACGCCTTCTTCGCGGAGAACCCAAACGATTTCTTTTGCATGTCATAATTCTTCGCAAATTCGTGCAACTTTGAACTCACAAACACAATCCGACTGTTCGATTGCCTCGCGGCGGTTTCGCACCCTTCCGTCGTCTTCGTTTCCAACATTTTACCTATCAACAGAAGCGAGAGTAAACTCGGCGCTAAAAAGTTCGTCCCGTGGTGCTGTTCGTACGCATCCTCCGTGAGCACGTATTTATTCGACATATCAAACACGCCGGCGTTGTTTATTAACACGTCCAATCGATCTTCGACATCTGTAAATGTTTTCGCGAACTCTCGAATCGATCGTAAACTGTTCAAATCGAGCTTCATGACGACGCAGTCGAGCTTCAATCTTGTGTTTTTGGAGGAGTATTTTTGTTGCCATTTCTTGACCATCGTCTCGCCTTTAGAGACCGTCCGACAGGCTAAAATCACTCTGTGACCTCTCAGAGCTAACGTCAACGCGGTCGTCTCGCCGATACCAGACGTTGGGCCGGTCACGATGATGGTTTGCTTCTTAAACGTCTTCTTGGATGATGATTTTTCTTCTTTCCCGTGGGGAAATGTGACCATTTCCAAAGACGTTTTCGGCAGGTGTTTGCATCGAAGTTTCTGGAAGAGAACGTCGGAAAGGACGGACATCCACGTCGGGATGAATGCATTCTTCGATGCGGAGGGGTGCGTCATTGCGGTATCTTTTTATTCTGTCTCGGAGCGCAGTGAAGCAGAGAGAAGCAGAGAGGAGGAGGGAGAAAAATAATGAAGCGAAAAGTTCTGGATTTTGTATTTTGAATGGTTTATTTATATGTATAACATTTTCAAAGACGACGACGATGATGCCGATGACAAGGACGACGAAAGCGTCGTTTCCTTGATGATGATTAAACGGCCATCTTCATTTCAATTTTCGGGCACGGGTCGTACCCGATGATCTCAAAATCTTCAAACTTGAACCCGTCGATATCCTTCACGTCTGGGTTGATTTTCAACTGCGGGAACGGTCTCGGTTCGTTTTTCAATTGCGTTTCCAACGGTTCGACGTGGTTGGCGTACACGTGCGCGTCGCCGAGCACGTGGACAAAATCTCCCGGTTTCAGGTCGCAGACTTGCGCGATCATGCATGTTAACAACGAGTAACTGGCAATGTTGAACGGGACGCCTAATCCCATGTCGCACGAGCGTTGGTACATTTGGCAACTCAACTCTCCGTTCGCGACGTAGAATTGACAGAACATGTGACACGGCGGCAACGCCATTTCTTTCAACGCGGCTGGGTTCCACGCGGTTAAAAGAATGCGTCGATCGTTTGGATTGTTTTTGATTTTGTGAATCACTTCGGCGAGTTGGTCGACGCCTTTACCGGCGTAGTCGGCGTGCATGTCGGTGTACTCGGCGTTGAAGTGTCTCCATTGGAAGCCGTAGACTGGGCCTAAATCGTTCACTTCGCGGTGGCTTAATCCGATGGAGTCCAAATACTCGCGACTTCCGTTTCCGTCCCAAATGCCGACGCCTTTTTCTTTCAACTCGTTCGCGTTCGTTGAACCCTTCACGAACCACAACAACTCTTCCGCCACGCCTCTCCAAAAAACACGTTTACTCGTCAACAACGGAAACGATCGTCTCAAGTCGTATCGCATGGAGCAACCAAATTTAGAAATAGTCCCGGTTCCAGTTCTGTCGCCTTTGACGTTCCCTTCATCGATTATTTCCCTAATCAACTCCAAATACTGCATCTCTTCGTGTTTTTGCTCCTTCAAAATCTTTGGCGGCAAGATTTTTTCAGCCTCCACTCGAAACTTCCCAGCCGGTCCATTTTGCGCGACGTACGTCAACGTCGTGTACGAACACTCGCCATCTTTCACCAGCTTTGAGCTCGAATACAATCGAAACTTTTCGCTATCCAACGGTAACGGGATGAACGCGTCGCAGGCAAAGTGTTCCTTCGGATCCTTCCCGGCGGGCGGTTTCACTTCGGTCAAATGCACCGCCTCGCACTGTTCAGACTTCAAAGCTTCCTCGTATACTTTTGCGCCGCCGATCACGAACACTTTCTCGATGATATCCTTGTACTCCCCAGTCGATAACGTTTCCAGCGCTTCCTCGATCGACGCTCTCGCGAGCACGCCTTCCGGCAAACACTTCGCGCCGCCCTCCGCGTCGTCCTCGCCGGGGCCACCGTTTTCTTTATTCGATTTCTCGTACACTCGCCCACTGGCGCTTAAAACCACGTTCAACCTCCCCGGTAACGGGCGAAACTTCTCCGGAATCGATTCCCAGGTTTTCCTTCCCATGATGACTGCGTTTTGCGTCATCGGTTTCGAGACGTCCGCGGTTAAAGATTTGAAATGTTTCATCTCTTTTGAAAGTTTCCACGGTAAAGTTTGGTTCTTTCCAATCCCCCCGAGTTCATCCGAGGCGACCACGACTTGAAACTTTTTCAAATCATCCTCTTTAGTAGGCGTCGCGTCCATCATCATCGCCGCTTTCTTATTAATGGTGGTCGGAGTAGTACTTCTCGTCCTTTGTTTAATGATTCGGAATTTCGTTCCAAATTTGTGGAGCAAAAAGCTGAATCCTCCTCGTATCGGCGTCGTCTTGACCGTCGTCTCGTTTTCCTTTTCAAAAGCAGCTTTGGTATTAACAAATTTTTGCAGCGGGAACAAAACGCGAAATTCTCTCTCTTTCTCTCGCTCGGATGAAGCGTTTAAACAACGCCGATGATAGAACTTTGTGCGATGGAATTTTTGAGAAAAATTTTGAATTTTGAACGCCAAAGGCGAATAATATTCGTAAGCATATATTACAACAATAATAAGTATACAACAACAAAAAAACAGACATAGAAATTACACGATGCATACGTTTAAACCTCGGCATCTTCCTCTCGGTTTTTTCGTTTGGAAGAAGAAGAAGCGAGGGAAGTCGCGCCTCGCTTGATTTCGACC
>Ga0206124_10003701_pt1 | contig 10621 bp, 8 predicted proteins | sample Helgoland_Spring_3_FD_148671 | JGI IMG/M metagenome (GOLD analysis project Ga0206124, IMG submission 148671) | Pelagic subsurface seawater microbial communities from Kabeltonne, Helgoland, North Sea - Helgoland_Spring_Bloom_20160321_2 | ecosystem: Environmental > Aquatic > Marine > Epipelagic ... | reverse complement strand
AAAAAAAAAAATTGAAAAATAAAAAAAATAAAAGTGACTAAAAAACAAAATTCATAAAACAAAGATTCTTTGAAAATTTTATAATTAAAAAAATAAAAAAAGGAATTATTTTCTAATATAGAAAATGTATAAATGGAAAAAAAAACAAATAATGAATTAATTAAAATATAAAGATTGATAAAAATATGATCATCGTTTTGAAAAACTTTTTCTAATTTAAGCATTAAATTTAAATTCTCTTATTATAATTCAATAATTTTCATTTTTTTTATCTTTTATTAAAATAATTCACCACTGTTTATAAGTTTTTAAATGTTTTACACCTTGTCCCTATAGTAAAAAACGGCATAAAATGTTTTTACAATTATCCATAAATCTAAAAACAAACTCCAGTTATTTAAATACCATAAATCATACTCCATTCTTTTTTTTATCGATTCTTCTGTAGGTGTGGCTCCTCTAGATCCATTGACTTGTGCCCAGCCTGTTATACCGGGTAAACAGCTACTTCTTTTTAAATACTTATTTGAAATTTTAGAAAAACTTAAATCATGCAGCACCATATGCGGTCTTGGTCCCACTATTGACATGTCTCCCTTTAAAACATTAAAAAATTGAGGCAATTCATCAATACTAAACTTTCTTATAAATCTACCCACTTTAAGTAATCTTGAATCATTCTGTTGAACTTGCAACGTTTTATCAAATTTTATATTCTTTAAACTTCTGATTTTGTAAACAACAAATCTTCTTCCATCCCAACCTGTTCGCTCTTGTTTAAAAAAAATTGGAAATCCATCTTCTAAATAAATTAAAATAGAAAAAATAATAATTATTGGTAGTGCAAAAATAATAAAAATTAAAGATAAAACTTTATCTAATAAAATTTTCATAAAAAATTTAGCTCCATAGAATCTTGATATGGAATACTCTTTATATTCGTAAACATTATTAATCAAATTTTCATTGTGAGGTAATTTTTTAGAAATATTAATTTGCAAAATATCTATTGGAAAATCCAAAATTTTATTCAAATATTTATTAAGTTGATCTTGATCGCCATTATCTAAAATCCAAATTTGACCAATGGCATGATATTCTAATATTATTCTAGCATCCTCATTAAATGTAAAGACTGGTATTCTAGTTTCTTGTTTAAATTGTTTAAGTTCAGTTTCATCTTCTATATTGGTAAGACAACATTTAAAAATATTAATTTGGTTAGCTTTGAAATTTAAGACATTTAAAATAAAACTTTGATCACCCACTAATAAAATATTTCTTTGAATTATATTCGCATAAATTAAATATTTGTAAATTTGATTAAATAAAAATTTGTTAAATGTTAAAAAAATTAAAGATAAAATAAAAATATAAAAAAATTTAATGGTAAAAAAAAAATCTTGGATAAAATATAAGATAATAAAAAAACTTAAAATATAAGAAATTAAAAAATAGATAAAGGTAGTTTTAAAAAAATATAAGTAAGACTTATTGTATCTTTTTTTAAATGGAAAAAAATATTGAGAAATAAAAAAAATAAAAGTAACTAAAAAACAAAATTCATTAAACGAAGATTCTTTGAAAATTTTAAGACTACTAAATTCATAAAAGTAATTTTTCTCTAATATAGAAAATGTATAAATGGAAAAAAAAACAAATAATGAATTAATTAAAATATAAAGATTGATAAAAATATGATCATCGTTTTGAAAAACTTTTTCTAATTTGAGCACAATCTAATTTTTTTTATTCGTATATTCATAATCATAATTGTATGAAGTATAATTATAATAATAATTATAATAACTATCTTTAGAAATATCTAAATCATTTATAATGGTTCCATTTATTTTGCTATTAACGCTTTGAATTTTTTTTAAAGAAGATAAAAATGCTGCATTACGTGATTGTTCAGATCTTAAAACGAAGAAGTTATAATCTGAAGCCTGAACCAATATCAGCGTATCAGAAACAGGCTGTATAGGTGGTGAGTCTACAATCAAATAATCGTAATTCAATTTAAGTAAATCAAAAAATTTAGTTATTTGCTCTTTTGTAACAATATCCGATAAATCAAACCTTTTTTCTCCAGAGGTAATTATTTCAAGATTGGTTCCTGGTACTTTACTAATACATTCATTAATTGTTGCATTATTACTTATGAGATCACCTAAACCTAATAACTGTTTATCTATTTTATAAAAACCATTAAGTACTGATGGCCTTCTTATATCAGCTTCTATAAATAAAACTTTATTAGTTTTTTCTAGAGATAGAGCTAAATTAAATGAAAATGTTGTTTTACCCTCTGATGGATTGCTTGAGGTAATTAAATAAGTTTTATTTTTTTTATATTTAGATTCAATAATAGTTCTTACAGATCGAATAGACTCTGAAAATGTTGAATTTGGCTCTTCTAAAAAATATTGAAGTAAATGATAACCTCTTTTTAAATCCTGAACCTTAGGTATTATTCCAATTTGGTCAATATCTATTTTGTTCAAAATATCTGGGGTAGTAATAATTGCAGAATTGATTTCTTTATAATAAACTAAAAAATAAACTGTAAATGCTGACAACAAAAAAGCAAATAAGAAATTTTGCAAAATATTAGGAGATATTTGTTGAGGATTAAAAGTTGGAGTTTCAATGATCTTTAATTTAGATACTTGTAAATTTTGTGACTCATTAGTTTCTTTAACTCTTTGTAAAAAAGTTTCATAAAGTTTCCTGCTACTTTCAACTTCACGAACATATTTCATCATTCCAGCTTCTTTTTCCTCAATATCTTGTAATTCACTTGTTGCTTTTTCAAGTGCAGACTCTTGAAGTTTTATAAATGTTTGTAAATTACCCAGTTCAAAAGCTTTTTTTTCAATAGTTTCGTTTAGAATTTTTTTTAATTGATTTTCTAAACTTACATTTTGATCATAAGCTTGTTTTACTTTTGGATGTTTTTCTTGATAAATTAAAAGTAAAGACTCAATATTATTCTCATTAGCAGATAAACTATTATTAATATTTATAATTTCATCCCTATTATTTAAATCTTTAATTGCAAGCAAAGCATCTGTATCGCCCTCTGCAACTTTAATTGCTAAAAGATCACTTTGCTGTTCCTGAAGGCTTTGGTTTGCATCTAAAATCCGGCTGGAAATTGATTGAATCTCTTTAATTTTTAATTCTTTGACATTTCCAGTATCTACTAGTTTGTTGGCTTTTTTATATTCAGAAAGTTTTTGTTCTGAAATATCCATTTGTTTTGTAATTTCAGATAGACGTTCAGTTATTTTAGTATTTGCATAAGTGGTAATTTGAATTTTACTGTCAATTTCATATCTCTGATATGAATCAATAATATTTTTTAAAGCTAATTGAGAAATTTTTGGATCAGTAGACACAAAAGAAAGTTGAAGCACGTCACTTCTTGATATGTTTTTAACTTTAAAATTATCTCTAAAAATTGAGATTAAAAACTCTTTATTGAATTCTATCTTTTTTTTAAACAATCTATCAATAATATTACCTTTAACAGCACTATACAGATTGCTAAATTCTATTTGATTTTTGCTATCATTAACAATGTAATCAATTACTTCATCACTTTTTAAAATTGCTATTTGATTATTAATTCTATTTTGTTGACTATCAATTGAGTAAGCCTCTTCAATACTAATTATTTTATTTTCATCGGGTGCAATTACGATAGTAGCAGTACTAATAAACTGCTTTTCTATATTCAATGAAACTAAAATTGCCAAAAAACCAATTAACAAAGAAATTATAAAAATATTCAAAAAATTTCTTTTTGCTACAATTAGGTAATACCGAAAGTTTCCAATTTCTAATAAAGAAGTAATATTTTCAAAGTAACTAATCATATATTTTGAACTTATAAAAATTATTCAATAGAAATACTATCATAAATAAAATACTAAAACTGTTAAATTATTTGAAAATTTTAACTAATCATATAAAAAATAAATAATGTTAAAAATTATCATAAAATCTATAATATTACTAAAGTTGATAATATTAAGTGCTTGTACAATTCTTCCAGGAATTAATAATTTACAAACAAAAAAAACTACTCCAAACTTCTTTGAAAATAATTATTCTATTGATGATATTGGAATAGAAATAATAAAAATTAATTCGTTTTCAGAAAATGATTTCAAAACTTTAAATAATAAAAAGGTTGAAGAACTAGACTTTAAAATAAAAAAATTTGATGATATTTATAATTATAGATACGAATACATTCTCGGACCTGCTGATATAATTTCTATTGACTTAACAGACACTGATGACTTAGACAATTCTTATGAAATAGATCCTGATGGTTTAATAGATTTACCTTTCGTTGGAAAAATAAAAATTAGTGAACTTACTGTAGATGGGGCACAAAATGTTTTAAGAGAAGTTATTAGTGATTTTTATAAAAACCCAGATCTTCAAATTAATGTTGATGAATATAATAGTAGTAAAGTTTACATCGTTGGTGCAGTAAGAAACCAAATTACAATTAATCTAGATCAAAAACCTATAAAGCTTATTGAGGCTGCGATTCAAGCAAACTTTAATCCTAATGCGGCTGACAAACTTTTAGGAACAAAGGGTTTTTTAAGAAGAGACAATCAATTATATAAAATAAATTTAAATAACACTTTTACTAGTTTAGATGATGGAGAAAATTTTTTTTTAAAAAAAAATGATGTAATTTTCATAGATAGAAACTCAGACTCTATACACGTATTTGGTGAATTAACAAAACCAGGAGAATATTATCCAAATAAAAACTATTCTTTAACAGAATTAATTTCAACCTCAGGCTTAAATCAATTAACCTCAAATGTAAAAAAAGTATTTGTTATTAGAGAGGATTTTTCAAGTTTTCTTAAGATAAAAGTTTTTCAACTAGATGTGAGTAATCCAGTGAATTTAGTAGCAGGAAAAAAATTTTTACTTAAACCCAAAGATATTGTTTTTATTCCACCGACAGAGATTGTTAAATGGAATAGAGTTATCAGTTTATTGCTGCCACAAACAGATTTATTTAAATCTTACAATCCTATAATTAACAATGGTCTAAATACATATATAGCACCATCGTAAAATTAATAACTAAATAGTTATATTAAATTTTTTTTCTTACTAATTTCTATACTAAAAAGTATTAAAAAAATTAATTGAATTAGATAAATGTGGAATGAAAAGTCAAAAGATAAAATTATTATCAAAAATATTGAAAGATAAAAATTTTTTAAATTTTTAAAATTAATTTTTTTAAAACAATAAAATACAACAATAAATAATATTGCAACTCCAATAATTCCAAGCTCTCCAGCAAACTCGATAAAATCAAAATGTGCATGATTTGCGTATTTTATATCAGTATTTAGATAAAAAATTTTGAATAATATTTCAAAACTACCTGAGCCGTAACCGAAGAATAAAAAATTTTTCAACTGATGAAGTCCAAATAAAGCCAAATCTCCCCTATTAGTAGTTAAAATTAAGCTATTATTGTTAGAATAAGAAATCAATTCGTTTTTTAAGAATGCAAATCTATTTATTATTTCAAGTCCACCAAAATAAATACCAAAAAGTAAAATATCAAAAAAAATAATTAAAATTAATGAATAAAACATAAATATATTTTTTTTATCTTTTAAAAAAAATTGATTTATTAAATATAAAATTATTACTGTTAAAAATAAAAAATTTCCTATTCTAGAAAAAGATGTGATTATACCAATTGTTATGAATAATAAAAAAATTCTTAGATAAATTTTTGTAAAATAGCTATCTTTTTTTTTATATTTTATTATATCAATTAAAGATAAATATTCTAAACCAGCTAAAAAACATAAATTTAAAAAACAGGAAAAAACAGTTCTGTTAATAAAAAAACCTGTTGCAGAATTTTTATAGCTATCATTTGAAATAAATAAAAAATCAGGATTACCAATTAAATAAAAATAAACTGCTACGATAGATGTAAAAAAACCAGAAATTACTAAGAAATAATAAAAATTTAAAATATGTCGTTCTTTAAAAAAAATAGTTTTAAAAATTATTAGAAATAAAATTAAAGAGGTATAATTTAAGAAATTAAGATAAGTTTTTGATGGATCTAAACTTATTGATGAAAAATTATTATAATCTAAATCTAATAAAATTTTATATTTTGAAGGTGATAAAAATTTTATCCATTCTTGTTGAAATGGTAATATTTGAAAAATTAAATATGATAGAAATATGATATAAACAACTACTATTTTTTTATTTTCAAAAAAAAATTTTTTAATATGTGCTCTGTAGTTAAGATCCGTAAAACAATATAAAAAAAAAGATCCTACTAATACAAAATTAAGTTGAGGATACATGTCATAATTCCCTCCATTAAAAATTATTAAAAAACTTATTAAAATATAAAAAATTGATTGATAAAATCTATTTTTTGTTAAACGCATTAATTCTAATTAGGAGAAACGTTTGCTGAAAATACTAATGCAATATTTTCTGCATTAACTAATAAATTTTGAGTATTTAAATTTTGATTAATATTTTGGTTAGTAGAAATGGTTGTAGCTAAATTTTGAATTTGATTTTTACTCTCTTTTGCCGTTTCTGTTGCAACTTTTGCCATTAGGGTTTTGTTGCTTCTACTTTTTTTAGCCGTTTCGCTAATAAGTTTTTCTGTAATTTTTTGATTGCTATTTCTAGAGATTACTTTTGCTAATAATTTAATTTCACTATCTGAACCTTTTGTATTTTTTATTGATTTTTCAATCATCGAATTAACTATATTTTCATTTTTTTTACTGATCTCTTCTATTTTTTTTTCATCTTTTTCTGAGACAGAGGCCATAACCTTTAAAGCTAATCCTGAGTTATCAACTGATGTGGTAACTTTTTCCATTACTCTAGCAGCTGTCTCAGCATCTGATTTTACTATCACATCTGAAATTACGTTAGCAAAAACTGCATTTTCTCTCGTATTACCTATAGAAGATGCAACAACTTGTTCAATAGCTTTTTCTTTAACGTTATTATCAATAGTTTGTATTTTTTCAGGTGCAGTTTCGACTATTGCTTTGAATACTTTTGCTGAAAGGTCTGAATTTGCTCCGTTATTATTATTACTCACTTCTGAAACCATTTTATTAGTAACTTCTGCACTTGCTGATGAAACAATTTTTGCAATTAAATTTGCACTTCCCTCGTCACTAGATCCTTTTTGAACAGCATCAACTACTAATTTTTCCATTTGCGTTTTATTATTTTGATTAATTGATTCTAAAGCTTCTGGATTTTTTTCTGAAAGATCAGCCATAACTTTTAAGGATAAAGTAGAATTTGCATCTGTATTTTTTGTTGTGATATTTATTATTACACTTTCAACTGTTTTAGGGTCTGATTTAGATATCACTTTACTCAATACTTCGGAACTTTTATCTGATCCACTTTGAACAATTTTTTCAAATATTTTTTCTTTAATTTGATTTGTAGCCTCACTATCAGATCCTGTTATAAATTTATTATCTTTATCAGATAAATCAGATACGACTTGAAAAATTAAAGCATCATTATTCTCAACAATTTTATTCATAACTTCACCAACATTACCTTCATCAGAACTATTCAAAACTTCTGATAAAAATGTAGTGTTATCTTCTTTACTATTATCTACTATAAAATTTATTTGTTCTTGCTTTTCTTCTTTTATTGCTTGTTTGATAGCAGCGATATCATTTAAATCAATTTTACCATCTCCATCAGCATCTTCTAATTTTCCTTCTAATAATTTTTTTTCTAATTGTTTTTGAATTTCATTTTCATCAATTTTACTTGCTTCAACTAAATCTTGTGAAACTGTTTCCATAGATTGTTTTTCTTCATCAGATTGAGGTCTTTCAGTAAACCCTTGGCCTTCACTTATTGAAACCACCTGATCAGGAGTATATAAAGTTTTAATTGCTCCTTCTGCAGCTATATTAATTGTGCCAACATTTCCAAAACTATCTTTGGATAATCCAACATCTGAAGTACCATCAGGTTTGTTTTCAATATTAAATCTTGTTCCTTTAACCTCTAAATCCATTTTAGGAAGTTTGATTTGCATAAAGCCACTATCACTTTTAGCAATCTTGCCGCTTTCAACAATTACTGAACCTTTAATAGTCTCACCGACAAAAATATCTTTAGCACCTGAAATATTAAATTCAGTAACTTTAAAAGAGGTATTATCTTTTATTATAATAGTTGAGTTATCGTCAAATTGAATGGTAGCATCTCCATCAGCGGATATAATTTCATCTAATAAATATAATTCATCATAAACACTAAGCTCTCTTTCTTCGCCACTTTCATTAATTGCTTTTAGGTTTCCTTCTATTTTATTTACTGTTCCAATTTTTTCATTGGCAAATAATTGCTGAGTAAAAAACATTAAAAAAATGCTAATTAATAAGGAATTTTTTTTTATAATCATATATCAAGTATAATAAATTATTATGTACAAATATTTCAATAAAATACTAATAATTCTTATTGCTTACAATGCTTTAGTATTATCAATAATATTTATAGCACCTTTATCAATAAAAAATTTTCTTTGGAAAATAACACCCTATAACTATAAACAAGTCTTAGACTTTCCTCTAAATTTAAAAACATTAGATTTAAGATATAAATATAATCAAGATAAAATCCTCAGTTTCCTTAAAAAAAATGAGTATAGAAACAATCTTGATATAGATTTTTGGAATTATAAATTTAATATTTTAAATATTAACCAACAATACTCAGATGAAATTCAAGAAGCTTTTTACAAAACATTTATTCTTTCAAAAAATAATGGAAATAAAAATGCAGAACTTAAAAATTATTTTTTAATTAATTATTTTAATTTTGATAAAAACTATCAAGATAAAATTATTGAAAAGTTTTAAATTTGAAAAAGATTTCAATTTTTATAGGTATTATAGTTATTTACAGTGCAATCATGCTATTGCCTAGAGATCTTTTTATTCAAGTTCCTGGAGGTGATAATTTTGGACATATCTATTTAGATTTTTTATTAACAATTATAATTTTTTATATTTTTTATAATTTTAAATTTATTTATAAATTAATAATAGTTTTAGGAATGACTATTTTAGTTGAAATTTTACAAAATTTAACAACTAGAAATTTTTCTTATCAAGATCTTCTATATAATTTTTTAGGAATTTCTATTGCAATTACAGTTTATTATTTTTTTATAATTATTAAAAATAAAAAAAATTAAATTTAATTTTTAATAGCTATTTCTGGTGTAACATATTCATGTCCAAAAACATCAGCAACAGCTTTATAGGTAACTTGACCTTTATGAACGTTTAATCCTGCTAAAAAGTTTTTATCTTCACCTAAAGCTTTTTGAAAACCTTTGTTAGCAAGTTTTACCAAAAAAGGTAATGTTGCATTATTTAATGCAAGTGTTGAAGTTCTTGGTACTCCACCTGGCATGTTTGCAACGCAATAATGGACTACATCATCAACAATATAAGTTGGATCACCATGAGTAGTTGGTTTACTTGTCTCCACACATCCACCTTGATCAATTGCAACATCAACAATGACTGATCCACGTTTCATAGATTTAATCATTTCACGTGTCACTAATTTTGGTGCTTCAGCTCCTGGAATTAAAACACCTCCAACTAAAAGATCAGCTTCAGAAACTAATTTAGGCAAATCAATTTTATCACTTTGTTTTGGAATTATTTTGTCTCCAAACATTTCAACAAGTTGTTTTAATCTTGCTTCGGATTTATCAACAATATGAACTTCTGCTTGCATTCCAGTTGCAATGACAGCTGCATTTTCACCAACAACTCCGCCACCTAATATAACAACTTTTCCACCAGACACTCCTGGCGCTCCACCCAATAAAAGTCCTCTTCCTTTTTGATTTTTTTCTAAACAATGCGCACCAGCTTGAACTGACATACGTCCAGCAACTGCACTCATTGGAGCTAGTAATGGCAACCTTCCATTGTCATCTGTAACTGTTTCATAGGCTATACAAACACCTTTGGATTTAATTAAGCCTTCTGTTAATTCTTTAGCTGCTGCTAAATGTAAGTAAGTATAAACAATCTGATTTTCTCTAATCATCTTAACTTCACCAGCTTGGGGTTCTTTTACTTTAACAATTATATCTGCATCATTGAAAATATCCTCAGCTTTATCAACAATTTTAGCACCTAAACTTGTGTATTGATCATTTTCAAAACCAGCTTCAAATCCACCATTATTTTCAACTAAAACTTCATGACCTTCTGATATTAAAGTTTTAACACTTTCAGGTGTTAATCCAATACGATGTTCTTGTGGTTTGATTTCTTTAGGTACGCCAATCTTCATAACAAATATCTCCCTCTTAGTGCTTTAATTTTTATTAAAGTTTTTAGTTTTTCTGATTTTTTTGATAGTTAGTGATACCTGTTCTTAACTTTTCAATAATCTCATCAATATGTTTTTCTTCACAGATGAATTGAGGAGCTATAATCAAACAATCTCCTGTAGCTTTAAAGTTAACACCAGCTTCATAACATGCTTTAAAACA
>Ga0206124_10003688_pt1 | contig 10643 bp, 4 predicted proteins | sample Helgoland_Spring_3_FD_148671 | JGI IMG/M metagenome (GOLD analysis project Ga0206124, IMG submission 148671) | Pelagic subsurface seawater microbial communities from Kabeltonne, Helgoland, North Sea - Helgoland_Spring_Bloom_20160321_2 | ecosystem: Environmental > Aquatic > Marine > Epipelagic ... | reverse complement strand
CTTCTTGCTCTTGGATGATGCGACAAAAGAAAGAAAGAAACGTCTTCATCGAGTCCCCGTCGCACGCGTAGTGCTTCACAAAGAAAGTCAGAACTTCCCATTTCTCTTCGTTATTCTTAGTAAATGAACGAACGTTCGTTTTCTGTACCGCCATGCACGTTCTTCGAGGAATTTTCAAAGGTTTCGTCTTTCTTTCAACTCTTTCCATTATTCTCTTTTTCTCCTCCTCCTCCTCCTCCTTTTCCTCCTTTTCCTCCTGATGGTATAACACGTCCACCTCTTTCCAATACACGCCGCATTGTTCTCTACCTGAAAGGCTTGGCATTGCAGGCCAATCCACCACTTTCATGGACAGCGGGAAATACCTCAAGGTCTCGCTCAGTGCCTGCTTCAGCAGGCAACTCGAAGGCAAAGATCTCGAAGAAGAAGAAGAAGAAGAAGAGGTGAAAAAAAATGACCAACACGTTTGTAAATTCGATATCGCGGGATATTTATCGATCGGCGCGAACGGGATATCGACGGGCGGTTGCAGATCATCATCGCGCTGCGGAGCAAAGATTCGATCTTCTCGATGTGCAAGGATTTCGATTCTGTAACGCCGGCGCCGCCGCATATCTATCGATCGTGCGCGTATTTTGTGAAAGAGAAGGAAAGAACTTTTTTTTTTCTTTCTTGAAAAAACGAAGCGTTTTTTTTACAACTAAAAAGTAACTAAACGGAAGAAAACTTTTTTTTTTTCTCCTTGATCTGCGCGTTCAGAGCATCGATTTCTTTTTGATTCTCGCTCTCTCTCGCGCCTCTCGCGCCTGGTTCGTACTTCATCAACATCTTTGATTTCTTCTTAATCTGTCTTTTCCTTGGCTCGATCAATTCTCTTCTCTGATAGGACTTCAAACGATCTTTTAATAACGCGTGCGCACCGTGCAGCGTTCGTAAATTTCCATTGACTTGTTCTGTAAACAACACCTCCGGTAAATCTTCCTCGTATTTGTGCTTTCCTAACCGCCGAGGTTGCGTTTCCTCGCGCTCTTTTCGCGTTAAGTGAAGCCTGTGCCGTTTCATTTCGTCGCGTTTTTCTTTTTCCGCGATATCTTTCGTTATTGATTTCAATTCGCTTAAATCCCGTCGTTGTTTCTTCAATTGCTTTCTCTCTTCGATTTCTTTTTGTAACTGTTGATGTCGGGCGCGTTTATTTCGCGCGGCTTTGTTGAGCTTTTCCGAGGTATTCGCTGCACTTTTGTTCTTCTTCGCGTTTACTTTTCCTTCGTCGTCCTCGTCCTCGTCCTCGTCGTCCTCATCCCCAAACCCAGTTTCGTAATACAACTCTTTTATCCGCATCGCGTCCGCTTTCTGCCCTAACAACGGCGGTCGCACCGGATTCAATTGCTCTTTATAGTCCTTTGCGATTTCCTTCGCCGCCGCTTTCATGATGACTTCGTTTCGCAAATCTTCTGGTGGATTGTACGAACATCCAGCCTCGTCCACTTGTACCGGTTTCGCGTGCTTTCGATCCACCGTCGGTCGCAAAATTTTCATCGCCTGTCGGGCGATTCCCGTGGCCCTCGGGAAGTGCTTTTCCCACAAGCTCAGACCGTTTTGTTCGTCTGCGCGTTCGAGTGTTCTTTCGGTTTTCTTTCCCCCTTCCTCCTCTTTTTCCTTCTTCTTCATGACCGCCACGTTTCCGTCAACCGCTCGATGTTTCGTCGGTTTCGGATACGACTTTTCCACTTTTTCCCTTCTCAATATCGAATCCACCCGTAACGTTTTCATCCGAGCGCGTTGTTTTTTCGTTAAAAACAAAGCACCCCCTCCCGCGGAAGCATTAGCAGATGTTTTGTGCGTGATTGTCGCAGTATCTACCACGAACAGTTCCTCGTCTCTCTTCTTCCTCTCCATCGACGCCGCCGCCTTCGATGGAGAGGAGGACATCATCATTTCCTCCTCCATCGCCGCCCATTTTTGCTTCATCTTCTTCATCTTCTTCTTCTTCTTCGCCGCCGCCATACTCCTTTCTTCTTCTTCTTCTTCTTCTTCTTCTTCTTCTTCTTATTATTTAAAACGCGGGCAACAACGCGCGCAAAACTGTGATGAGAGACGCTTTCGAGAGAGAGAAAGAAAGAAAGAAAGAAAGAAAGAAAGAAAGAATGAATGAGATGTGTTCTGTGTTTTGTTCTTGATTTTTTTCAAACCCTAAAAGCTATGCCTAAGAATGCCCTAAAATCTAATTTGGGCTATTTTAACGACATTCATCAAATCCCCTAGAGTACATTTAGCTATGAGTAAAAAAGATGATATGATTTGAGATGACGATGAAGATGCGGATTTTGCGGAGAAGCGCTGAACCGTGTGGTTTTGATGTGTCGTCGTCGTCTTCCTTCTCGTTTGAAAGTCTTTTCCTTTTTCTTCGACGGAGTATTCCCGAAAGTACTCCTCGTCGTCGTCATCATCATCATCATCATCATCATCATCATCATCGTTCGCTTCATCATCTTCTCTCCTCAAAACAACAACGCAAAACACATCGTGTATTCTTAAATTCTCAGAAAGAAGAAAGCGCAGAGGCAAAGAAGACAGCGTTCCCATCAAAACCGCGTCTTTTGACGACGAAAACGACGACGAGAAAAACTGCTTCTTTTAGTACTTTTGCGACGAAGTGTAGCAGCGCTTTGAAAGTAAAAGTAGAAGTAAAAGAAGAAGAAGAAGAAGAAGAGAAAGAAGAAGGGTCGACGATATACGCGATATCTACGCCGCCGGGAAGAGGTGGCGTGGCCGTTTTGCGAATATCCGGCCCGAAGAGCTGGGAAGTTGGGGAGAGACTGACGTTAACTGGACTTCTCAAAGAAAAAAGGGGAAGGTTGGAAGATGTGGACGAATATATTTCTTCGACGAGAAAGAGGAGGAAGAAGAGGAGGGAAATGGCGAGACCGGGGGTACTGCGACGCGCTCAGTTTGTTTTTGAAACAAGAGAGAGAGAATTAGAGGAAATGGACGAGTTAGAACTAGAAGACGACGACGATGAATTCGACAAAGTGGAAGGTGGTAAAGGTCAAGGAAGAAGAAGAGAAAATCAAGCGCCAGCTGTGGCGAGAAGGAAAGAGAAAAATACCATCGGGGTTATCGATGAAGGATTAATCGTGTTCTTCGAAGCGCCGCGCTCGTTCACGGGAGAAGATGTGTGCGAGTTGCACATGCATGGTTCCATAGCCGTGTGCAAAAAGGTATTGGAGGTATTGGCGACGATGAGCGCTGTCGACGAAAAGGATGATGGAAAAAATAGTCCCACGTTGTTGTCTTTTCGAAACTTGAGACCGGCAGAACCTGGAGAGTTCAGCAAACGCGCATTTCTGAACAAGAAGATGAATTTAGTTCAAGCGGAATCTTTGGCAGATTTGATAGAGTCGGAAACAGAAGCACAACGAGCGTTGGCTGTGAGTGAAATAGAACTCGGTAGCGCTGACGGGGATGTTAGCTATCGTCGTGCTCCGACTGCTTCGTCGTTGTCGAGGAAAGTAGACGAGTGGACGAACGTGTTGACGAAAGCTTTAGCCGTGTGCGAAGCGGTTTTAGATTTCCCTGGCGAAGATCCAAAGCTCGAATCGTCTTTGATTCACCGAGACGTATTACCAGCGATTTGCCGCGTGAAAGGTGAAATTGACGCGGCGTTAAAAGACGCCGAGGCGAGAGAGTTAGTTCGGACCGGTGTTCGCGTGTGTATAGTGGGTGCCACGAATGCGGGGAAATCGACGTTGTTGAACTACTTTGCGAAAAGAAACGTGGCTATCGTTTCGAAAGTTCCAGGAACAACAAGAGACGTCGTCGAGGTGAGTTTAGAGTTAGATGGGAGAAAAGTAGTTATTTTTGATACCGCCGGGCATCGATTTTTGCCAATAGCGGGAAAAACTTCATCAACGTCGGAAATAATGGAAGAATGCTACGACGCCGGAGACGAGGACGAATCACTTTTCGACGACGAGTACGAAAGAAGAGTCGGTAAGCTTTCGGACGACACGAAAGATTTAATCGATGAAATTGAAAGAGAAGGCATCGAAAGAGGTAAAAATGTAGCAAAAATGGCGGATATCATCATCGAAATGATCGACGCCACAAATCCTAAGAGAATCGATTTTGCGAATATGAACATTAAACGTGCGGATGGTATTAAAATAATCTCAGTCGTGAATAAATGCGACGCGTTGTATGTTTTGGAAGAAGAAGAAGAAGAAGAAGAAGAAGAAGAAGAAGAAGAAGTATATTCAAGGTATGATCGTTCCCTTCTTCGTCTCAGTTTACGAACCGGACAGGGACTAGAAGCATTAACGAAAGCTGTCTCTAATGCCGTCCAAGAGTGTACAATAACAGCATCGTCATCTTCATCTCAAGCCAGCGACGGCGCTACGGCTGCCATTGCCCGATCTCGTCATCGTGCGCACGCTCGCGCAATATCCAATTCCCTTGGCGCGTGTCTCTCCGAGCTAAATAAGGAAACCACTAGCGATGATAACGTAAAAAAAACAACAGAAGATGAAGGAAGTAAATGCTCTTTGAACCATTCTCTGGGTCATGTGAGAACTGAACTCGTCGCCGAGGATTTACGGGAGGCGTTGGGCAATTGCTCTCGCGTAGTTGGTCGGTTGGATGTGACAGAAAACGTTCTCGATGTTTTGTTTTCCGAGTTTTGCATTGGGAAGTAGCGAATTTTATCTTTATCTTCCACACGTGGTTTTCAAAAAATTGATTATTTTTTACAAACACGCGTCTACTCACCACAGCGACGAGATGAACACATGAAACTTCGACTAAAGCACACTCCCGTAGCGTTGTTGCACGTTTTCTCTCTCTAATACTTCGCTCTTTGACACTAAATATGAACTTTCATCTTTGTTTCGAAAGAGAGAGAAGGGACTTCCGTAAAACAAGCTGCGGCGTTCATTAGATGAGAAGAGAGCGTACAGCGCGATGACCGTAGCAGCTAAACCATACACTTTCAAGTAGAATACGGTGGAAGAATCGCCTCCCTTCGCAAAGTATGGATTTTCTTTTCCCGCTTGGACTCCCGACGACGACGACACCGTCCTTGGCGATCCAAGCTCGCTTCGAGCGCTGGTGGTGGGCGCTTTAGAAGCTTGTGTTCCTTCTATCGTTTCCCCACATCCATACGTCGTCGAGAACGTCTCTTTCGCGACAGGATTATTCCCCGCGTCGATTATTTTACTTCCGAGCTTATCTGCATTTACGGTGATTTCGTAAGTACCGTGCTCCGCATCGTACGGAAAAGAAATCATGAGAGAATTTCTGTCCAGACACGCAAAATTGTAATAAAAATATACGTCATTTTTGTCCACTTCACCACCTGAAGTTATCTTCGTTCCATCGCATGTCTTGACGCGCCTAATCGCATATGTCATGTGATCAGCTTGAAGCTGAGGACAAACAATTGGCTCGGAGTAATCAATCGTGAAACGATTGTGGAGCATGCGCATATCAATGGCTTCGGGTTTCTTCACATCAACGATGATGTTCAAGTTTTCTTCCGTGACAGAGCCTTTTACATCTGCAGTTGCAAACGAGTCGTACCCGGAGCAGAAGACTTTAGCTCTGACTTCGTAAGATCCGTCTTTCAAACCGTTCATAAAGTACTGACGCTGAAGATTCCATTTGAAAGTGCATCCTTCGCCGCGCGCCGAATTACACTGCGCGTCAGCATCTTTCACGTCGCGTTTCCAGATATCCGAATCATTACCGATCATGTCCCACGCATTTATCCACTCGCCGACCCCCAGTTTTCTCCACTGCACGCGAACGAATTCAACACTTGGATGAACCAAATGGTTTGTATGTTTTGTGTTGCCTTCAATCTCATCGGCAGACCACAAATTCATTGGATCCGGATTCATCAGCGTCATATTCACATACGGCGAAGTTTGTTTCGAAAGCACCGCGTTCAAGAAGGTATTGTACGTGGTCAGATCCCAATTAACTTTTGGGCACTCGCGTTCCCATTTAAAATCGCCTAAAAACGCTGTTGAAGAGATGGGCGATCTGTACAACCAGTCTCTCGACATTTGCCATTCACATTCAGATACCAACTGCACTCCGATAGAAGAATACTTATGAGCAAATTGTCCTTTCATGACATTCAAGGATAAACGCGTATACTTCAAATCTCCGTTGGAGTCAACCGAAGGTACGTCGTGTAAAGGAACTAAGCTATGGAAAGGAGCAAGACTGTCCGCCCCATTGATTGAGAATGATAAGTCCATCATGTTCCCGCCAAAATCGCCCACATATTTACTTCCCGAGGTGAGCAACAACCCATAGATATGCCCTTCCCTATAAGGCGATTCGTTGGTAATCATAAGATCAAACAAAGCCCTTTGACCAGGGGGGATAAACTTATTATTTGCGCCAGCGCTCCACTCGGTTTCAATAATTAGGCCAGATTCTCTCCACATGGTGTTTGGTTCGCCCGGGCATTTTGACGCGCCCCCGATTGTTCGGAAGATTGGCGTCCCAAAGCGCTTGTCGCTCAAAACCTGAACCACGAATTTGTCATACGGATCACCATCACCAAGTGTGTACGAGACTTCCAAATCTCCAAACTTTGCCCACGCCATGGCATGTTCGAGAGCGATTGATTTTCCTTTTCCCCAGCCCGTGTTATCTTCTCCATCTACGATGGAAACGGAGTATTCCCTTGACCGGCTGCCTCCAAAACCGCCCTCAGCTTCAATGGCCCACGAATACCCCCAGCTGTCGATATTAGAAGATAAATCAGAGTGAAACTCAAGCGCGTGCCCGCCTCCGGAGAACGTCAAATAGATTGATTGCTCCGGACCTTTTGACGATGGGTTCATTTTCGGATCGTGGGTGTTCCCTCCTCTGAAGCTGAAAGGCGCCTTTGATCCGTACATAGAAGCATCGATATACCGCGCAACTGTATCTTTTTCGAAGAATGAATCGTCAAGAGCCATATCACCGCGCGCACGCACATCCGCTTCAGCGCCATCTGACATACCTCGAGAGAAGAGGCTATCAGGCACTGCATCGCTATCATTCTCAACAGAAGTAAATACATTTTTACCAACTTCCTCACCCTTCAGTTGCCAGCTTTCTAACCAGGAACCTTTATTTGGGAACCATCTGCCGGTGTTGCCTTGGTCAGGATCGCTGTCTTCGCCTTCAATAATTTCATCCATATCAAGACTACTTTGTTTCAAGGAGCTCAGAGATGCCGTGGCTCCTTTTTTGGGGATTGATTTCCAGACGGCATTCAAGTCCCTCCAATCCTGTTCAGCCGTGTAATCCGATCGATCTTTATCGCCAGTATACGCTCCATACGCATCATCAATCTTCGGCTTCATTAATCTGCCAAAGACAGAGCTATCGGAACTGAAAGGAACGGCGGATTTATCGAATGCTGCTTCAATTTCACCCATCTTTGTCTTTTGTTCTGGAGTTTTAAGAGCTAAAAAGCCTTCTGGGTTGAAATCCGGTGACGACCATTCAATTGTTTTCTTCCAATCATCCAAGGATTGTTTCAAACGGTGCTTCCAGATTGATTTAATCTCTTCGTTGGATTTACTACCAAACTCGCCGTCGGTCATTATCGCGTCTTTATCACTCGCGGTGGCAATTAATCCGTCAATTTCTGGAATTAGTTTGTACTCTACGTGAAAAATGGAAACGACGTACGATGTAGGTTTTCTCGGAAGCCACTGCACTTCTTCGATTACTTTTAAACAGTTGTCTCGGATGTCAACAGTGTCAACTCTCAAGTAGACTATTTCAAATCCACCTCCTAAGATTGTGTCGCCAACGCGACCGGGTAATCCCTCCTCTTCCGATGAACTGATTGTTCTGTCTAAAGTAAAATGGAAGTCCCATCCATTATCGGTCGTTGCAGAGACACTTACATCTGGCCCGGAAAATTCAGTTCCTCCCGATTGGCCAGCGCTGAAACCCAACGTCCCCTTTGAGCCTTCCGGAGCTTCATCATCGAATTCAAGAAGTACGTTGGCGTACGCAGACCCAGCGGTAAATCCGGGAACTTCAACACTGAAGCCAAGCTCGGTTCCTAAAGCCCAGTCCGCGGCGAAATCAATACCGGTACCCCTCGTCGTTTCAAGGCCAAGCTCTAAATCGATATGAGTTCCTTGCATGATACTAGCGAATGAATGACCACCAGGAGGGTCGTGAACGACGGTGTACACCAGTCCGCGAATAGGCGCCGTCGCATAAAACTTCGTGTCAGACTGAAACCTAGCGCTTGGATCAGATCCTCCACCACGTATTTTACTCGCGACCGTGACAAATTCGCGCTCTACCGCCAAGTTTGTAACGGCCCATCCATCGTTACGTTCAATGCGCGCCAGAAATTTGCGTCGGTACGGCGAGACAAGATTTGGAACAGCGCCTTTCGATGAAATTTCGAGAGAGTTTGGATCCTTTCCTGTCCCGACGGTAGCAAATTGAACCAAGCTCGAGGAGGCGTTTACAGCGGTAAAGACGCACTCGTCTGACGGTTCGCTAGATGAATGACAAGGATTCATCGCTTGTGGGCTGACATCTTGTTGAATCTGAACTTGAACTCCTAACTTTGTCGGTACATCGTTAATGATGGACTGGAAGTTTGAACAATACGTGATGGTATTCGGCCCGGTATAATGCGCTTCGATTACTTTCATCGATACATACTTCATAGTGGATAGTTGCGGCGATACCTTGGAGTATTGCAAATTAGAAGATCCAATTAAATGTTTTTGCGTTAAGTCGTGCTTAGACAAGTCCGTTCCAAGACACGTCTCGTCCGATCGGATCGCAGTGAATGGAGTTTGCAAAGCTTTCTCCGGTATATCACCAAACGTTGGTTCTGCGCAAAACCAGCCGTGATAGACGTACCTCACTTCTGCGGAAGTACGTTTTAATAATAACATGGTTTGTACGAGAACATTTCTATCGCGGAAGAACTGCATGATATTAGATCCCGGCGGCGTGCATGAAGCGCCGTTGTATTCAGCGATGATTTTTGATTCAGTTAAAGCGGATACATCAGGAGCTTGAGCAAGTTGAATGTAGTAATCCATGGCCGCATACGGCCAAAGGCGTACGTTCGATGATTCATTTTTTGGATCTACTAAAGGCCACTGATCTTTTGCAAAGCGCGAGCCTGTAGATCCAACAATATCTTTATCGAAAACTTCAACTGGTGCCCCGCACCCGTTCGCAGGCGTTATCAATAACGAGTATTCCGTATATGGAGTCCCGCACGCGCCGGCGTACAATCCAACATCTACCGGCCGTTCTGTGACGTCAAAATAGACCACAAACTCACCACCTACGATGTTTTCCAACTCATAGTATATGTTTTTAGTGAAGATTGTTTCGTATAACTTAACAGAAGTCTCATTTTGCACTGAGCAAGGAAAGTCATCTAAATCGTTTCCCCCGAAACATAAATCGTGACCGTCGTAGGACGCAATAAAAGCCCAAGTTTCCCCGGGTGTTATGCTTAAATCAAATCTCCCCAAATCGTCTGCGGTATAGTTCGTTGCTTCAACATCATATTTGTACCCTTTCGGAGAACACTCTTTCCTTGCGATCTCCTCTGCATCGCATTTCTTTCCCTCGTAAGCACTAATCGTTGCAAATTGAAGGCCGCAGACGAAATCTTGTGTTCGCGATGCTGGAAATCGTACCATCCCCGTGACGAGAACAGCTGTATTATCCTCGATATCTTCGCCAGCCGCCCCAAGATGTTTTATGGGTAAAACTTTTTCACTATTGTCGCCAAAAACGTGAACTACATCCGGTAATCTTTGGATCGCATGCACTTCCACTTCATCCGGGTCAAACATTTCTTTGGTGATACCGTGGACGGCGTGAGAGAACGCAACGCGATCTGCTTTATCGATATGTTTAGTCAATTTCATATTCTTTGAAGTTGGGTAAGTAGCCAAAGGGACCGCGTAAAGCTTCGTTTCCGGAAGAGCATCAACGCCCATGCTCGCCAAAAGAGAGTTTTTGGAAATTTCAGATTTCAATGGAGTACCCATCGTAAAATCTGTGTAAGACGATTCAAACTTATCGGACCACTTTTGCCATCTTTCCTCGGAAAAAGGCAACGCTGGTTTGTCAATAGGTAAGACAGAAAAGACTGCATTAATTTTAGACACGTCCTTATACTTTGCCGAGAATTGCGTTAAGTGCTTCGTGCCAACGGCTGGATAAACCAGCCAAGGCACGCCATAAATAATCCCTTTGTCTAAAGCAGTCACTGCGTTCGTGAACTCAATTTTATTCAGGGTTCCCGTCTCATCTCTGTCTAGAATTTTCCAAAACTTCTCTTGAAGCACAACGTGTGCGTCGATATACCTCGTCCTGTTTTTACAGTAAGATATAAATTCAGTCTTATCTACGACATTATCATCATTTACGTCGACAAATGCATGCGTCGGTGGAGGTGGAGATGGGGGTGGAGATGGGGGCGGAGATGGCGGCGGAGATGGAGGAGGCGAGGGAGGGGGCGACGGTGGCGGAGGAGAAGGCGGAGGCGGAGAAGGTGGTGGCGGAGGAGAAGGTGGAGGCGGAGAAGGTGGAGGTGGTGACGGAGGAGGAGGTGGAGGAGAAGGAGGAGGAGGTGGGGG
>Ga0206124_10003685_pt1 | contig 10650 bp, 9 predicted proteins | sample Helgoland_Spring_3_FD_148671 | JGI IMG/M metagenome (GOLD analysis project Ga0206124, IMG submission 148671) | Pelagic subsurface seawater microbial communities from Kabeltonne, Helgoland, North Sea - Helgoland_Spring_Bloom_20160321_2 | ecosystem: Environmental > Aquatic > Marine > Epipelagic ... | reverse complement strand
GGGGCTCAAAAAGCCAGATTGGATTCGTGTGAAAGCTCCTATTTCAAAAAAATACCAGGAGACGAAGGCAATTATAGATGATTTAAAATTGAACACAGTTTGCCAAGAGGCAGCTTGTCCTAATATTGGTGAATGTTGGGAAAAGAAGCATGCTACTGTGATGATTCTTGGTTCTGTTTGCACGAGAAACTGCTCATTTTGTAATATTGAAACAGGAATTCCAGATAAATTAGATCCACACGAGCCAGATAGGGTGGCGTTAACTGCAGGGAAGTTGGGTCTGTCACATATTGTTATTACATCTGTTGATAGAGATGATCTTGATGATGGAGGGGCCAGCCATTTCGTGGAATGTATACAGAAAATAAGGATATTCTCCCCGGGGACAACAATTGAGATTTTAACACCAGACTTTTTGAGAAAGGAAGGCGCGCTTGAGAAGGTGGTAAAAGCAAAGCCAGATGTGTTTAATCATAATGTCGAGACTGTACCGGGGCTCTACCATAATGTTCGCCCAGGTGCGAGATATTTTCACTCTATACGTTTGCTTGAGCGCGTGAAGGAGTTAGATCCTACTATATTCACAAAATCAGGATTAATGGTTGGGCTTGGTGAGAAGAAGGATGAGATATTGCAGGTGATGGATGATATGAGAACTGCAAATGTAGATTTTATTACGATAGGTCAGTATCTGCAGCCATCTAGTAAACATGCAAAAGTAGAAAGATATGTTGAGCCAGAAGAGTTTGAATATTACGCACGTATGGCAAGATCAAAAGGGTTCCTCATGGTTTCATCTTCTCCGCTGACAAGGTCTTCTTATCACGCAGGGGATGATTTTGAAAAATTGAGATCAGAAAGAGAAAGGATTTTGGGGATTAAGATATAAAGAAGTAGTCTTATTTCTAGTCTCCTTTTTTCGCTGAATTTAGTCCTAGAATTCTTCTATTATTTTTCCAGCTACATAGTGCTTGATGATTTTTACTAATGTATTACTAGATCAATTATCTAATAGACTTGAGCAGTTTAGAGCATATGTAGATATTGTGTGCTTGACATTTTTGCCTCGTTTCGATTAAGGAATAGTACATTGTAGTTGTGTTAATACAGAGTAGCATTGGGTCGGTCGAGAATCTTTCCTACAATGAGAATATGTATATATCGAGGTGTTTATGAATTCTGTTTTGTTTTTTAAATTCTTTGCTGGGTTAATTGCAATAATGAATCCGCTGGTTACCCTTCCGATCTTCTTATCTTTGACTAGAGGTGATTCGCAGTCAAAAAAGATAAAGATAGCATTCTTTTCTTCTTTAGCTGTCTTGGCAATATTGGTTTTAGCCGCATATTCTGGTAAATCTGCTCTTTCAGCCTTTGGAATAAGTGTTGGAGGTTTTCAAATAGCTGGAGGAATATTAGTTGGAATGATAGCGGTATCTATGATGCATCCGAAGACTTCTGATATTCCCGAGGAGAAGCATTCTAACCCTGCTATAGTTCCGTTGGCATTACCTATTATGGCTGGCCCTGGATCTATTAGTAAAACAATAGCATTTGCTTCCAATGCTCATGGTATGAGTGATTTTGATGCGATAATTTTAGCTATTGCATGTGCTGCTGCTGTAACTTTTATAATACTTTCTGCCTCTAATTTTATAAATAACATTATGGGAAAAACAGGAATTACAATTATCACAAAAATAATGGCTATTATTCTGGGTGCTATAGCGGTTGAGATGATTGTTTCTGGAGTAAAAGCAGAGTTTCCAGGAATTGGATAATAAAAAAGGGTGCTGTTTGGCCGCACCCTTAGTTCTCTTTTTTTGTTGTATATTATTAAAGCTCTGAATGAGCTTCATCACCTGAGCCCATAATTGCACGAAGTACTTCTAGTGCTTATTGGGAAAGAGGTACTCTCAGAAGTCCTATGCGTCCATAATTTCATAAATAGAGTCATCTGCGTCCATAATTTTGCCAATTTCTTCTACTGCTTCTTCGTAAGTAAATATCGGGAAGTTAGTTCTTGGCATAGATCTTAGTGCCTCTACAGCGGATTGGTCTGAGCATTCAGAGTATAGGAGTTGGTTGCTATATCCTTCAAATATATCAGATAGTTTTTCAGAAGAGTGGTGTAATTTTAGATTATGATAATTTTTTACTTCGCAATTCTCTAAGATTCTTTCAGCTGCGATGATATTTGGAAGTATCTTGTCTTTATTATCTTTTCCGGATAGGTGCTCAGAAAGGATTTTTCTTTCAAAGCCATCTGGTACCTCATCTAATGGTAGACCCTGTTTTGCGATTTTTTCTGCAATAAAAGTAAATTCACAAAGGAGATTTTTTTCTATTTTCTGCCCAATAAATTCAATATGGTTTGAATTATCCAATCCCATAAAGTCAAATGCTTTTTCAAAGTCATCCTCTGTAAGGGTTTTTTGGTGTATGTTAGCCATTGCCTCTCTTGCGCACTTTAAACTTTCAAGAGCACCTTGTCTGTTTTTGTCTATGGTCACATTTAATATTTTATCCATGTTACCGACTCAATATATTGGTTCTAACTATATAGATATTATAGTGTATGTCACTACAGCTCACAAGAAAAATTAATTATTTGCAATAGTTTGAAGGTGATAAAAAATGCTGTAAAAAGACTGACAATTATTTTTTTTAAGAGATATTAAAGCTCTGAATGAGCTGCATCTTCTGCATCCATAATCTTACCAGCTGCCTCTACTGCATCTTCATAGCTAGACATGAAGAGGTCAATTACTTCCACTCCTACCATTTTTTGTAGAGCTTCCAGAGAGGATCTGTCAGGGCATTCTGAGTATTTTAGGTGAGCGCTGTATTTATAAAACAGATTGGAAAGATTATCATCAGAAAAATCTAGGTTTAAATTGTAATACTTTTTTACTGAGCAACTATATAATTCTCTTTCGGCTGCGTAGAAATTCACTGATATTTTTGCGACATTATCTATAGATGAAGAAGGTTGTTTAAGGGGTTTTGTGTCTATTTGTCCCGGATCTTCAGAATCCCTGAGCATCTTTTGTATAAAAAAAGGAATATGACAAATCATTGTTTTATCGATATTCTCTCCTATAAATTCTTTATGATCGTCATTTTCATCCAGAGTATCGCTCTCTGCTTCATTAATATCAGCTTGTGTAATTGTTTTTTCTTCTAAAGTAGCCCATGCTTCCTTTGCGCAATCCAAACTTTCAATAAAATTTCTTCTATTGTTTCTAATATCTTTTTCCATGCTTTTTACCTTTTGCTATAATCATAGATAAGAAGCATAGATAAAAAATGGTTCATAGAAAATCACAAGATCTATATGCTTTATTATAAATCCTAAATATGTGATCTTTTAGCATGGTCTTGTGCATTTCTTCAAGAGCTGTGAGAAAAATCATTTTTGCCATTGAATGGGGTTTTTATTCAGGATAGAATTTCTATCTGTGGTTGAGAAATCATGTTCTTATAACTTTTAATCTCAGAGGGATTTATGCCTGAAACAACAGAAACAGTATTAGACGACACAACTACAGCTGCTCCTACAACAGAAACAGTAGTAGACGAAGTAACTACAGCTGCTCCTGAAACAACGGAAACAGTAGTAGACGAAGTAACTACAGCTGCTCCTGAGGTAGTTGAAGAGCCTATTATACCAAAAGTAACTTTAGAAGATGCAATGAATGGATTGGAGACAGTTGAAACAACATTTGGTGGTTTTATTGAATCATTTAGAGAAAAGTCACATGCAGAATATTTAGCTAGTGATGCTTCACTTAATTCTACTCATTCACAAAACCTTCAATTTAATGACAAAAGGGTTGTTGATGCTGGAGTTAGTTACCAGAATACTCTTGAGAGTCTTGCTGCAAAAAGAGCTAATATGACAGCTAGTTGGGAAGAAACAAGAGAGCAAACTAAAGATTTTCACGAAAAAATGCGTGATGATCAAGTGAATTTTTTTGAATCTGAATTAAAAGATTGGGCTACAAATTCTAAAGCAGAATTTGATAATTTAATGTCTGGTTGGAATATAGAAGAAGGAACAACAGAAACAACAGGAGACGATGCTCCAGTAGTTGAAGACACAATGGCTTAATATAAGCCTTTAAATATGCCCTGGTTCTGCTGGGGCATTTTTTTTGTCTAATAAATAGATGTAGCAGCAAGCCATTATAAGGAAGGCTGCTAAGAACTAAACTTTTCTGAGATTTTCTTCTTCTAGTTCTTTAGCTACAACGCTTGTCACGCAAGAATCAGACCAGACATTTATAGCAGTTTCGAACATATCTAATATTGTATAGAAAGGCAGTATGATGCCCATCATATATGTTGAAACTCCCATACTTGCTAAATACGCAGAAGACATGAAAAAACATCCCATAGGTACTCCAGCATTACCAACAGCTGCTATCACGGCGAGGAATATCCAGCTCACATAGTCTAGTTCTGCAAATACTACACCGTTGCTCTGAGAGACAAATAAAACAGTGATATATATGAACCCTGCGCATGCATTCATGTTTATTGTGGTGCATAATGGCACTGTGATTGATGCGATCTTTTTATTCACCTTCAAGTTATTGCTAACACAATGCATAGTTGTTGGCATTGTTGCACTAGAAGATTTTGAGAAGAATGCTGTAATTAAGGCTGGAATCATTCCTTTGAATGTTTTTAGCGGTGAGATTCCTTTTATCTTTAAGAAGATAGGAAGCACCACAACTGTTTGAACTATGTTTGCTATAACTACTGCTGCTATATAGAACGCAAGGCTAGAGACTGCAAAGCCAGATTGTGTATCTTTAATAAACACAATTGCAAAAGCCCACATTACAAAAGGCATTAATTTTAATACGAATATAGCAATCTTCATGAATAGCTCGAAGAAAGAGGTAAAGATTTGATTGATATTAGTTTTATATTGAGCATCTAAAAATAGAGATGTAATGCCCATTAAAAGCGCAGAAAACACAACGGCCATAATGTTATTTTCAGCGAAGATATTCACTATGTTGGATGGAATGATATTGATTAAATATTTTGCAATATTAGATTTTTTAATCTCTCCCAAGCCTGTATTTTCTATGATGCTGATATTTTCAACAAGAACGAATTGGTATACAAACATAGCAATAATAGCTGCTATAAAAGTTGTGAGTAGGGTGTATTTTAAAGTTTTCCCAAGAATCATTTTCAAAGATTCTTTTGTATCTAGCTTTGTGATAGCTGCTGTGAGGGATAGGAAAATAATGGGCAAACTGATAAACTGAAGTAAGTTTACAAATCCTTTAATAAAGTAAGATGCAATGTCGTTTATTGTAGGGTTGTTGTAATAACCTAAGCCTATCCCAAGGATTAGCGAAAGAAGAATGGAAATATTATATTTTTTATCGAAATGATTGTGCATTTTTAAAGGAAATATTGTTGTAACTAGCTTGTAGTATAGAAAAATGAGCAGGAGGAGTCAATTGCTTTAGTTTTTTGCTGATTTCTCTTAATGTTGCGGATTTTGATGTCAAATTGAGATTAATGTCATCCCCTAAAATTCTCTTTTAGTGGTATAGTTTTTGCTCTTAATGATTATTTAAAGAGAGAAACCTGTGACAGAAAATCGCCGCTATATATTCATAGGTTAAGTTGCTTTTGTCACGGATGTTGAAAGAAGAATATTAGTTCTTTGGAATCTATCTAAGGCTTATAAGGAAGGTTGCTCTTTTAATCTCCCTTCAGTAGCCAAATAAAAATATTCTTGACTCCAGGATATTTCCGCAATACAAGTGGATGGTGTATTCGAGTGGCGTAATAACGGTGGTAGGCTGATGAATAACAAAAGAATTTTGCAGAACAAACCTGCCTACGATTTCTTTCTCGGCTCTCGTAATATAGTTGATGATCTTTGCTGTAATCTTAAGAAACATCGTGTTCTCAATTTCTCTTATATAAGGTTGTGGAACGATGGGAGCTACATAGATCTATCTAATCATGATATAGTTTTTTCTAGTAAGTATTTTTTTGACATTTCAAAGATAGATCACCAAAGCATATCACGTTTCCAAAATATGAGTGTTAATAAAAAAGAGTTTATGGTGTGGCCTCAGAACTCTTATGATCCAGTATTTTCGTTGATGCACGAGTATAACTACCGCAACGGAATTTCAATGCTTTCTAAACAAAAAGATTATGTGGAGTTATTAAAACTATGCCCAATCATCTCTGATAATGCTACCTTGATCAACAATGTTATTAACAATAAGGACTTGTATATAGCAATCACAAATAAATTTGTAGGAGATGCTACTTCCATAATAAATAAATGGACAACAGATAAAAAGGCAACATTTGCGGATCATATATCTTTAGAGCAATGTAAAAAATTCCCAGAAAAAGATACAAAGCCTGGTAGTAATGTAATTATTAAAATTTATAATAATGATATACGGTTCACTTGTAGAGAGGCATCATGCATGGCATATCTTATGAAAGGTTTTTCTGCACAACAAATAGGCTACTATCTTGGAATTTTCTCTAGAACTGTAGAGCAACATTTAAATAATATAAAATTGAAATCCGGATTAAGATATAATTCTGAATTGCGAGAATTTTTACATATATCCTCAGAAGCCAGATTTGTATTAGAGTCCATATACTAACGTAAACTGAAAGGATGATGCTGGGAGCAATGCAGGGGCCGCATATGTAATTCTCGGTAAGGGGGGCCTTGATGGTATAGATTTCTCTTAGTTTGATATTATTCCTCCTGTTAGGCTATGAATGACACGTATATAATTAAAAGAACATTCAGGCATTATTATTTTCTTCTTTGAAATATTGTGGACAAGGATGTAGAATCTTTTATATTCGGTTTAGAAATCTTGTAGGAGAGAGTTGTGAGTAATAAAGTAGGACATAAATATCATTTAGTAAATCCAAGCCCTTTGCCAGCATTGGCAGCATTAGCATTATTCATATTGGCGATTGGTGGTGTAATGTTTATGCATGAATATAGATTTGGAATACCTGTATTATTGTCAGGGTTTGCATCTGTAGCTTCTGTGATGGCATATTGGTGGTATGAGGTTATTAGAGAAGGGCGTATTGATATGGCTCACTCAAAAGTTGTTCGTAAAGGTCTTAGCTTGGGGATGCTGCTATTTATAATCTCTGAAATAATGTTTTTCTTTGTATTCTTCTGGTCTTTCTTTAATTCAAGTTTATTTCCATCAGATATATTAAATGGAGAGGTGTGGCCTGTAAAAAAAGGTATATGGCCTCCTGAAGGTATCAAGGTTTTGGATGCTTGGAATATACCATTTTTAAACACATTAATTTTGCTTTTATCTGGCACAACAGTGACTTGGGCACATCATTCTTTGATGAATAATAAACAAGAAGAACTAGTGAAGGCATTATCTGTAACCGTTGGTCTTGGCGTTGTATTTAGTCTGTTGCAAATGTATGAGTATCATCATGCGGAATTTCATTGGAAGGATGGAATCTTTGCTTCGAATTTTTATATGATTACTGGTTTCCATGGTGCGCATGTTATAATAGGAACAATATTCTTGGCTGTGTGTTTATACCGCGCTCGGAATGGGCATTTTTCTAAAGGTAGGGGGCATCTAGGATTTGAGTTTGCTGCATGGTATTGGCATTTCGTTGATGTGATTTGGTTGTTCTTATTCGTCTTTGTGTATGTGATGGGCGGATAGTTTTCTTATGAAGAAAATCATTTTATTCTGCATCATGCTTTCAGTTCTTTTGGGGCTAGCTGTGTGGCAAGTATTTAGATTGGAGCATAAGAATCAAATTATAGAAACCATCAAGGATAATAAAGAAACCATAGATATTTATTACTCTTCTCAATTTCCATTTTATAAATATAAAAAAATTAGAGTTGAGGGGTTTTTCTCACCTAAAAAAATATATTACTATCGCTTGCTAGAGAATAAACCAGGTTACGAAACGTTGGTTCCGTTGATAATGGAGGATCGTGCAGTAATACTTGTAAGCCTTGGATGGTCTGAGAAGAAAGTAGAAAGAAATATTTCAATAACAAAAAAGGAAATAGAAGGACGCTTGGTAGATTTGTACAAAGGGAACATTGTGAATCCAAGCAATAATATACTTAAAAACGAATGGTTTAGTTTGAATTATAAAGATATTGAAAGCTATACTGGACTTAAGGTAAAACCATATTTAATATTATTAAGCAAGCCAGAGGACATGAAGTCTGGAATGAAAATAGCATTTGATATTAGAAATATTCCGAACAGGCATTTAGAATATGCAATAACATGGTTTAGTTTAGCATTAATTCTAACTGTTATTTTTATAATTGATTTTAAGAGAAGAGAGAGATGAAAGATCCATATTTACAATTAACAGATTTAGTAGAAAAAATAAGTCATTTGGGGAGCATTGCGGGGGTTATGCATTGGGATTCCAGAACAAAGATGCCAGAAGGAGTAATGCCTTACAGATCAGAAGAGTTGGCATTTCTGCAAGAATTGTCACATAAAATGATGTCATCTAAGAGATTTGGAGAGCTACTTGAAAATGTTCAAACTTCAAAATTAGGAGAGTGGGAAAAAAAGAATTTGAGGCTCATTAGAAAGGGAAGGGATTCTGTTCTTTCTGTTGATTCCAAGCTTTCAGAAGCACTAACAAAAGCATCTATGGAGTGCGGCACAGTATGGGTAGAGGCGCGTAAAAGAAAATCTTTCAAACATATTCTGCCTTCTTTTAAAAACCTGGTTGGCCTTGTAAAAGAGACAGCAGATGCTAGGGCGAATTATTTTCACACGGATACATACACCGCACTGCTAGATATGTATGACCCTAATAGGAGTGTGAATGATGTGAACAAGGTGGTGGATAGCTTGAAAAGCTTTTTACCTGGGTTTGTGAAGGATGTAGTAGAAAAGCAAAAAAGCTGGAAACAAGAAGATATTAAGCCAAAAAAAATAAATGAAGATAAGCAGAAAGAGCTCGGACTCTTCTGTATGAAGACGTTAGGTTTTGATTTTAAACTAGGTAGGTTGGATAAGTCGGTACACCCATTCTGTGGAGGTGGAACAAGAGATGTTAGAATTACAACACGTTATGATGAAAGTGATTTTGTATCTAGCTTAATGGGTGTTATTCATGAAACAGGTCATGCTATGTACCAGCTAGGTCTGCCAGAAAAATATATATTGCAGCCAGTTGGTGATCATTTGGGAATGTCTGTGCATGAAAGCCAATCTTTGCTGATGGAGATACAAATGTCTCGTAGTAAAGAATTCTGTGAGTTCCTTGTGCCTCATATGAAAAAAATCCTGGGTATATCAGGAAAAGGCTGTACGGCTGAAAATATGTATAGAATGAGAAATAAAGTAACTCCTTCTATGATACGAGTAGATGCTGATGAAGTTACATATCTTCTGCATGTGATTTTAAGGTTTGAGTTAGAAAGAGATATTCTTAATGGTAACCTGGCGTTAGAAGACCTCCCAGAAGCATGGAATGCTAAAATGAAAGAATATCTGGGCATTAAGCCGGCGAATGACGCAGAAGGCTGTCTTCAAGATATGCATTGGTATAATGGAATATTCGGTTACTTCCCAACATATATGCTTGGTTCTATGCTGAGCGCTCAATTTTTTGATAGAATGAAGTCAGATAACAAAGATACTTTAGATAATGTAAAATCCGGGAATTTTAAACCTATTGTGAAATGGCTGCGCAATAATATCCATTCACAAGGTAGCTTGATGGATGTTTCTGAGCTTGTAACTAAGGTTACACAAAGAGATTTGGATGTAGAGTGGTATAAGGGATTCCTAAGGAGTAAGTTTTTAGATAACTAGCTCTAGTCGATACGCTTGTGCATATAAATAAATTGCTAAGTATAATATTTCAAGAGCAGTTATATAAAAAAAATAGTTGCGCTATAAGAGGAAGACTTTCTAATAAGCTAAGAAAAATAGTTTGTTTTTCTTCTATTGTTGCTAAAAATAATGATCCTCTCATGAGGAAATTTAGTAATAAACTGAAAAACAAGAGCAAGCATACTATGGTCTCTATAGACACTATATTGTCTTTTATTGAATCTTGGTTATCTTTGTAGTATAAGCGAAAAGTGGGTAGCTTGTGAATAAGGGGTCATATCATGTCAAGAGAGTTAATAAATTATAATTTTGCCATAAGAAAAAGATTCCAGGAAATTTGTGAACCCTTATATACTTATTTCGGATTAACATTTGGGTTCATGAGGGTATATAATGATGGGAGATATCTAAAACTCTATCACGACACAGAGCTCTTAAGAGACTATTTTTACTCCGTCAAGAAAGGAAATTTATTTTGCAGCAAAAAAATCACTACTACTTCAGAGTTAGATTTTGCATCCTGGCCTTCAAACCCTGGAAATGTACCTATTGAGATTCACTTGAAATATAATTTTTGGCATGGATTCAATGCGGCAAAAATTTCTCCTGATTTTACGGATGTATGGTGGTTCAGCAAAGATATCTCAAACTCTAGAAAAGAAGTTTTTTTGCCAAGAGATTATTCTTTAATAAGCAAATTCATCAATTATTTTAATGAAGAAGCCAATGACATAATAACTAATCATAATGTTACTGAATTACCTAA
>Ga0206124_10003671_pt1 | contig 10671 bp, 10 predicted proteins | sample Helgoland_Spring_3_FD_148671 | JGI IMG/M metagenome (GOLD analysis project Ga0206124, IMG submission 148671) | Pelagic subsurface seawater microbial communities from Kabeltonne, Helgoland, North Sea - Helgoland_Spring_Bloom_20160321_2 | ecosystem: Environmental > Aquatic > Marine > Epipelagic ... | reverse complement strand
TAATAAATAATATGAAAGAATTAACAAAACAACAATCAAAAGTTTTAGCTTGTGTTGAAGTTTATCTTAATAAAACTGGTTTTCCACCAACTCGAGCTGAAATATGTAAAGAGTTAGGCTTTAAATCACCTAATGCAGCTGAAATGCATCTAAGAGCACTTGAAAAGAAAGGCTACATCTCAATTCAAAGTGGATCCTCAAGAGGTATATCTATTGTGAAGAGCCAACAATCTTTTGAACAAATTGGAGATCAAATACCCGTTATTGGATTAGTTGCTGCAGGCTCTCCTACACTTGCTGAGGAAAATATAGAAAAAAGAATTCCATGCGATCCAAATATGTTTTCCGATACTTTTGACTATTTTTTGAAAGTTAAGGGACTGAGCATGATTGAAGCTGGCATTCACGAAGATGATTTGGTGGCAATCAAAAAAACAACTGATGTCAAAAATGGTGATCTAGTTGTGGTGAGGCTAGAAGATGAAGTAACTTTAAAATATTTCAAAAAAACTGATCACAATCTTGAGTTAATTCCAGCAAATAAAGAGTTCTCAACAATTGAAGTAGATCTTAGGGAACAAGAAGCATTCGTTGAGGGCAAGAGTGTGGGTTTAATTAGAACTCACTAATGAAGAACTACTGGCTTTTTTCTCAGACTATTTTTCTCACTATCAAAAAAATCATCAAAATCAATTGAATTGCCGCTGACGCTTTCTATGCCAGCTCGAATCATTTCTTTGGCAACTGTAAGCTCAGTTCCATTTAAAAATTCCTTGGATTCACCTGAAAACTCGATTTTAACTATCGGATTTTCATGATCATCGGATCTCCTAAGGACGATCGTGCCGTCAGGAAGTTGAGTTAGTTCTAGATAATTAGACATATTTTTTATTCTTAAACTTTAACATCCTTAATGTAATAAATGAAAGGACTTATAATTTATATGGGAACTAATTAAGATTAATCAAGGAAAAATTACTTGGAAACTTCAACCCACTTATCTCCATTATGGGAGGCAGTATTTCCAGTCTTTTTGCCATCTTTTTCGGAGGCAAGATAATGCGTGTCCTCAACTTTGTTATATCTAATAATATAAGGATTCCCATCAGTGTCATGTTTAGGTGCATTTAAGAGATGTGTGTGCTTTCCTTGATCTTCAAGATATTTACAGGCATCAAGTAATGTTTCTTCGGTAACTACTTTATTAAATTCTTCAACAGATGGTGCGCGTGTTTCTCTGTTCTTTGGATATTTACTAGCAGCTAAAAACAATCCCTTCATACTATCTCTTAGTAAATAGTTGTCTTCAAACTTTATGCAAGGAATCTCTGTGATAATTGGCTCCATAACTATAGGTTTGGGCTCTCCATTTCTTTGCAGGGCTCTGGTTGCACCACAATTATCATTCATACAACCAAAATATTTACCAAACCTGCCTGTTTTGAGTTGCATTTCAGATCCACACTTATGACAAGAAAGTGTTGGGCCATCGTATCCTTTAATTTTAAATGTGCCCTCTTCCACTTCAAACCCATCGCAGTCAGGATTATTTGAACAAACATGTAATTTATGATTTTCATCTAAAAGATAATTGTCCATGCTCATATCACATTTAGGACAACGACGTTTTGCAACTAAATGCTCTGCTTCCTCTTGGTCGTCAACACTAACTGCTTCATCTCCTGAAATGAGGTTCAAAGTTTTCTTGCATTGATCATCAGCTGGCAAACTATAACCGGCACATCCAAGAAAAACTCCATTACTAGCATTCCTTATAGTCAGATTATTTTTTTTACATTCGGGACAATTAATATTTGTCATCGTAGGAAGGTTTGGTGCCATCCCATTATCTTCATCCATTGCAGATAAAAGGTCGTCTTGAAAAGCTGAATAATATGAATTTAAAACCTCTTTCCAGTTTAATTCACCGTTTGCAATTCTATCTAGTTCATTTTCAAAATTAGCAGTAAAGCTATAATCCATGATGTCATCAAAGCTGCTAACCAATCTGTCTGTTACAATCATCCCAATTTTTTTAACAAAAAATCGTCTATTTTGAATTTCAACATAACCACGATCCTGTATCGTAGAAATAATATTTGCATATGTTGAAGGCCTACCAATTCCTCTCTTTTCTAATTCTCTAACTAATGCAGCTTCTGAAAACCTTGCTGGGGGCTTGGTGTACTTTTGCTTATTTTCTAGGTCTTTTAGAGTTAATTTTTGATTAACTTCAAGAGGAGGTAAAATATTGGCATCTTGGTCATCGGATTTTGACTTAACAATTCTTGTAAAGCCATCAAAAACAACCTCTCTTCCAGTTGCAGAAAAAATATATTCTTCTAATTGGATTTTTGCATTAGTTGCTAAATACTCTGCATCAGGTAATTGAGATCCAATAAACTGTTGCCAAATTAATTCATACAATCTTTTTTCTTCGTCCGAGGAAGATATTAAACCCTCAGATTTAGTTGATGCGTTAGTAGGTCTTATTGCCTCATGAGCTTCTTGTGCGTTTTCTCCAGAGGAATATATTCTTGGAGCATTTGTCAGGTATTTATCCCCTAGGTTGGTTTGAATATACATTCTTGCATCTGCAATTGATTCAGGTGACAAAGCAGGCGCATCGGTTCGCATATATGTGATTAGGCCATTTTCATAAAGCTTTTGCGCTGTTCTCATGGTTCTTTTTACATTGAACCCTAGTTTTGTGCTTGCTGCTTGTTGCAATGTAGATGTAATAAAAGGAGGTTTTGGTTTAGATTTAACTGGCTTTTGAGTGACTTCGTTTACAAGCAAGTCTGAAGATTTAATAAGCTCTTCAATTTTTTTAGCCTCTGTGGCTTGCAATAATGGATCAGATTTTCTTCTATTGAGATTAAATTCAATAGCAGCATTTTTATCATTCTCTGCACTAAATGAAATCTCCCAAAACTCATCTGGCTTAAATTTTTGAATGCTATGTTCTCTTTCTACTAAGAGCCTTAATGCGACAGATTGGACTCTTCCAGCTGATAAATTACGAGCGATTTTTGCCCATAAAAGTGGGGACAATTCAAAGCCAACAACCCTATCAAGAAATCTTCTTGCTTGCTGAGCCTCTACGAGACTTTCATCTATCTCTTTAGGATCTTGAAAGGATTCCAAGATAGCGTCTTTAGTAATTTGATTAAATCTAACTCTAGAATAATTAAATTTATCTGCGCCCAATGCCTCTTTAAGGTGCCAAGCTATTGCCTCGCCTTCTCTATCTAGGTCAGTTGCAAGAAAAATTGATTCTACAGATTTTGCAGCCGTTTTTAGCTCTTTAATAACTTTTTCTTTTTCAGGAATGATTTCATAATTTGCTAACCATCCGTTATCAGGATCTATTCCCATTCTTCTAATGAGTCGTTTCCGCTCATTGATCTTTTTTAATCTTCTTTTTTCATCTTCTGGTAGATCTTTAGGAATAGTATTTCTTTGAGTTGGTTTTTTAGACTTACCCTTAGGAAGATCTCTAATATGCCCAACACTAGATTTAACTATATAGTCTGATCCTAAATATTTAGAAATAGTCTTAGCTTTAGCAGGCGATTCGACTATAACAAGAGTTTTTGACATAAATAGATAAAATAATTTTAAAAGTTCATATTTTCAATATTGCTTCCTTAATTCTCAGAAGCTCTTCAGTGCCAAGCATTTCATTCCAGACGATTGCTATATTGGACTGATAAAAAATAATTTCAAGTATAGAAGATGGTAATTGAGAAATTTTTTCTTCAATTATTTCAAAGTTTTTTTCATATTTAACCGAAATTGGATCATATAGCTCTAGACTATTTTCTCGTTTTATATAATGTAAATTCTTATATTCTGATAAATTTTTAATTTGATAAATGGCAACTTGAGGATTCCAATTTTTAAATTTTTTTCGCAGCTCATTAGTTGATCCAATTTTAAAACCTTCTTTTGCAGCATTCATCCTCAAAAGACTTACAGCTTTCATTTTTTTGGATGGCTTCAAAAAACTTATTGCTCCAACCAAAAAAAGAAGAACAAAAATAATAATTAAGGGTTCCATGAAAAATTTTATCCCAATAATTTCTTGACGATCTGAGGACCTTGATAAATAAAGCTGGTATAGATTTGTACCAAGGAAGCTCCTAATTCTAATTTTGAATTAAAGCTCTCTTTATTATCAACACCACCTACACCAATTTTAAATAGGTGAGGGTCATGTGAATGGGCTATTTTTAAAAGATCATTAGATTTTGTAAAAAGTGGTTTTCCTGATAATCCTCCAATAAGATTTTTATCACTAGGTCGCTTTAAATCATCTTTTTTAATAGTGGTGTTAGAAGTGATAACTCCATCAAAATCAAATTTTTGAATTGCAGATAAAATTATAGAAATAATATTTTCATCTTCATCAGGCGAGAGTTTAATTAATATAGGGTTGGCGTATTGCATCTTTTCACGAGCCAGGCTCAAAGCTTCAAATAATGGTAAAAAATTTTCCTCTAGGTGGAATGATCTTAAGTTAGGGGTATTCGGTGAAGAAATATTAACTGCGATATAATCTGCAAATGGGCAGACCTTAGTAAAGCATTCAACATAATCATCAATTCTTTGTTGACCTTCTGATTTCTTGTTAGCACCAATGTTAATGCCAAGAACGCCTTCAAAAGTTCTCAGCTTTACTTTTTCAACCAAATAATCGACTCCTTTATTATTGAATCCAAGCCTATTAACAATTGCTCCTTGACTGGGAAAACGAAATATTCTTGGTTTTGGATTTCCTGGTTGAGCCAAGGGTGTAATTGTACCTATTTCGATAAAACCAAAACCTAAGGCGCCCAAAGAGTCTATGAAGTCTCCATTTTTATCAAGCCCTGCGGCAATACCCAGCCTATTTTTAAAGGTTAAACCTTTGAATTCAATTGATTCTGAGGAATCTGTATATGGAAAAAGCAGACCAATAAGGTTCAGTTTATATAAAAAGTTTAGAGCATTTAATGCTACAAAGTGAGATATTTCAGGTGGCAGTAATCTTAAAAGCAATAATGCCAATTTCATTTAAAAGTTTCCGTATCCACCTTACTAATTGAACATGTCTTTGGCGAGATGCTTAATGGCATTTACATAGCCATGCCTAGATCCGCAATCAAAATGTGCACCCTCATACATATGTCCTATAACTTTTTCATCATCAAGCATAATCTTAATTGCATCCGTAAGCTGGACTTCCCCTCCAACACTTGGGGCAAGATTATTTAAATATTTAAAGATCTTACTTGAAAGAACATATCTACCAACAACTGCTAAATTTGATGGCGCATTGATCTTTGGTTTTTCAACAATGTCTTTTAAAACAAATGTCTTGTTTGTCGAAGTAGATTTTTCGATAGAGATTACGCCATATTTATCTGTTTCACTTTCTGGCACTTCATTAACACCAATCACAGAGCATTGATGCTCCTTATAGGTTTCAATCAATTGGCTTATGCATGATTGATTATTAATTATCAAATCGTCTGCAAGAATAATTGCAAAGGGCTCTTCTTGGATTAAATGCTCAGCATGCAAAATAGCATCTCCAAGACCATTTTGAGTTTTTTGTCTTACATAAGTGAATTTTATATCCTTAAATATATCTCTATTGATTTTTTCTATAAAATCTTTTTTACCAGAATTTAGTAATTTTTCTTCAAGTTCAAAGTTTTGATCAAAATGATCCTCTATTGCTCTTTTCGTATGGCTGGTAATAAAAATAATCTCAGTGATGCCAGCATTTACAGCTTCTTCAACAGCATATTCTATTAATGGCTTGTCAATTATTGGCAGCATTTCTTTTGGAATAGCTTTGGTAGCCGGTAAAAATCTAGTGCCGAGACCGGCGACAGGAAATACTGCTTTAGTAATTGTTTTCATTCAAATTAAATCTTCAAAGTATATTTAGCTATTATGCCAAGAATAAACCCAGCTATCATACCAACTAAATGGGCAATGTTAGCAACATTACCAAAACCAAAAACTTTTAATACTCCTGTAAAGCCAATTAAAAGCCAAATAAACATAAAAATATATAAAGCATTTGGTAAGTCATATCGTTGACCTCTATTATCCAAATCTAATATAAAGCAATAACCCAAAAGACCATATACAGCACCACTCAACCCCCCAAAAAGATAATCGCCAGTCAAAAAGTATTGGCCTAGATTGCTGGAAAGGCTGGCAAACAAGAATAAAGTTAAAAATATTTCCTTGCCATCAATAATTTCAATTTTTGAACCAAGAATGTATATCCATAAGCAATTAAATATTAGGTGAGTAAGTGAAAAATGAAGAAAAGTTGGAGTGATAAGCCTCCACCATTCCTTTGAAATAAGAAAAGTATTTTCAAATGATGGATAAAAAGAAGATCCATTATTTTTCAGGAAAAGAAATGGTTCTAGTAAACTGCTAAAACCAAAATTTGTTACAAAGCTAAGTAATACAGCAATTAATATAATATAAAGATATAAAGAACGAGTATTCAAGACTAACGGATTTTCTTTGCGGTAATGTCCAGACTCCAACCCAATTTTTCTCTGCAAGCTTCATAAAAATCATTGTTGGATGGATGAATAATCTTCAAAGATGAATTTTTCTTAGAAATATGAATAGAATTATTATATTCAACAGGTATATCTTTCTGACCATCAACGCAAACCATCGCATGATCTAGAGGCCCCTCAATTAGCTGAATCTCCATAGATTTCTTGTTAGAAACTATCAAGGGTCTAGATGAAAGGCTCTGAGACATCATTGGAATAATATTCCAGATATTTAATTCTGGATGAACTATTGATCCTCCAGCAGATAATGCATATGCAGTTGACCCAGTAGGAGTAGCGACTATCAATCCATCTGAACGCTGTTCATAAACTGTCTTGCCATCAATTAATAACCTATATCTCATGAGCTGAGCATAAGATCCCGAATGTATTAGCACTTCATTTAAACCAAAAATCTCTTGGCCTGAGAATTGCGCTTCTACCAAACTTCTTTCTTCAAGAATGTAATTACCATTAAAAACATCGCTAATAACTGATTCAAAATTTTCAATATTTACATCGGTAAGAAAACCAACAGCGCCCATATTGATCCCCAAGATTGGAATCTCAATATCAATAAATTTTCTTGCAGCTCCCAATAATGTGCCATCCCCACCAAATACAATAATTAAATCAACTAAATTATTAAATTTTTCATAATCAATAACTTCTACGCCTTCAAAGTCAATCTGATTAGTTGAATAAATAGATTTAGTATTGCCCAAGAGGACATTTAACATCCCTTCCACTAAGGATGATTCGTCAGAAGAGAGGCTTTTTTTTAAAACAATGCCTATATTTTTAAACATGCGAGCAATTATACTCTCTGTAATCAATTTAAAAGCAAATTTGTGAGTACATTTCTTGAGATTATCAAGCTAGTCAAAGCTAGCAAACAGACTGTTATTCTGACTGGAGCTGGCATCAGCACTGAATCTGGGCTACCTGATTTTAGAAGCAATGATGGTTTTTGGACTAAAAATAAACCTATTCAGTTCAATGAGTTTCTGTTGAGCGAGGAAAAACAAAGACTGTCTTGGGAGAGAAATATTGAGCTTCATTCGTTGCTTGAAAAAATCTTGCCAAATAAAGGGCATGCTTTTGTTGAAAAAATTACTAATATGCAAAAAAACAATTTTTTAATAACTCAAAATATCGATGGCTTACATCAAAAATCAGGAATCCGAGAAAATAAAATAATAGAAATTCATGGCAATGCTATCAATGCTGCATGTTTAGAGTGTGATGCGAAGCAAAATATATTAGATTTTCATGATGCTATTAAGTTTAATAACCCATTACCAAAATGCCATGATTGCGGTGGAGTTGTAAAAGTAGCTACCATCTCATTTGGTCAACCTATGAATGAAATGGATATGATGCGTGCCTCAAATATTGTCGAGGAAAGTGATTTAATGATAGTAATGGGATCATCTTTAAAAGTATTACCTGCGGGAAAACTCCCTAATTTAGCAATGCAGACTGGGTCAAAGCTTATTATTTTAAATAGAGATAAAACTCGCTATGATGCACATGCAGATATAGTGATTAACGATGAATTGAAAAAAATTTGTGGTAGGTTAATGCAAGAGTTTTAGTCGTGCATCAATGCAGCTCTGCCAAGAATTTTGCCATTTTTAAGATCATCTAAAGTCTGGTTTGCTTCACATGCTGGTCTCTTTTCAACAGGGATTGGATCAACTTTTCCAGACCTAACTAACTCCATCAACTCTTTCATATCTCCAGGACTTCCAGTGTATGAACCCTGAATTCCTCGTTCCATGATTGGGATTAATGGTAAAGGCAGCTTTAACTCGCCGCCGTATAGCCCAACAATAATGTACTTACCGCCCTTTCTTAAAAGATTTATTCCAAAAGCAGTTGACTGCTCTGAGCCAACAAAATCAATAGCAGCAGATGCATTACCGGCTGTAATTTCAAAAACTTTCATCATCGCATCCTCATCCATCGGATTGATAGCAGCCGAAGCACCGTTCTCAAGAGCTAATTTGAGTTTTTCCTCATCTACATCTACAACAATTGGATTGCAGTTAAACGCTGCCTTGGCAATCTGTAATCCCATCATACCAACACCCCCAACACCAATAATTATTAAATCGTTATCAGCACGATATGGAGCAGCTTTTTTAAGGGCACTGTAAGCTGTAAGACCTGAGCAAGCATAACTTCCTGCTAAATGTTCAGGTGTATCTCCTGCATCATGCAAATATTTTGAATCTGGAACTACAACATGATCACCAAAACCGCCTGGCTGCATAACACCAATAACAGGACCTGCATTGCATAAATGCTCATCGCCATTAGAACAAACCTCACAATTGCTACAACCTATCCATGGATAAACAATTCTTTTATCGCCAACAGACACATTGGTTGCCTCTGGGCCCAATGCTACAACTTCACCAAAAACTTCATGCCCCAAAGTGAATGGATTAGGCACAGGAACAGCTAATTCATTGCCTCCCCCTAAATCAAATGCGCCCGAGTGAATATGTACATCAGAGTGACACACACCACAAGCTATAGTTTTAACAATTACCTGACTGCCAGTTGGCTCAGGTGTTGGAGACTCAACTTCTACAAGTGGCTTTCCAGGCTCTGGAACTTGGTATGATTTCATATTTTTAATTACCAAAAAAATAATTACTTGATTATAATAACCCCTCTTTAAATAAGCGCAAGCGATCAAAAATATGGAACATTTAGAACAATTTAGACAAGAGGTTAGAGATTGGTTAGAGGAAAATTGTCCTTCTTCTATGAGAACACCTCTGGTACCTGAAGAAGAAGTTTGGGGCGGCAGAAATGCAGAGTACGTGAATCCTGAATCAAAATTATGGTTAGAGAGAATGGGTGAAAAGGGTTGGACTGCTCCTAATTTACCAAAAGAATATGGTGGCGGAGGCTTAGATAGAGACCAAACTAAAGTTCTACATCAAGAGCTCTTTAGAATTAAAGCAAGGCCTGCATTGAATAGCTTTGGTATTTGGATGTTGGCACCATGCATTATTGAATTTGGTTCTGAGGAGCAAAAAAGAGAGCATCTTCCAAAAATTATTAAAGGTGAAATTAGATGGTGTCAAGGTTATTCCGAACCTGGCTCAGGATCTGATTTGGCCAGTCTTTCAACCAAGGCAGAAGACATGGGTGATCACTATCTGGTGAATGGTCAAAAAGTGTGGACTTCCTATGCTGACAAAGCAGATTGGATATTTGCCCTTGTAAGAACTGGTCCAAAAGAGCCCAAGCATAACGGAATTAGCTTTTTGCTTATCGATATGGCTACTGAAGGAGTTAGCACCAAACCCATCACACTCATCAGTGGTAAATCACCATTTTGTGAGACTTTTTTTGATAATGTAAAAGCTCCAAAAGAAAATCTTGTGGGAGTAGAGAACTCTGGATGGACAATAGCAAAAAAACTCTTGCAACATGAAAGAAACTTTATTTCCAATTTTGGTCTTGCTGGAGGCGGGACTGGATCTGGAGCAGATGTAGTAAACATAGCTAAGAAATATTTAGGCGAAGCTAACGGCCAAATAGCTAATCCAGCACAAAGAGAAAATATTACATTACACAAAATGAAAGAGCATGCATTTGGATTGACTCTTCAGCGCTCAGGAGACGAAGGTGCTAAGGCCTCAGCTGCATCATCAATGTTCAAATACTATGGCACCGAGCATAACAAAGATCGATATGAGCTTATGATTGCTGCAATGGGAAATAAAGGCTTAGGCTGGACAGATGAAGGCTTTTCAGATGATGAGCAAGCTATCACTAAAGCTTGGCTGAGAACTAAAGCAAATTCAATTGAGGGAGGAACCTCGGAAGTTCAACTCAATGTTATTTCTAGAAGAGTTCTAGATCTACCTAACTAAGGAACACATGAAATTAATACTTACAGAAGAACAGCAGTTTTTAAAAGATACGGCTCAAAGTTTTGCAAGAGATAAAACTCCCGTGACTCATTTTAGAGAGTTACGAGATAGCGATAACAGCCAATGCTGGGATGATGGTGTTTGGCAAGAAATGGTTGAGCTAGGCTGGTCTGGAATTCTTGTTCCTGAAAAAT
>Ga0206124_10003652_pt1 | contig 10706 bp, 5 predicted proteins | sample Helgoland_Spring_3_FD_148671 | JGI IMG/M metagenome (GOLD analysis project Ga0206124, IMG submission 148671) | Pelagic subsurface seawater microbial communities from Kabeltonne, Helgoland, North Sea - Helgoland_Spring_Bloom_20160321_2 | ecosystem: Environmental > Aquatic > Marine > Epipelagic ... | reverse complement strand
TTCCCGTACCGAAGGTATTAATAATATTGGGATAACTCTTATTCACACCTACCCTTAAACCGATTCTAAAAATAGGCTGAGACCTGAATTTCCTATATAAATCGTATAGCTCAGCCGGATCGACTTTAGGATCTAGATTGTGTTCTTTATCAGCCCTGAGTAGTTTGATCATATACTCATCTGACTTAGGCTCATTATCCATGAATATATAAACCTTAGTAATCAGTTTGAGTGCTCTTATTTTCTCTTCCCTAGTATATCCATTTTCACCCAAAGATTTTTCAAATCCTCCCGAAATATTATCTACAATATTCACCAATCTACCTGCATCATAATCTCGTTCAGCGATCAACAGTTTCTGAGTCCATGTCTGTGCTGATACAAAAAATGTCAAGAAGAACAACAAAAAAAATGTGGCAACAAATCTTGTATCAAAAGCACTCACTAATTCTTCTCATTTTTCGATTTTGAGCTCTCATTTGATTCTAAACTCCTTTTATTTAAACTTGAGCTATCAACCTGGATTTTAGAATTTGAAGCTTCATTACTAGGCTTAATCATACCCTTGCATGTCTCTACCCAAGGTATTTCACTTGCATCTCCCACGTACTGACGCCATTCAATGTCCGACATATTACGCGAAATATAATTACACAAATCATCAACCATCTTTTTTGGCTTGAGGGGAAATCTTCTAAGTAATCCATCTTCGGCCGCAGTTACCAAATATCCTCCATTTGGATGAAAACTCGCGTCCCATACCCAACCCTTGTGATCGTAAATGATTGTTGGTAGATCATAAATATTATCTGGATCCAAATCCCAAAATCTTACTGAATTATCATTACTTGAGACAGCTAGCAAAAGGTCATCTTTTGAAAACTCAACATCATTTACTTGTGCCGAAAAACCCATCAGCTCTGGACCATACTGCGTATTATTATTTCTATCCCAAATGAATGCATAGCCTAAACCGTTATTTATGTTAAGCCCTCCTATTGCCAAGAATTTTCCATTATAACTAAACTTTACATCAAGAATAGGCTTTTGTTCCATGTCCTTTCTTATAATTTTTTTAGGTTCCTCCACTCCCTCTACATCAAATAAAATGACTTCTCCATTCATTGAACCAGCCGCCAAATATTTCCCATCAGGAGATATCGCTATAGTTTTTGCTGTAGACTCCAACTCGGCTAATAAAATAGATTCTCGATAACTATTTATTAGTATTTTTTTGTCTGCACCTACGCTGGCAAATCCGAAATCTCCATCAAAAAATACTAAGTCATATACAGCACCTTGATGACCCTCGAGTTTCTTTGGTTCTTTAAAAATATCATCTAAATCGAAAAGATCAATTTCATCTTCGCTCGTTCCTAAAGCAAGCCAGCGTTCATTTGGACTTATATTCACCACACGATTAACATTGGATTGTTTGTATACCTCAATATATGATCTATCCTCAAAATCCCATTGTAACAATCGACCATCACCACCATCAGAGTACATTTTAGAGCCGTCTTTCGAAAAAGCTACACTACGTACATTGACGACCTCTCTGCCTGGCCCTGGTTGGGTATGCCCATGGTATTGATTAAAAGCCGAATCTGCCTTAAAAGTAGCTGCATCTCTACCCGCATCTGGGGCTTTCTCATATTGATCTAATTTCAATAAACCCTTTATTCCATAATAAGCTCCAGCATAAATATCACCATTATATTGCTTATCAGGCTCTCTATAAGCAATAAAAAAATCATAAGCCTGTTTGGCTATGACCCCTCTCAATTGATCGTCAGGTACATCTATAGCTCTAAGCGCCATAGATTGAGCTACCGCTTGATAGCGTAATTTTTCTGATGTTTCTTGAGCTTTAAGAGCCCTTTTTTCTTGTAACACTGCATTGTCTAACTGCACAACCGCTTCTATCTTGGCTGAATCTGCCAGAGTCTTTTGTAGAATAGCGTCTTTTGTAGCTATTTCTGCCTCATTTTTAGCTATTTCTGCAGTTTTCTGAGCAACTGTAGCACTGTCTCTTTGAATATTTGCCTCTCGCTCAGCTAATTTTGCTTGCTCTAAGGCTGATAAGGCTTTTTTCTCTTCTTCCTTTGCCTTTTCGGCACTAATCAATGCCTCAGCAGCACTTCCTTTGGCTTTTATTGCATTATCTTCGGCCAAATTCGATTGCGTTACTGAATACAATGTTAAAAATATTCCTAACACCGCAAAAGCACCAAAAACCAATGCAAGAATTCTACTGTTCTTTACTTTCCTTTTTTGTAAAAGCGCCTTATTTCGTTGCTCATTTTCATAAGCACGCTCTGAAGTTTCCAAGAAAACCATGGCTCTTTCAAAAGCTTCATCGTAACGGGTTGCCCAAACAATCGTTGGCTTTTTAGAAATGCGCCAATTAATAGCCAATTGCAAATCTGGCATTTGCCATAAACTCGCCTTTCCCTCCTGAAACTTTCGTGCCGCCTCAGAAAGATTCAGATACATATCAGCAGATTTGCTCTCTTCCTCAAGCCATTGCTTCAATCTGTCCCAAATTCTCATCAAACTTTCATGCGAAATATCGATGACCGTTTCAGAAATAATTTCAACGCCGTGAGGTGGCATTAAAAGCGATCTTCCTGGCTCTCTGAATCTATTTACAACGCGCGCTACATCATCTTCAGATACACCAGAGATAGCTGCGAGAGTACTGAGTTTAGTTGGTCGTCTAATCCCTGTGTTTTCGGCACCTTTTTCGGTTAATGCCTTGAACATGGACTCAGCGATTTGACGTTCTCTTTTATTTAATAAATCGAAGGCTTCATTGGCATGTTGGGAGAGCGCACTCTTTAAGGTGCCAATAGCATTATAATGCTCAAGGTCAATAGCCTCTGTATTTTGACGAGACGACACCCAATAACCCCAAGTACGCATCAAAGCATGCTGCAATATCGGTAACTGATCAGGGTTATCACCCAAATCATTTAGCAGTTGCTGTGTCAAACGAGGAGTAATTTTTCCACCACCAACAGCGATAGGCCCCTCAATAACCATACGCTTTTGATCCCTTACCATTTGTGGTATCAAATAGTGAGAATCATTAATCAACTGAGTCAGATCGAGATATTTAGCACATTCTCCAATGAAATCAGATCGCATTGTGATCGTTATATATACGGCCACTTCTGGACTCTCCACCGCTTCAATAAGTAAATTAATAAAAGCAGCGGACTCGTTTTCATCTGAATTTTTGGCTTCTAACTTACTGAAGCGAAAAAGTTCTTCAAATTGATCGATTACAATGAGTGTATTAATTTTTTGACCTTTATTGATCTGTTTGATTACCTCGACAAGTCCAAGACTTGAACTACGCAATACAGTACTCACAATCGTTCGTTCGATCTGCTGGTCTTTTTGCGGAAGATTATGGTAGTCTTTTTTATATTTGAGTATTGACTCGGCGAGATTATCAATGGGGCCTGATCCAGGCCTACTCACCATGGTTTGCCAATTGGAACCTGCTTTTGTCATCATTCCCCCTTGTAACGAAGGAATAAGTCCACAATACATGAAAGAAGATTTGCCACTACCCGAAGCACCTAAGATCGCTAAAAACCTGCCTTTTGATAACTTGACTAGTGCATCATCACTTTGACCCTCCCTACCAAAAAACAAATAAGTTTCCTCGACACCAAAAGGCCTCAATCCTGGAAAAGGATTAAATAGCTCCGAGATATCAGATTCAATAATTTCTTTTTTATCTAATGTCTTATCACTCATTTTTCACCCTCAAGTAATTCTAAAAATGGTTTCAAATGTAATAATTTGAATGGAGCTTGCTCACCCAATATCATTGTATTATTCTTCTTAAGATAATTACTATCTATTCTTTTTTTATCTCTAAAATATACTGCTTTGGCTATCATTTTCTTCACTCTGCCAAATCCAGGTGACTTCATTAAATCCTGTAACTTTGTCCTTATCCAAGCTTCTGAAGTATTCCCGAAATAAATTATTGCCGCATCACATCTTTTGAGATTCTCTTGATGAATATAACGAACATCTACCAATTCTCCTTCAAAAATAGGCTGAACAACCCTAAAACCCTTTTTTTTAAGTGCTTTTGCCATCACTTGTCCCTCTTCGAGATCCTCTTTATCCAAAATTAAATATATTATTTTTGATGAATCAGTTTTTGAGGGTTCCTCATAACCTGAAATATCACGATTGACACTATGGAATCTACCACCTGTTTCAATTTCTTCGATTACAATAGATTTCATCTCTTCCAGATCTACCTCTAAAACTTCAGTTTCTTCATATAATGCAGCTTCAGTTTTTATATTCTCAATAAATATTTTCTGTCGTTCGGTAATATTTTTTATTGATTGAGAAATCCAAATCAATCTCCCAAATTGCTTTTTTTTATCTTTTTTTAAATTTTCCTTTATCAAGTTGCCTGAATATTCATTAGCCATTTCATTTTGTAAATCAACCAACGACAACTCGTGCCCTTCAATACTATCACCATAATCCTCTCCGATTAAATGTAGAGACAACCTGGCATTTGACAAATTATTTTTGATAGTCGTTTCCATTTCCTGACGATTTCCGGTAATTGTGTTTTTAGGAAGTACCTCAAATCCATGACTCCGTAATTCGCGACGCATCATATCTCTTTGAATTATCAAGTCTTTTCCGACTTCAGCTAGGTAAACAGTCTTTGCTCTTTTATTTATACTTTTAACTTCAGTTTTTTTTGATTTTGAAGACAAATATCTTGAAATATCAAAGGATAAATCGATCAACTTCATCCAATAATTTTTTTCTGCATCTGATCCAAAAAATCGATTAATTTCCCGAGGCATACCTGTCACATTATCTATTTCATATAATTGGTAATGATTTAATTTCAGTAATTCTGGAAAATTTTTAAAATTAAAAACTGTTTTATGAACTATCAGGCATCTCTCTACTTCATCTTGAACCTCTTTTTGATAATTAGTGATTTGCTTTAACCATGAAGAAATCATTTGATACCCCTTATTTTCAACAGTCAGAAGCGGACTTACTACCAATACCAAGATGATATTTTTTTTTAACTCGCTTTTTTTAAGCTGACTTAAACTGCATGATTCGAGTAAAAGATCCCGATAATTCATATGAAGCAACAAAGAGGAGAGAAATTTAAAAAAATTAGTCACCCAACCCTTATCATCACCTTGAATTGCTAAATCATCTTCTTCAGAGTGAACAACTAATATCTTTTCTATGGCTTTCATTATTTAATTACAACCTGAGGCAAGACTAATTAAACACACTGACATTATCATCTAATATACTTAAATCAAATGGGTCTATTGACTCAGATTTTATAGATGTATCGATTAAGTCAAGGAAAGCTCTTAATATCTCACTATGTAGTGTCATCAAATCAAAAATTTCCTCTTTTGGCAAAATGAAGAAGGAAGTCTCTTCTTTGGCCACTGCTTGATAAGTATATTTCTCAGTAAAAAGAATTACTTCTTCCCCCATAATATCTTTGGGACCCAATGATTTGAATACAGCACCCGACCTCATCAGATCAACCTTCCCCTTGATGATCACGAACAAAGGCAGGTCTACACTATCCCCTTCATAAATAAGTACACTTCCTTTATCGACCTTCCTTTGATTCATAGCATCTACCATTCTTGTGATACTATCCCCGGGAATAGATGCAAAGCTCGATAAAGATTTTATGAACCTGACCCTCTCAACTAATAACATTTTCCGATAATTTTCTTTTCCTTTATAAGCAAAAACAGGAGGTACGATGATCTCATCTAATCTTAATTTAGAATATGGTTTAATCCTATTCGTATGCACTTGATAGGCTTCAGGCTCCATTTTGTAAATGGAGTTTGCAGCACTTTGCAACAACAATACATCTGGATTAAATAAATTTGCAATCAAAGAATTGGAGACACGGGCTTCAGGAAGCTGGTGAAGCCTATCCATAGCCAAGGATTTTGTGTATCGTGTAATTCGATTAAAATCTCTATTAACGATTTGGGTAAGTAAATCCGAATAAGATTCAAAATGTTCAGGGGGGAAGAAATTCAACAATAAATCCAATCGCTCTTTGTCTGTTATATCATCTAAAACAGGTAATAGCATGGGCTTAATTTCATCTTCAACAAAAACGTCCAACATCTCAATAGCAAAAGTTACTGAATCCATTGAACCATGGGATAAATTTTCCTTGACCAACTGCACATTATGTATGTCATAGATCATACCCAAAAGAATAAATAAATTATTCAAGTTTACAATATTCTCCTCTTTTAATGCTTTTAGTAATTCTACATCCAAAGGATTTATTGGATCAACTTGGGGAATATCCTGAATGGCCTTAATATTCCAAGCGATATCACCTAAAAGATTTTCAATTATCAATTTAATCCGGGCTGATTGAAAATCTTTAGATTCAAAACCCAAGGCATTTAAAGATTTTAGCAACTCGGAGACTACTTGCTTATCGGGAAATTCAATTTTTTTCCAAAGTAATTCTTTAGCTTGTTTTCCCCCAATAATTCCAAATAACTGCACCACTCTTACCATAGTGGCTGTATGCTGTCCAGTTTTAAAAAAAGCGGCATCTGCAGCATGAAATATCCGATCACCCATATACATTAAGGCAGACATGGCTGTATTACTGTAACTCGGAATATTTAAGTGATCGAGAATTAACGTATACATTTCAGGACGTTGCAACTTTCCAACAGCTATAAGTGCTGCAATGCGAACTTCTGGATTAATATCTCTTAATAACTCTACTAAATAAGGTAAATGCTTATCTTCTTCTAATCTAACCAGCAACCTTGCTCCGTATACTCTATCTTGCTGTCTGGTTGACCGTGTAAAACGTCTTATGGACTCATCATTTAATTCATAGGCCTGGAATTTCTGTAAAACTGCAATCGTCTTTCTTGCCAAAATCAGTACCGATTCATTTTGTTCCTTTTTAGATTCTTGCTTTATGATTTCTAAAGTTTCGTAGGCCTTGATTTCAGATAACTTTGAATAAGCGTAGCTTTTAACTTTTACACTGGATGAAGATAACTGATCCAAAAGAACTCGGGTTAATCTAATAGGATCTAGCTGTTCGTACAACCGAAGGGCATTAAGTACTCTTATTTCATTTTAACTTTTACACTGGATGAAGATAACTGATCCAAAAGAACTCGGGTTAATCTAATAGGATCTAGCTGTTCGTACAACCGAAGGGCATTAAGTACTCTTATTTCATTTTCACTTTCAAGTTCATTGTTCAATACTCTTAAGGCACTAAATTCATTAATTTTTCCTTTATCTGCTATTAGATCTCTTTGACTAATCAATGTTTCCTTAAGTTTAATTTGATATTGATTGTACAACTTTACGGAGAAATAAATGACACCGAGGGCAATCACTATGATCAGATAAATAAAATGAATCAACTTAACAAAAACCAAACTAGCTATCAAGATTTGCAATCCCCCAGCCAAAAAAGTAGCCACTTGTCCGATAACACCTTCTACCTTATTTTGAATATCAAATCTGACAGTTAAGTTGAATGGTAAGAAAAACAATTTAAAAGCGGGTGACTCCAAGGCATCTCTCAATGAAGCTGTGAATGCCTTGCCGCTAATAATAAACATAAAGAAAAATAAAAAGTCTTCATTGAGTATCTCATATCCAAAAAAATGACCTGAAACTAGACCTCCTATCATGAATAATATTAAAATAATTGGCATAGTCATCAGAGCTACTTTCAAACCAAACTTGTTAAGAATAATATCATTGATAAAAGTTTGAATAATGAAACTCATGATAATCACCGTGCCATTAAAAAAGGATAAAAATCGATTTAATTTATCTTCTTCAGGATGATAAATTTCTATGGTTGCCAAAAAACTGTATTCTACGAAAATTGCAACACCCATAGAACAAATTATAAAAACAGATAATAGACGAGTATAATTATTCTTGAAAATGCCTAAATATCCTGTATCTTCTACTTTTTGATCTTTTTTCAATGAGTCAATAAGATCTACATTGTAATTTTTACAGATCAATACCGTCAACCATAATATAATGATCATCGAAACCGCTGATATGAGAAGCAAATCATAAGTATCATCAACGAAAGGGAGTTCTATCAAGAGAGGTATTGAGAAAAAGGCAACAATAGTAGCAACTAATTGACCTGTATCTACACTTCCAATCAATCGTTTTGTTTGCCGGGTATCAAAAATTCTTCCGAATAATCCCCAAAAACCTAAAAGCAAAAGGGAGGTCATTGGACCCATCATCACAAAAAGCAAAAAAGGCAGCAAAGCAAATCCAGACTCCTTATCTCCTATCTCAACAAACTCAAAGGCAAGCCTTAAACCACTCACAAACAATGTGATCACCGCAGCATTTCCTATGACTAGCCGAGAAAATCTGATTTTTTTTTGGAGGTATACATAAACGACAGAAGAAAGTAGCCCTAAGGCTCCAGTTACAAAGAAGGACTCTGCTAGATATTTCTCTCCTAATGTTTGAATAAATAAAGATTCCGATCCTACTTGATAACTCGCAAGGAAGAAGCCCATGAAAGCCCCGACTCCGAGCAAAAACCACATCTGCCTATCTTCACCATCAACCGCTCCTAGAAATCTTAGAAATTTTTTTAACACAGTTTCAACAATTAAGAGTCAGCAAAATTATCAAATCTTTATGATAATCACCTTTACATAATGCATAAACACATTAAATATGACGCCATGTCTAGCACAATAATACTGGAAATAAATAGAACATATTGCTATTTCTATTTTCGCTTTTTTCGCTTTTTCTGCTTAATTGAACTACTGCCTTTTCTTTTAAGTTGAGAATTGTAAAAAAGCAAATACCCTACTGAAACTGTTAAGGAATGATTTCGGTACTCGAAATTTTCGTAATAAGACAACATGTTTTCAAAATCATTACTTAATCCATTAAAACCTAAGTTGGAATGTGAGTAATTATATCTAAAATCAAAGAGCATCCGATCTGCTCCAAAAACATCCAAATAAAATCCGGCCCCAGCGGACAAACCATATTGCATCCTATTGGCTTCCATTATTGATTTTTGCTTTTGTGAAGAATTGACCTCATTAAATACTACCGTGTAATCTATGGATTCACCCCCAGTATTGTTGCCAATATCGGTGGTATACATGGTTCCATTAGCGGCTAACCAATAGTTCAATTTAATTCCGGCATTGACGTAAAATGATAGTGGGGCACCAGGGAAATTAACTTGTAAAAGAATCGGGCTTGTAAGATAATGTGTGTTAAAAATACTTGAAGCAGAATCGGTTATGCTTGGTATGCTAGCCAGTGTTCTAGACCGTCGCTCGTAATTTAATTCCGAGGTCACAGAAAATCTTTTTGAAGCAACATAGGTCATGATCGCTCCTAAATGGAAATTATAGTTAGTTGCTATATCGAAACTGTCTGTATAGGTTTCGTAGCGATAATCATGCGTGATTAAAGAAGGTCCTCCTTTGATGCCAATCCAATACTGTGCTTGCACGAGGCTGGAAGTGAGACAGAAAATAAAAGTGGATAAGTAATGATAAGTTTTCATTATTATTAAATTGGATAGCAAACCTACAAAAAAATTAATGTTTTTTTTAGCCAAAAAAAGATAATTTGATGATGTGCTCATAGAATAAAATATATAAGGGTATACAACTCTTATTTGCTAATTTTCCCTTTTTATTTTGAAAAAAAATTTACACTTTTGAATAATCATATTAAACAGCAATCATATGAATCATCAGCTAACATGAGAAAAATACATTTGCTAATACTAGTACTGTGTTCTTTTTCTGGTTTTGCTCAGCAACCAATTATTTTTAATCAATTTTATATGAATCCCTACCTCTATAATCCTGCTTATGCAGGTGTCGAGGGTCACTCTGTTTTTTATGGTCTTTATCAACAGCAATGGTCAGGCATAAACGGCGCCCCCACTACGATGCATGGGAGCTTTCATGCACCATTACCGGGAGGTATCGGTATTGGGTTTTCAGGTTACAATATTGAGCAAGGTGGCTTATTAAGCACTACCGCTGGAAAAGCATCCGTTTCTTATTTATTAACCCTGGACTTAAAACATAACATCCGCTTTGGTTTGTCCGTTGGTGGGGGTAGTCAAATGTTAGATTATGGAGATATAGATGACCCTTTTGATCCTGCTTTCGCAAATATTGCTGATAATAGTGCTTTCGGGTTAGCCGATTTTGGATTAACATATCATGCAGGTCATTTTAATTTCGGTTTTTCCATACCCAACTTGATCAGCTATGATAAATTTATAGATAATGACAGCTCAAATCCAATAAGAATAAAGCCTCTCGATAACCTGATGCTACAAACGTATTTTCGAGGTCACATCTCAGATAATATAGCTATAGAGCCTCATTTGGTTTACAGATACAATAATTATGGTACCAGTCAACTTGAAGGAACGCTCCTTCTTCATCTATTTCACGTCATTTGGGTCAGTGGCACATACAGAGAGGATATGAACATCGTTGGAACTGCAGGAGTTAAGTTGAAGGGGAGATTTGGTCTTGGTTACAGTTATGAAACGGGTAATTTAAATATAATGAATGATTTAGGGCCCTCTCATGAAATACATTTAGGAATCCATCTTG
>Ga0206124_10003650_pt1 | contig 10708 bp, 10 predicted proteins | sample Helgoland_Spring_3_FD_148671 | JGI IMG/M metagenome (GOLD analysis project Ga0206124, IMG submission 148671) | Pelagic subsurface seawater microbial communities from Kabeltonne, Helgoland, North Sea - Helgoland_Spring_Bloom_20160321_2 | ecosystem: Environmental > Aquatic > Marine > Epipelagic ... | reverse complement strand
AAATCGAAAGGTGTACTGATAATGACGGCGGCTTTGGAACTTTCGACAAACCAAGTTACCCACTTTTACTCTAAGAAAAAGAACACTGACGAGATGATTAAGTTGCTTGATATTCTCAAAACGGAATATCGACACCTTGATCGAATTTTCCTGTCTTGGGATGCAGCTTCATGGCACGTTTCTAAAAAACTTCTCGAGCACATTGAGCTAGGAAATTCCTGTGTTGGAAAATCATCTGGACCAAAAGTGGAGCTAGCCCCACTACCTGCGGGTGCACAGTTCCTAAATGTAATCGAGGCAGTGTTCAGTGGAATGTCACGCGCTGTTATCCATAACAGCAATTATGCAAGCGTAGAGGATGCAAAAGCAGCAATTGACCGCTACTTTTTGGAAAGAAATGAAAATTTTAAAAGACACCCCAAAAGAGCTGGAAACAAAATATGGGGCAAAGAACCAGCAGTTACGAGCTTTTCTGAAATCAACAATTGTAAAGATCCACGGTATCGTTAATCCCTTGGTAGATTTTTTGCCCTCAGCGTGGGACACCTTTATCATAACCTATTGATATGTTTAGGGTCGGATTTTCCCTGCGTGGGACACCCTGTCGTTGATTTTATTGGATTTTTTGTTGAGGTGGTGGGCGACCCTGGAATCGAACCGCTCATATGTTTTGATGATGACATATATGCATGAAAATATGTAATAAATTTTAATTTTTAATGTCTGAATTTTTCATTTGTATCGAAATTTACTAAATTTGTATCGAAATTTTATGTGTGTTTGTTGATGGATATCACCTGAGATGTGAAGGTTTTCATAACGTGAGAGCCAGTCCTCACGGATAGAATATTTTGATTCTACCTTGTTTGGACTTTGATCTTCCAACGGTGTCATCAAAATAGTAAGTCGCCACGCGTAGAGTAACTAGCAGCACTTTAAGTTGCGATCATTGTACCCAAACTTAAGTTTGATGGCTCTCTCTGTGAAAATAATTCAAAAATTATCAATTTTTTTTCGAGTGAGACCGATCTGCCCACATAAATAGATGGGTGGTCGAAAAAGCAACGCCGCGGTGATGCTTCTAACCATCTAAATCATTGACGATCCAAAGGCGCGTAGCTCGACGTCAATGGATTTCTATTGCCGAAAGGAATTTTCATTATGGGACTAAACAAAAACCAACAAGAAACACTCATGTATCAATCTAGACTGTTATTTAAGCATGATAATGTTGAATCAGCATTAGATAGATCATTAGCTATTACGATATATACAAATGAAGTATTTGATACAGAACACTTTAAGAGAGCAGTCTTCCAGAAGATACATCGAGCAATTTATGGAGCTATATCAGCACCAGATAACTTTACCTATTCTATGATGATTGCAGGTGATGTTGAAAGCTCAAGGTCTGGGACAGTTGGGTTGGAAACCTTAAAGGCAGCTTATGAACCTCATTTCCATGGTTTACTGGTCTTTTCTAAAACAGATTGGTGTCACATTGAGGCAGACCTACCCAAATACATATATCTAATACAATCAGCAATTTCAGACATACGGGAAGTGAAAAAACCTCTTATCGATGATGATGGTGTGTGCAGTTGGAATACGATTTGGGTCAGGAAGTTTGAGGAAAGTACTAAGCCAAAGCATAAGTTCTCGTCGTCGTTTTCAAACTACATCAATTACATATTCAAGGCTGATAATCATGCGCAGAAGTACGGTATCGATACTTACGTGCCAAGTGTTTTCCCTCATGACCTTTACCCACCAAAGACTAAGTCTTCGTCAACAGAGACTATGTTCAAGCAATTATGTTTGATTGAAGAGGAGTTTCATAAAAAACGTTACAAGTAGTTACATTGATGGTGGGTGGTTTCGAAAGAGTTCTAACAAAATTAATAGCGTTGTTTTGGGGGAGGTCACATATGCAACAGCCGGTTCGCAGGTATGATTAGCAGGCATAGGGTTGAGTAATGAAACCTCGACGTTCTCTAATTGCTCCTTGGGTCTATTTCTCGGCAATTATTCTTGCTGCAAACGTCATATTTCCGTAATATGTATTTAATTTAAATTTTTCGTTAGTTTAACGGATATTGATATAATACTCCTGCTGAAATAATTAAAACTGAATCGCCAGGGACGTCCCCAATTCCATTTATAATAAAACGATGATTTCGAAATTTGTGACACGTTAATCGTGGAAGATCACGAAACGCTCCGCCGTCTCCCATAATCCAGGTTATATCGTTATCTGTATTTAAATCAGTTGCAAACTTTTGAACCGTTGGCAGTGCCGAACCTCCCGCTTGAGAATTTGCAAAATGTAACAAGTCAGAAACTATTATATTGTGACGTGCAACGAGGAGATCAGAGCTTTGTGCTTCGATCAATTCTTTTAGATCGTCACTTACTCTCCAACTATTAGATATGCTATCGGAAATTAATACAGCCTGTCCGCTTACTTCAATCTTGAACGGGTAATCTTGCCTAATGAAATTGTTACTCTGAAACACCTCTCTTGAGTCTGGTCTGATTATGTCATGATTTCCAGGAGCAACAAAAATGTTTAAATTTTCGAATTTCTGGAATAGTTTTTTCCACTTTATCGAGGAGGGTACGGAGAAGACATCGCCGGTGAAGATTACGCTTTCAATATGTATTTTTTCTTTTTTAATAAAGTCTTCCACAATGGGTGAGATAAAGCTGTTCATTGTGCTTGATTGGGGAGAGCCATATGCATGTCCAATAACAACACTAAACTCACTGGGTAATTTAGTTAAAGTTTCAATGTGACACTCTTCCAGATTGGTTTGCAGCATGTAACTGATGACTGGTTTTTTCAAAATATAAAATAAAACAAATAATACTATAATTAGCGTTAGGAAAATAATCTTTTTCATAGAAGTGTCTCCGAAATCCGAGTGGTAACCAAAAGCCAACCCAAGCGCTATCTCCAGCTTCAAACAGTTTTCTGTTAAATATTAGGCCAATTTTTTGCTGGCTCTTCAATAGCTATTTGACGATATGCGTAGATTGCGTATTGGTGCCAACAGATCGGGGACACCGTTACTGACACCTTACCTTTATCGTGAGTGTTCTACCAGTTATTGGTAACCCGGTAATTGGATTAACTGTCCATTTCAAGGCACATTATGAGATAAAATTTTGCATTTTCTTAAGCTGTAAGGATAGAAGAAAACTTGCACATTTGGAATTCCAAATTTAGTCCAGTTGTCCATAATCCCCTGTAGACTAGAACCACTCATCATATGAAAGGCACCCTTCACAAACTACTTTAAAGATCGTCATACTATATTCATTTATTGGTAGATAGAATGTCTAATCGGCGCTGTCTTTTCCAATTTTATGAAAAAATAAGTACTGGATAAACCTGGAAAGGGTTAATTTTATATAGCTTCAAATTTACAGCGTTTCATGCAAGCTAAAATTGCCGTTTCGCTTTAAACAGCGCTTTTTTATAATCATATTTCATAACGACTGGTCTGTAAGTTGGACTTAGTATCGTTCATTATAGCTACATTACTACATTGCGATACCGGTCTGGATGATTGCTCTGCTAAACTTAGAGAACCGCCTACGCGGTTCGGCCAGCAAGCTTGTTAAGAAATCTGTGGGAGTTTCTGCAGGCGCTTTAATTTCAATGACATTCAGGCTTTCCAAAGACTCTATCATTGTTTCGTGCTTACGGTAGCGAATGTCACTATCGAGTGTGACCCTAATTCCAGAAAATTGATAATATTTACGGGTGTAACTTACCTCTACTTTAGGATCGCAAAGACCATATCGCGAGTCTACAAAACCGTTTTTTATCAGACGTTCGCGATCTTTGTTTGACAGGTTTTTAGCAGTCTTGAAACGACCTTCAACCGATGAAACTTTCATCTCTAAACTCGCTAGGGAAGTGCTTCCGTCATAACTGCGGATGCGGATTTTTTTCCTGGGCAAGCTGCCTTCTTCGGAGTCCACGAACATACCATTGGTTCTGGAATCAAAATACACACTGCGGATAACTCGACCTGGAAAAAGTTCTGACATTCCCTGCTGAAGAAGCCTTTCCCTTAGCCGAAATAGTTCCTGCTTAGTAACAACGATCTTTTCTTCAATTCGAAAACTCAATTAAGTCGCCTCCCAAAACAATTGTGGAGTTTCTACCCTGCGTAATTTGAGAGCTATCACAGTTTTCAGTGGCAATATTTATGGTTGCCCCCCCAAATTCCTCCTTTTTCTGAAAGGCTTCGAGGCAAATGCCCACATTCTTTATAGCAAGTTCTTCTACCTTCAGTAGGGAGTAGTCCTTTGATGATACACCGATGAAAGCGGTGTTGATGGTCACTTTCTTACCAACCATTTTAGAATTTTCCCCCACCGAAATCCCTTTGTCACCACAGTCCGACAAGAGCGCTTCGGAAAATGTATAGATACCGCCGCTGACATCGAGACAGTCGTTACCGGCCAAGTTCGCGATCACCCGACCAATTTGAACTTCTGAGAAGTCCAAATCGATTGCATCGGCAAACGCAGCTTCGACTGAAATGGTACCGATAGTGCCAGAACTGGACACTAAGTTGACGCTATCCTCACAGGCACCGTGTGAAACACGAATGTCCACATTTTCAAAGGCAACGTTGTAAAACGTTAGGCAGCCAGTCAGCCCGAACTCGTTAAACCGTTGCTTTGTGACTGGCTTTCCAGGCGCAGGCTTCATGCCAGTCAGAGCAATGGTAACATTTTTTAGCTCCACGTTCCTCACTAGAAACCAATCGTCAGCCTCAGATTGAACGAGTTCAAGATGCCGAGTTGCCCGATCATATATCACCTGAGCTTCTAAGCTGTGGCGGATCGTTGCTACTTCCGTCACTGTTTCGATATGTGCCCCGCTATCTGCCTCGAGGTCGCCTGTCGGAATTACAACAACCCGCTCAAGGTTATATTTTTGGTCAGATATTAGTTTCATTGTCTTTTCCACGTCTAGCATGGGAAACCCGCAGTGGGAGTTGTCCACACATTCGAAGACAAAACCTGATAAGACATTGTTTTTAGGCGTCACTAAAAGTTGTTCGACACCCCACTCATTCGTTCGCTGAAAAAAACGATCTCGCGCGGTTTGGTAAGAAATGTCCGCCAATGCTGGCCGAGGCGTCTCTGATACAAAAGCGCTTAATGCAGTCAGATTGTTGATCACCTGGTCGAGCTTTGGTTGCGCGAAAACTCTTGCTTCATCAATCGGTAGTTTAGCTAGCAACGCGAATTCGGCCCAAAATTCATCCCCCCGCATGTTCAAGACGCGGGCTTTTAAGCTCTCAAAATTAACCAATTTTAGGTGGTCTAGAAATAAGGCTAATTCAGAAGGGGTTTTGAATGAGCCAGAAGGATTAATAGCTTCGAACTGCACGTTTCCATCATAATATAGAGGTTCGAATTCACTGGCCAAAGCGTTCCAGTAAAACTTGCGATTATGCGGCCGAAGTGAATGCATTCCGTGAAATGCGCCAACAATTGCGTGATATTCAGGCCATGTCGGAGTGTTTGTAAGGCGTTGATTGGGGTTTAGGTAATAAAGGTTTTGTCTGTCACCCGATATGGTCGCTGCATGGGTTAGATAGTTGACCTGCAACTCTTGAAAAGCATTAAGGGCCATCAGGGCCGAGCTTTTCCCTCGCCTTGCCCACTTGTCGTTGACTAAGCGTACGCCAGATACTGCTTCCAACTCAAAATTGCCAAAATCTTCAAAGGACCATAAAAGTTTCTCATCGCCTTCAAACATGGGACCTTCGCGACGCCCCATAGCCTCGAGCAACTCTTTGCTTTCCTTTTCCTGAAACAGATAGGTACCTTCTACTCCGTTTACGGACACGTTGATCAAAAATGTTTTTGGAGAGAGTATATTGAGCTTTCTCAATATGAGTGCAGCCAGAGTTTCATTATTGCCGAGCCGTGTTTTGGGCAAAAAAAGTTTGAACTCTATCGCATTAGCGATATTGCCGGTAGCAAGCTCAACATCAAGGCTCTGACGCAGCTTTCCATTGAGAGATTCAATATGATCTCTCCAGTCACCACTCTGGCGCAGATCGGCCCGGTGCATGCAGGTTCCGAAAGGATAGGTGACTGTCACATCGGCGGAGAATTTTTTTTTCCATTTAGGATTAATATTCTGTTCATTATCAAGGAGAATCTTGATGCCGTTCAAAGCCCATTTTTTAGACTTTTTAATCTTTATATCGATGTGCTGCACGGTTTGCGGTTGTTGCAACTCAAGCGCATATCGCGATGTTACAAAGTTACACTCCGCAAATCCAGCAACGGGCATAACAGAGATTAATACTGTGATCAGTAACCTTAACAACGTTCCTCTCCTTTTTTTGAACCTAGAAGAGAATCAATATGTCGAGAAACGCACCCTCTTGACATGTTTATTATTTTCCAGGTCATCAGCCATGGTCAACAACACAACTTTTTCGCGGGACGCAAATACATATTGATAGTGATCACCCTCTTTTATGAAGCTGACAAGTTCATCGCGTTCAATATACCCGACAAGTTCTTTTGAACTTTCGATCTCGATAGTAGGTAGCTCACTGCCTTCAGAAAAAGAAACCTGGAAAAAGTTTCTCCCTAATATTTTCTGAGTTAAAACGTCCGTCGCCTTAAAGCCGAGTAACACGAGTGCTGTCACAACTGTCAAAGCAAGCAGAACTTCTGCATCGACCCCTGCTGTGATCCCCATGGTGATCAAAAGAAAAAAGATGACCAGTTCAAACGGTGACTTTACCGGATTTCTGAAGCGCACGATGGACAAGGCACCAACCATACCAAGCGACAGTGCAATGTTGCCTGCAATTATTGAAGTTATTGAGTATGTAATGAGCGGCAACAGGACAAGCGTCAGAGTGTGTGCGTAGGTTTTCACCCAGTGTTGTCCAGCAAAAACCAAAACCTGACGCAAAACTATTGAGCAAACAACAAGTAGGGAAATCACATTAGCTGGGTCAGGTTGGTCAAGCATTCTTTGGTCTTCCTAGGTTGTTTTATAAATACCGTTTAGTACTCTTATTTAGGCATTGGCAATGGCTCATGCTAACTTGCTTCTGCGGGTGCAGTTTTTTTGTGGAAAATAAAACCATCGCCATTGCTTGCAAATATAAAAGCTACATCGAGAAGACGTGCATAATCTAACCCCTGTCGTATGCTTTTACCAACTTCGTACTGATTTGTTTTTCTTCTATAATGGCCAACGGCACATTGGGCTTGTGATACAGGACAATATCTGCGGATTTTACAGTTTTGCATATACCAACTTGGCCGTGGACAATGACCTTGCCATCCCTCGGCTTAACTTCCTGCTGCATGAGGTCATGAAGTCCCACCCCGCTTTATCTACTGCGCGTAGAATGAACTTGCTGATGATGTCTGCTTGGCTCAACTGTGATTTATTCATGAGCCTGACCTATCAATTTTTTAGAAAATTTCAGTATGCTGAGCGTTCATCTTCATCAAGTGTGGAAGTGGAGGAGCGTCGATGGGTTTCGCTGTAAGCGCCATCTTCACCGATTGAGTAAGCTGACTTGCGCATTGAACAATGTCGAAATTAAATTATTAAGTGTTCTCAGTTCTATCTAGTAAGGTGTTCATCAAGCAGTGTACCCACATAATCTACACTGAGCATATGCCCCTGCTTATCAACAACAGCCACTGACATCCCAGTTATGGCACCAAAGCTCACTACACCTTCAGGGCCACTCTGCCAGTCTTCTGAACCCACATGTATCTGTGCGTTAAGTGGGCAGGGAAATACGCCATCTGTTGCTGCTTGAAGCAGTGTATCGGCACGAGGTGGGTAGAACCTCATCATGGTTTCGTTGTGATTAGAGCCACCAATGATTGGTGACAGTATTAATACACGCCCAGGATAGGGTTTCATCTGAAGTTGGGCATGTAAGAATAGATACGCACCGAAGGAGTTAACGATCACCTTGGATTTTTCGTGCCAGAAATGCTCTTCAAGGTCGTTTGCTACCAGATCAATTTTATCTTGAAAGCTATACTTCTGAAACTCGCCAAGTGTTTCACGGCCCACTGCTTTATAACCACGGTCATGAATGCCTCTACCAAGACCAGTGTTAAAGCGTCCACCCATGCCAGGCAGGTAGTAAGCTGTATCCAAATGACTAATGAACTCGGTGTGAATTCGATTTGGTGTCATGGAGTAAGCCTAAAATGCCGCTTATTTTCAATCGTAATTCAGCTTTCAAAGCATCTTCGTCATAGGTTGCTAGATAGAAAAAATCTCCATCATCATTGGCAACAACATCTTTGTCGTCATGGGGATTTAAGTGGTAGCTTTCACATTGAGAAAGTAATTCTAGATCACTCACTTCATCATGGAGTCTATCTTACTGCACTGCAGTAAGTTGGAGGCCAGTATACGCCACTATGTCTATGTCTAAACCCTCAAGCATCGTGCCTGCTGATACTTCGTATTCTTTAACCATTTTTTCCTCAAACTATAGCCAGAAACACTACATCAGAATGGCATCAGGTCTCGCCACTGCCACCGCCTTTTTAAACCTACTCCAATAACAATCAGAATACTCTCGATCATAATTGAAGCTGCTGTAGGGGTCTTCAAATTCATCATATACGGCACGAATTTGATAGTTTTCCATTTTGTTTATTATCTTTACCAGATTCACTTCATCGTTAATGAATGTGGCTGCATCATATAAATAATCTAGTTTGGTCGGCTTATAGTACGTTGCTTGTTCGGTCATTTAGTCTCCATTTGGTTAGTTAATGTTGAAAATTAGCTATCAAATACAATGGGCGAAGCGTTCTCTAATTTAGGCAGTCTAATCTCTATAAAGATAGAAATACTTGTCAGCCCGTTGGCATGAATAGCCTTTGATCGACTGAGTGAAACGTTCGTAAAGATCAGCGCGTTTTTGGTCGGTTACATTAAACATGAACCAATCACTGTTTGCTTGAGCAATAAGCTTGTTGGCAGCTATAACTAGCTTGCGATAAAGAGTGATCGGTTTTGCCGTGTCACCTTCAACAGTAAATACTTTGATGTACTCAATATCACCCATCCACTCATCAATATCCTCTTTGTACATAATGAGTGAATTATTGTCGTATTCTAATACGTAATTGTAACCTTCGTGGTAAATCTGTTTCTTCATTTTTTCCGTTTGCTTAGGTGACCAAAGACTATTCGGAACACCAAATATTCTGGTTCAGTTCTTAATTTGACTGCTCAATGCTTAAGTCAGTGTCATCGGCTGATGGATGCAAGGCTGTTAGTTGTAGCTTCAAACCTAACCTAAAATAATTTATTTCAATTACTTAAAGGATGCTATGAAGTTAATACCTATGGTATTAACTCTTAATCTTTATCAAGATTAAGAACTATTATTCTGTTATGTTTGATAAGACCAAGTGGACTGTTATGTAGCGTAATTCTGTATTACGGTTTATATCATTAGTGACACATAGCAGCCATAATATTATCTCAAAAAGCTTGACACTATTATACCATCAAGTTAATGTTTTGTCAAGTTTTTATGTCATATTCAGTCTCAAATAATAGCCTGATTTAGGAGATTTTTATCAGTTCTTCAAACAGCGATAAAAGGACGCCTTAGACATGCCCAGTTGCTCTTGTATCTTCACCCGATCAACACCGGCGGCCACCAGAGCCTTCACCTTGTCAGCTTGGTTCATAGCCTTTGGAACGCGACCTTTGTATTTACCTTCTGCTTGCGCTCTCCTGATGCCTTCGACTTGACGCTCCTTCATCATTTCACGCTCGAACTGAGCTACTGAGACCATCATGTTTAGGATCAGCTTGCCTGTAGCTGTGGAGGTATCAACAGTTTCGCTACCCAAGGATAGGATTACAAGACCAGCACCCTTGGCTTCGATTTGCTGAAGGATGTCACCCATGTGCATAACGCTACGGGCCAAACGATCTAATTTAGTCACTATCAGCTTGTCGCCGTCGCGTAGCATATCAATGGCAGCTTCCAGTTGAGTACGGGTAGCAACAGCACTGACTTGTTCCTGATACAGCCGCTCACATCCATATGCGTTCAGTTCTAGCAGTTGGGCATCAAATCCCGCTTGCTGATCTACAGTGCTGGTCCTTGCGTATCCGATTAACATTTGCGGTCTCTCCACCTGTGGAATCATTAGACTTTTAAAGGTATATGAGACCATCACTGTTTCAGTAACGGAGCAATCTATTGAGACAACACTGCTAAAATTATTTTGAAAACGCCTGTTCCAAATCTGATATCATTAGATCAGGGTTCATTGAGACTACTTATATTTTCGCTGTAGCATTGAGGATGTTCAATTTTGAGTGGTGACTGGTTGTTACAGGAGACAGTGAAATAGATCGAGTTGAACCAAAAGTCTAAAGCAGAAGAGGGCTTGGGCGTGAATGATATCGCGCAGCAGTTTGGTTTTAGTACATTTGCAGTCTCACGGATTAAATCTGACAGGGCAGCAGAATATGCCAAAGCTTCACGATGGAACATTTGAGGGAAGGGGAGGTAATTGAGGCAATGGTCCAGAGTAATGTGACAAAGTCGTGAAACAGAGTGGACTAACAAACGATTATGTTGACGTAGTCGGAATGCTTTGCATCCTGGGGAGACAAGCTAAATATATAAGTTAGACCCCA
>Ga0206124_10003649_pt1 | contig 10715 bp, 8 predicted proteins | sample Helgoland_Spring_3_FD_148671 | JGI IMG/M metagenome (GOLD analysis project Ga0206124, IMG submission 148671) | Pelagic subsurface seawater microbial communities from Kabeltonne, Helgoland, North Sea - Helgoland_Spring_Bloom_20160321_2 | ecosystem: Environmental > Aquatic > Marine > Epipelagic ... | reverse complement strand
ATATCGAAATTTTCATCTGAATTTCGAAATTTCTGAAAAATACGCGCGATTCATAAAAAGCACACACATCATTTCTCACGACTTAAATGCGACGACGTGTAGCTGCTCTCTTATTGTAGCGACAACACGCGGAGGTCGATTTCACGACTCGACGACTGAAGGACTTTTGGCGGCGTGAAAAACATGTGCTTCTTCTTCCCCGGTTGGTGTCTGCCGTTTTCTCTCTGGTTCGCGCCTCTTTCTTTTTCTTCCGAGAGGAGGAGGAGGAGAAGGAGGAGGAGAGATATAGATAAAGAAGAAGAAGAAGAAGAAGAAGAAGAAGAGGAGAATCCATCGAAGAACTCCTCGTGCGGCTCGGCGTTCACCGCGTGCACAGAAGGTCGACCGAGCGAAGAGAATGCTTTCGCGAGACCGATGATCAGGAAGAAGACGACGGTGGAGATGGCAGAGAGGAAAAGACAGTTGAGAAGAGAGAAGGAAGAAGAAAACGAAGAAAGAGACAAAGGAAAGGTTAAGGTTGCCTCTCCTGGTATCACGACTACTCTTTTCAGCATATCTACGCCACGCGAGGAGAAGGAAGGAAATAAAGAAGAAGGTGGAAAAGAAGAGAAGGATAATAACAACAACAGCGTCGTCGCGAGAATCGAGTCCGGGCGGTCGTTTTCGTACGCCGGCGAAGAGATCGTCTCGAAAGAAAGGAGGAGAGAGGAAGAGGGAGAAGAAGAAGAAGAAGAAGAAGAAGAAGAAGGCGATGAAGGAGAGGAAGGAGAAGAAGGAGAAGAAGACAAACGATCGAAAAAAGAGGGACTTCGATCGGAGCAAATTCTTAAAGAGCTTAGAAATGAAGGCTTGTTGGACTCGATACAGAGTTCGACCGCGAAATATTGGAAAGAGTTAGCCGCGAAGCGGAAGAAGAGGAAGAAATCGTTCGGAAACAGTTGAGTAAGTGCACTACCAGAGACAAAGAAAGAAAGAGAGAGGGAGAGGGAGAAAAAAAAGTTGTTGTTTGAGAGAAACGCATGATATCATCATCACTGTAATACACCTTTATATTGTTGACTACTCCTAAACGCAAATCCTTCTCTTTTCTCTCTTCTACGTCTCGTTGAAACGAATACCTCCGGAGTTCCACACGACCCAAAACGTTCCAATCATCAATCCAATAATCGTCGTGAACGATAAAACGATGAAAATTTGTCCAAACGACACCTTAGGAATTTCGAATTTCACTTCTTTCGGTTTATCAACCTTCATCGGTTTCGCGCCGTACGTCGCCGCGTCCGGTTCGTTGAATGGATTCTTCACCTTTGTAGCCGGCTTCATCGGCGCCATCGGAGATGCACTCGCGTTGGTGGCAGAAGAAACTTTCGCAAACGGCGAGGATGGCGTGCTAGTGCTCGCCGCCGCTGACGAAGCAGCGAATGGAGATTTCGGCGGCGTCGGCGGCGCGGATTTCGGCGGCGACACGTTATCGAAGGGACTCCTCGCCGCCGCCGCCGCCGCGAAACTACTACTCTCTCCTGCCGAAGAAGAAGAAGAGCTCGTAGGCGCATCCTTCCCTGCTCTATTCGTGGTTTGATTAAACGGTAAATTCTGTTTCGCTCCGGCGGCTCGATCGGACACGCCAAACTTACTCGGTAAAGGTTGTATTCTCTTTCTCGAAAAAGGCGAATCGGCGACGGATTTCTGAAACTTTTCCTGATCTTCTCCGGGAGCTCGCTTAAATTGATCGTCGCCCCCGTTGACATTGTTGAAATTGTTGTTGTTGTTGTTGTTGTTTCCATCGCTCTTTACTTGTTCTTCTTCGTTCTCTCCCTCTACCGTCCCCGTGGCTCTCACTCTGAATGATGATCTTCTTCTTAATACCGATTTTGATGATTTTGAGGACGAGAAACAACACGACGCGCACCCCCCAGAGAGAGAGAAAGACGACGACGAGGAGGTGGAAGACGTCGCTCGCGAAAAGTGAACGATGTTGTTACTGTTGTTGTTGTTGTTGTTAGTAGTATTAGTATTCTTGTTGTTGCGTCCCCGTGAGTGGTGGTGGTGGTTCACTGTTTTTGTTGCTGGGAGTACTCCTCCTCCGCAGGAGAAGCTGCTCGTCGTCATCGCCGTCGTCGTCATCTCGAAGGCAAAAAATAATATTCGTGTGTCTTCTCTTTTTGAGGAAAAGGAGGCAAAAAAGAGATTTTTTTTTTTTTTTCTCTTTTTCTGTGGCTGTTTTTCTGTGGAGGAGGATATCTCTCCCTCTCTCCTCTTTTTGGATATCTCTCTTAAAAATTAGTCCTTCTTTTTCTCTCTTTTCTCTCTCTGAAACACGCGTTGTTCCTTCATACTTTCCCCGACGCACATTCACATTCACATTTACACACAAATTTTACCATCATTATGTCATCGGCTGTGAGTAGTAGTTATCTCGTATTAGTATCTCTTTATCTCTTCTTCTTCTTACTCTCTCACTCTTTCTCTCTCTCTGGAATGTGTTGTTGGTGTTTTATGATCCCACCTGGATTTTATCTTCTTCAAAACAATAATCAATCCGTTACTATACACACTCCAGAGCGCGTTCTTCATCGCGTGAAACAAAAACTGACGACTCTTCTCTGACTTTTATATGCGCAACAAAAATAACACAACAGATGCAACAAATTTCCATGCGCGCCGCCGTTCGCTCGTCCACGGTTCGCTCTGCGAAAAAACAACAACAATCGCAAAGAATTCGCACCGTCACTCGTGCGGGTGATGGCGAATACGGCGCCTCTGGCACGTCTTTTTACACGACGACGGAGAAACAAGACTCGTACCCATCTTTGGAGAACATCTTGGACAAGCACTGCGCGGACGCGACTTTGAAAGCGTGCATCAAGGAGCTCTTGGACGGCTGCGCGGACATCACAGAAGCGTTGAGATCGGCTTTGGTGACGGTCGAAGGCACGGACAACTCCTTTGGCGACAAACAGTTGTCCGTCGACGTCATCGCGGATAACATAATGTGGGATTTGGTCAAATCTTCCCCGACGATTGCCTTCGGCGCTTCCGAGGAAGAACCGGTGATGGTCAAGTGCAGTGGTTCTGATTACACCGTGTGTTGGGATCCGTTAGATGGTTCGAGTATCGTCGACAACAACTGGGCGGTTGGTACCATCGTCGGCGTGTGGCCGAAGAACACTGGCACCGGCGACGACGGCATGTTGGGCGCGACTGGCAGAGACCAAGTGTGCTCCATGGTCGCGTTGTACGGCCCGAGAACGACGGTTATCGTCACTTTGGACGATGGAGTCTACGAATTCTCCTACGGGTGCACGCCGGAAGGCTGCCAATTGCCGGACGGTTCCTTCGAACCGTGGATTTGCTCCAGAATGAACATCAAAATCAACGAAGACTCGAAGATCTTTGCGCCGGCGAACATGAGAGCCGCCCAAGACACTCCGGGCTACAAGGCTTTGTTGGATTACTACATGGATAACAGATACACTTTGCGTTACTCTGGCGGTTTGGTGCCGGATGTGTACCAGCAGTTCACGAAGAACATGGGCGTCTTCACGAACCCGACTTCCAAGACTTCCCCGGCGAAGTTGCGTTTGGCGTTTGAAGCCGCGCCGTTTGGTGCCTTGGTCGAATTGGCTGGCGGTAAGACTTCCGATGGGGTTACTGGCGGCAGTATCCTGGACGTTCAAATCAACGAAGTCGATCAAAGAACGGCGTTGGCGATTGGTTCCGCGAACGAAGTCGCCCGATTCAACGAGTTGGTCGTGAAGAAGTAAATGAAAACTAAAACTTTATATAATAATATAATTTACTCACAATCTACCGTATCTAGACGACGTTCTTTAAAAAACTTCATCACGTCTACACGCACCGCCGCGGCCGTCTCTGTTTCTTTTTCTTCTCTTTTTCTAGTACAGTATACAAATACTTCTACTCCTGTTACAACTGGTGCACTCTTCTGTTCATCGATTTCGGATCGTTCTCTGCTTTCAAAGCGTTCATAAAATTGTTGAAATGTCTGTTCTCCGAATCCGTCGGTTCGCTGAAATCGTATTCATTTCTTCCACTCGTGAGCACGTATTTTAATGCCTCCGTCAGCATGGTCAAATCGTCCTCGTCTTCGATGAATTTAGACGGCGTCTGTGCGTGTCCCATACCGCCGGCGTTGTCGTTGTTATTGTTGTAAGCGTTTTCTTCTCTTTGAATTTTGTCCAACAAAATCGATTCACTCTTCAACTCTTTGTAATACCCAATTCTATTTCTATTTTCCGGCACGTATCGTCGCCACCACGGCCGTTTTGCTTCTCTCTGCAACTTTTGTCTCAATAGCAAAAGGCGCCCGGCGTACGCCCGTTCTCGAATGCGGAAAAACGGATTCGCAAACCGCTCGACTTTCATCGAACTCGGTTGCGTGGCTAAAGATCTGTTCCTCGCAAGCACTATCGTGTTCAAAACTAATCTGGTAAAATCGTCGTCGTCGTCCAAGTACGCTGCAAACCGTAGATTCATTGTCATGTACTCGTGCCCGGAAAATATGAGACACGAATCTGGAACGTTTTGTAAAGTCTTGTGTAAATTTGACGCGCATTCTTTCGCGCGACCTTCAAAAAACGCACCAACGCCCCCATTCAAAATGACATCTCCGCAAAATAAAGCCTCTACGGTGCTCTCATCAGACGATTCCACGTTTTTACTTCCTTTCTTATGCAACGCGAATGCTATGTGTCCTTTCGTGTGACACGGCAAATGTATCACGCTCAACGCCACGTCCTCTCCTAATCGAATAACGTCGCCGTGCTCGACAAAGTGGGTAGCCCCGTGGCAATTATCCATCTTGTGCGCGTACACCGGTAAATTTTCATTCTTCATCAACTCTTTTAATCGCACGTTTCCTCCCGCGTGGTCATGATGTTTGTGTGTGCACAAAATCATCTTCAACTCCACGCCAACTCTTTGCGCTACCCCCAACGCGCTAATGGGATCCGATGGATCCACCACCGCCGCCGTCTTCGACTGCCTATCTACGATCAAATACGAGTAATTATCCGATAAAAACGGAATTGGAATTACCGCGGCAGACGAAAGCATTTCTGTTTGCGTGAACGAGTGTATGCTTCTCAACACGTCCCCGTTGTCGTTTTCGTGTTTCTTCGCAATCGAACGCAAGTGGATGTACCGTAAAATGCTCGAGTTTGCAAAGATGTAATATATAATCCCGAACCCTTTCTCTCCGAGAAACGCCCACACTTGTCTGGGAATAGCAAACGCGTATATCGGGTACGCCGCGCACGTGATCGCTAAAAACATAACCCCGAACAGGCTGGAAATCAAGTTAAACACCATCGCTTTCCACGTGATGAATGGATTTTTCTCGTATTTAATATGGGTCATGTTCATGTGCGTCGTATCCGTCCGTTCTAAACGAGACTTGGATTTATTCGCAGCACTGGGTGGAAAGTTTGTATCGCGTGATGGTGGTGGGTGCGTTGGCGCGCCTGGTTTTGTCGTCGTCGTCGTCATCATACTAATGCTATTTTTATCGCCCATTTCGATGTCCTTTTCCAACGCCTCAGACATTTATATAGTTTTAGTATATGCGCGAAGAAGAAGAAGAAGAAGAAGAAGAGGAAGAGAGGAAGACCGCCGATCTCCAAGCGAACGAACTCGAACTCGATTGAATGCTCTTCTATCGAAAATGTAAAGTGTGTATCTTCTTCGTTCTAAGAAAGACACACGACGCACAAAAGTGAGAACAAATGCGAGTTTTTGATGTTTTTTAAAAAGAGCGAATCGTTTTTTCGAGAATTTTTCGCGAGCAATTTTTCGTCGTTATATTACATAGCGCACGCTAAACACAATAAAAGAAAAGAAAGAAGAATGACGACGACGCGAGAAGGATGCCGAAGAGGAGGACGGATCGTGGGGCAATCTTTACTCCGTTCTTCTGCTGCATCTGCATCCACTTCTTCTTCTTCTTCTTCTTCTTCTTCTTCTTCTTCTTCTGCGGCTTCTGTTTTTGAAGCGAGGAGAGGTGGAGGACGGCGACCCTTTTTTTCTTCGAATGCGAGTACGACTCGTGCGAACGACGAGAAGAACGACTTTAATACCACTCGTTTTTACGACGGGAAAGGATTCCTGAAAGGATCCCAAGGAGATCGGAGTTTTTCGTGTTCTTCCTCTCCCGTGTTGTCCTGGACGACAACGATACACAACACCATTGGTAGTAATAATAATAATATTCGGGAAAATAGTTTTAGCAACAACATTCAGATTCAGAGGCAATTTTTCAACTCGAGAACGAACCCTTTACAGTTCGCGAAAGGAGGCGGGAAAGGGAAAGCGAGCACATCCTCTGAAACGAAGGACGAGAAAGAAGGAGGTTCATCGAATAACAAAGAAGGAGGGATGTCTTTAACGCACTGCACCGGAGCGAACTACTTCAAAACCGGCGAAGACCCGAAACTTTTACCGGACGAGGAATATCCGGACTGGTTGTGGGAGCTAGCGAAGCCGCAGTTGAAAATATCGGATTACGAGAAACGAAAAGAAGAGTATTGCAGCGAGCACGGAGAAAATTCGGATTGGGGAGACGCTTTTACTTGGGAAGAAATGAGGAAGTGGAGGAAATTGGTGAGAAGAGCGAAGATTAAGAAAGATAACGCGTTGAGAGCAAGAAAGTAAAACCATGTCTAGTTTTCTAGTTACCGATAGTATCGCGTTGTAAAAATATATATTAAAAACTGTACGTCGGTTGAAGTACTTTGTGTGACGGCGTCGACGACGGCGTCGTCGACGACGACGACGATTGGATGAGTATTATGGACTCTCTTTCAATTATCTTTTTTTCTTCAATTCTTCTTCGCTCTCGCCAACTTTCTGGCTTCCTCGTTTTCTTTCACCATCTTTTCCCAGCGAATCTTATCGAACTCTTCCGGCGTCAAGAAATCTGGATCCACGTAAGATCTCCAACTCCACATGTGACAATCCATACAAATCGTTTCCGATTCAAACTTTTTTTTACCTCTGCACCACGTTTGCGTGAAGTGGTGTTCTTTCGTGTTTGTGCTTCCGCAAGCGAGGCAATCCGGAAACCGGTCGTTTTGTTTCCACCTCGAAGTCCACTCGGCGACGGTCATGATTTTCATCCCCTGACCTAACGACGGATTAATCTCAACCGGGTCGCCGTGTAAGATTTTCATCCACTCCGTGGAGTGCACTTTCGCTTTCGGATTCGCGTTCGTCTCCGTATACACATCACCGTTTAAATTATCCGCGTAGAGGTGCGTCGTGTCGATTTTATTCTCCTCGTCCTCATCCTCGATGTGCTCTTTGAGGGAATTTTTTTTGGACGAAGAAGATTTCTTTTTTTTCTCCGACGGTTTGTCCAAATCGGTGATTTTAGCCATGCTTGGTTGTTGATGCTACCTGTGCGTGTGCGCGTGCGTGTGCGTCCGAGCATGTTTTGTTTCACGAGAACGACGAGGAGGGATAAAGAAAAGAGATTTGTCACTTCCCATCACGACGCGCGCGTCGTTTTCTTGTTTCAAACGCAAAAGAAGAATTCGGCGTCCACATGCGAGATTAAAAAAAAATGCGCTTTAAACGCTTCCTGGCGACACGAGTGAAAGAAAGAAAGAGATTCACAACGCGCGCACCTCTTTATGCGCGTATATACCAGAAGCAGTGTCGCGCTCAGAAGACAGAAGAAGGTTTCTCGCGGATACAATACGCAAAAAGAGAGTGTGTATTGCGTGTAGATTATGTGTTTTTGAAAAAACAAAAATTGAAGCGTTTTTTTTGATTTTTGATTGAAGAGAACAACAGAAGAACAGAAGAACAAAACACAGACTCTTTTCCCCGCCGTCAAAAAAGACCACCCCCCTTTGTTTTTTGTTTGCACATCGAGAAGAAGAAGAAGAAGAAGTAGTAGTCAAGAAGAAGAAGAAGACAAAGAGCACAAACACACGCAGTATACACGAGATGCATCCTGTCGTTGTTCCTTCTTCCTGGCGGCCGCCAAAATGGAAAAAGAAGAAAAACAACAACGACGGGGAAGAGGAGACAAACAAGGAGATCTTATTAAAAAAAGAACAGGAAAAGAAGTGCTTTCACGGCGTGAAATGCTTGAAGAAACAACTGAAGAAAGCGCTCAACTTTGAAGTCGGGAAACTGAAACGACGCGTGACGATGCATGATGAGAAGAAGAACAATAAGAACAACAACAACAACAACAACAACAGCAGTAAGAATACGAAAAAGTTGTCGTCGTCGGAGAAGAAAGCGACGGAAAAGCAGTTACAGGCGGCAAAGACGCTCTCTGTGGAGGACTTGGAATTCGTCGCGAAGAAGTTAGCGAACGACTGCTTTCGGGAAGCGAAAGGAGAAGACGAAGTAGAAAAAGGAGGAGGAGGGAAAGGAGAAGGCGGGATTTTACCGCCGCCGGCGTCATCGCGGCTGTCCTCCTCAAAAGAAGGAGGAAATGAAGATTTGCAGAGAGCAAAAGAAGTCGTCGCTCGACGCATCGCGCACGCCAACTGCGTGAAAGAAGAGATGGAGAGTTTGAAAGCGAGGATCCTGTTGGTGCAAACGCGTGCGACGCAAATCGAAGAGGCGCGAAAACGAAGCGAGGAGAGGCTGGAGAAGAAAAAGAAAAAGAAGGAAGAAGCGGCGAAGAGACGAGCGGAGGAAGAAGAGAAGAAGAAGAAGAAGAAAAATGGTAACGGCAATAGTAACGATAATACAAACAGAGGCGATTCGGAGTCGTCAAGATCAGAATCCGAGGAGTCCGAGGAGGATGACGAGAAAAAATTTTCTTCGAGCGGCGGCGAGGAGAGCGACGATAGTCTGTCGCTTTCAGAAGAAACGAGACAAGCCATGCGCGAAGCAAGAGAAGAAGCGAAAGAGAAGAAGAAGAAGAAGAAGAAACGGAAGAAGAATATCGATGATGAGAACGACGATGATGACGACGACGACCCGTTGAAATCGGCGCCGTTACCGCCGCCAAAGAAGAAGAAGCAAAAAGCGAGAATGGGCCAAAGGCAACGTAGACTACTGGCCGAGCAACAGTACGGCAGAAGCGCAAAACACGTCATCGCTGAGCAAGAAAAAGTCGAGGAAGAGCAACGGAAAGCCGAAGAGGATCTCAAATCTATGCATCCCTCGTGGAAAGCTAAACGAATGGATGCAAAAAAGCCGATGATTATTCCTCTAGACAACAACGGGAAAGGTAAGAAAGTTGTGTTTGATAACGACGGTGGCGATCGTAGAAAGCACGCGGCCACGAGCACTCAAAAGAGAGAGTATAAAGTCAAAATGCAATCAACAACACCAGGTGATGACGAGAAACCGTTACACCCCTCGTGGACTGCAAAGTTGAAGCTAGATCAAGATGCGTGGGGTGGCGGCACGATTCCGTTCGAAGGTAAAAAGAAAACCTTCGAGTAGAAAGGAGTGATGAGTAGCGCAGTAGTGATAGAAAGTAGTAATTAAATAGAAGTAGAAATACAGCACAACATACTAGGTACAGTACGCTTGCTTGTCTGAATCTTTGCTTACATTCACCTAAATTCTAAATTCTAACTAAATCGGCATATTCTGGGCAGACTTTCCTGCACTGCTTCAACAACTCGATCGCCTTTCCCCAATGCCCTTCGCTTTCTTCGTTTTGCGCTCGTTTGTGTAAATCGTACGCTCGTCGTCCGTTTTCGTCGTTGCACTTCTTCTCCACTCTTTCGTACATCACGTCCGTTCTGATGATTATTTTCAATGCGTTTTCACCAACCGGCGCGCCTTCGTGCACAATCTCTTGCCTAAATATCAACACGCTTCCTCTCTCGCATTTCGCCGCATCTCCGATCCAATCTTTCGGCCAACGATATCTAGATTGCTCGTCCACGTCAAAGTGCGACAACGAACTCTCTTTCGGCTGATTATAAAACAGACTCGTCTCCCCGCCTTCTTTGCACGTGTTCAAATATACCAACACGCTATAAAACGATCGACGGTTGAAACTCTCCACGGTCGCGCCGTCCGTGTGCGGGCTGAAATGTCCTTTTCCTACGTACTTATTGAACAATAAATGGTCGTTAATTCCGTTGGCCTTCCATTTACCTTCCAAACCGCTCTCGTGTAACGGATGATCTTCGTCGATGACGAGCTCTTCGTCCAAGATGAACTTTCTCACGCGCTTCCATAAATTTTCCGCAATCTCTTTCGATCGAACTTCCACCGTATCCGAGTTTCTAAACATAGACGTCGACGACGACTTTGAATCATTAATACGGGAAGTAGCTGATGTATCGTCGCTGCTCCAAAACGAATACCCGCGATCTGTCCTCTTTTCGATGCCTTCGATCAACTCTCGACACTCCTCGCTCGAGAGCACGTTCTTCAGCACGATTGCTTTCAATTCGTGCACTTCTTTGTTCTCCGTAACAGAACTACTACTCGTAGCCGCAGTAGCAGCGCATCTTCTGCACATGATTTGATTTCTTTCTTCGTCGTCGTCGTCGTCGTTTTCTTGGTTTAACCGCGGAGTTGTCGTTGTTGATGATAAACATCCGTGAAATCTCTCGTCCACAAAACTCTCTTTTTTCTCTTTCGGTCGGATGTTTGTAAAATCCACTCGAACGAATTGTTGTCCTCCTCCCACCGTCGTCATTTTGTCTCGTTCTTCTTCTTCTTCTTCTTCTTCTTCTCTTTTTGAGGGGTTCACGCAGCAGTCAAAA
>Ga0206124_10003648_pt1 | contig 10724 bp, 10 predicted proteins | sample Helgoland_Spring_3_FD_148671 | JGI IMG/M metagenome (GOLD analysis project Ga0206124, IMG submission 148671) | Pelagic subsurface seawater microbial communities from Kabeltonne, Helgoland, North Sea - Helgoland_Spring_Bloom_20160321_2 | ecosystem: Environmental > Aquatic > Marine > Epipelagic ... | reverse complement strand
TTTAAAAAACTGAAATAGACTAACTAAATTTTAGCATATTCGCACAACCTTCTCTTCTGGCTTATATATATCCATGACTACATTACATCTACCCCAAATCAACAAGCAGTAAATACTGGAGAAATTAAGAAAAATCTGTATATTACCTTAGTATCTAAGAGATAAATCATGGAAAAAGTAGTAACATTTGGATGCAGATTAAACATTTTTGAAAGCGAACAGATTAAATCTTCGCTATCCGAAGCTAATGCCGAAAATGTAATTGTATTCAATACTTGCTCTGTAACTCAGGACGCTGAAAAACAAGCTGTGAAAGCCATTAAAAAAGCGCGCAAGGAAAACCCAGATAAGAGAATTATTGTAACTGGTTGCGCAGCACAAATTGACCCAAAAAAATATTCTTCCCTACCTGAAGTAGATTTGGTTCTAGGAAACACAGAAAAATTTGATAGCAAAAACTATAAATTAGACTCAAATACACCAAGCACTATTGTAAGCGATATAATGGAAGTGAAAGAAACAGCCAACCATTTGGTAACTTCTTTTGGAGAAAAAACAAGGGCTTTTGTTCAAATACAAAATGGCTGCAACCATAGATGTACATTTTGCACAATACCATATGGTAGAGGTAACAGCAGAAGTGTTCCTATAGGTGATATCGTCACACAAGTAGAATTGCTGTTATCCAAAGGATACAAAGAGATCGTTCTTACAGGTGTTGATGTAACTGATTATGGGTTAGATCTTCCAGGCAAACCTACGCTTGGCGAGATGATGAAAAGGTTGCTCAACATTCTACCCGACCTAAAAAGACTTAGACTATCATCTATTGATGTAGCTGAGATTGATGACACCCTACTCAAACTTATACTAAGTGAAAAAAGGCTAATGCCGCATTTTCATATAAGTTTGCAGGCTGGAGATAACATGATTCTAAAACGCATGAAGCGTCGACATAACCGAGAGCAAGTTATTGAATTCTGCAATCTTGTACGAGAGCACCGCAAAGATGCTGCTTTTGGTGCAGATATTATTGCCGGATTCCCTACAGAAACAGAGGAAATGTTTAAAAACAGCCACAAGCTCATACAAGAAGCGAAATTGCAATATCTACATGTATTCCCATATTCCGAAAGAGATGGCACCCCTGCTGCCCGCATGCCTCAAGTTGAGCGTGGCCTCAGAAAAAGACGAGCTAAAATCTTGATAGAGGAAGGAAAAAAGGAACTAGAGGAGTTCAGCAAATCGCATATTGGCAAGAAAGTTTCGGTATTAACTGAGAAAAACAACATAGGAATGACAGAAAATTTCCTAAAAATACATATTATTGATAAAATAAACCAAAATGAGATATCGGAGATTATTATCTCTGATTACATCGACGGTAAACTTATAGGAAAAATTGCCTGATGAGTTGGTTTAGTAAATTAAAAGAGGGTTTGCAGAAAACTTCTGAGAAAATCTCAGATGGAATCTCAAACATAGTCACAAAAAAGAAACTAGATCAAAACACCCTAGATCAGCTCGAGGAGTTGCTGATTATGTCTGATCTTGGCACTGAGGCTTCTCAAAAAATTATAAAAGATCTATCTAAATCCAAATTTGATCAGGAGGTAGATGAGCACACTATTAAAACTGAGCTATCTAAAATCATTGCCTCTCAGATAGCAAAATCTGCGGGTGAGCTAACATATACAAAACCAAAACCTCATGTGGTTATGATGTGCGGAGTGAACGGAAATGGGAAGACTACTACGATAGGGAAATTGGCGGCAAAACTTCAAAAAGAAGGAAAGAAAGTAACCATCGCTGCTTGCGATACATTCAGAGCAGCAGCTGTTGAGCAATTAAAAATCTGGGCAACAAGATCAAACGCCGAATTTGTATACGGTAAGGAAAATGCAGATCCAGCCAGCGTTGCATACAGCGCGTTAGCTGCCGCTAAAGAAAATGGCAGTGATATTCTTTTCTTAGATACTGCTGGAAGATTAGCAAACAAAGAACATCTTATGCAGGAGCTTGCCAAAATCGCGAAAGTCTTGAAGAAACTAGACCCAGATGCACCACATGATAGCATATTAGTTTTAGACGCAACAACGGGACAAAACGCCCTTTCGCAAGTTGAGAACTTCAAAAACATTGTAGATTTGAACGGATTGATAATAACTAAACTAGACGGGTCCGCAAAAGCTGGTATTGTTGTTGCCATAAGTCAGAAATTTGATATCCCAATCACTTGCATTGGCGTAGGGGAATCTATAGAGGATTTAGACCAATTCACACCAAAGGAATTTGCTGATAACTTAGTTGGCATAAAAAAATAAAATGACAGATACAAAAATTATAGTAATTGGGAATGAAAAAGGTGGTGCCGGTAAAACCACTACCGCTATGAATTTAATTATCTCCCTCTCCTATCTAGGTTTCAAAATTACTACCATTGATACAGATGTGCGCCAACTATCTCTAACTAGATATTTAGAAAACAGAGTAAGCACAATTGAGAATTTGAACTTAGATATACCCTTGCCACGCCACCATGCGATCCACCAAAGCGAAGGGGATGAAGAAGGTCAGTTGTCAAATATTCTAGAGGAACATTACGGCAAGGCTGATTTTATAATTATAGACACACCGGGGGTAAATAATAGCTTATCTTCTTTAGCTCACTCCAAAGCAGATATAATCATAACTCCAGTAAATGACAGTTTTGTTGATCTGGATCTCCTTGCTAATGTAAGAGCAAAAGACTTCAAAATCATCAGGCCAGGGATTTATAGCCAAATGATCTGGGAGCAAAAAATCAATCGAGCAAAAGAAGTAGGCAAATCCTTAGATTGGATCGTAGTCAGAAACCGTATTGCTTCAGTACAATCTAAAAATAAACGTAACATTGAAAAAGTGGTGCAAGAGCTCTCAAAGCGCCTGGGTTGTCGCCTTGCTTCTGGGTTTGGTGAAAGAGTAATTTTTAAAGAATTATTTTTGTATGGAATCACCCTACTTGATCTTAAGCATAAAAAACTCAAACCTATGCTATCCCTTAGCATGTCTCATATAGCAGCGAGGCAGGAGCTTTTAAGACTCTTGAAATCACTTCATCTAAAAGAAATAGATGAGAAGCTCAAAGAACATGAAGGCCTAACCTAAGAAAAGCCATGGTCTTGCACTTAAGGATATTTACTTATGTTACGACACCCTCAATGAGAGACAATTTAATGGGACCTTATAATTATGGCACACAAAATCGGAACAAAAAGCATAGAAGAGCTTTTGCTTGAAAAAAAATATTTTAGCCTAGATTTACTACATGAACATATTTACACACCAAAAACCGCAGCATTATTCTTAAAAGAACTAATTACCCATGATAGAGAAGTAGATTTATCTGCAACAACGCTATTTTATGCAATATCAACAAAATTTGGCCATTCAATCTCTAAGCACCTAACAGAACTTGAAAAAATCTCATTTTTTTTACAGAATACAGACACTACAATACAGAATCTAATATATGACAAGCTAGGCTTCAGTCTTGATTGCGATGGTGTCGAAAAGATTCTTCATGAAGAACTTTCTTCTATTCAAGAGGAAAATTCACAAGAACCATCACTAAACCCAGAATCATTGCTTGATTACAAATATAGAAATCTAGATTTAAAAGAAGGAAACTATACTAAAATTCCCAAAACCTTGCACAATATATGGCTTACCTCTCCTGATAACCCCAGACAACTCAGAGAACAAGATATAAAAAATGCTATAAAAAACAAAGATCTGTTTAATGATTCAGATAATGAGTCCTGGACTCATATTCTTTGGACTAATAGCAAAGATCTAATTGATCCCTCTATAAAAGAACTAATAAATAGCGGAATAGAGGTAAGAGAAATATCTGAAATAAAAGCTCATTTAGCAAATCATGATATAACAGAGCAAGAAATCAACTTAAAGCACTGGGGAATAGCCAGTGATACCTTAAGATACGATATAGTAAACTACATGGGTGGGCTTTATGCGGATATAAACTACGAATTTGCAAAAGCACCTAATATGGAATCTAGAACTTTTGATTTCTTTACAGCTACATATCACCCTGTAAGGTCTCATTTCTCTATAGATAACTTTATGTTCGGAGCAAAACCGAATCACCCTGTTATTCAGGGAACTCAAAATTTAGTGAGAGAAAATTTGCTAAACCCATCTCCATCTATGCAAGATCTATATAAGGAATCCATACAAGAATTCACATATAAGGCAACTGCTGATGTGCTTGGACAAAGCTACTTTACTAAAGCGCATGAAGGTGAAAATCTAGATGTCGTTTATCCTTATCAAAAACATGAAGAAAGTGCGAATAAAAAGGATATAATAGAGGGGTATGAGCCTTTGCTCTACGCAACAAAAACATTCTGCGATAAAGCAACACACGACCGTGTGGTAGAGCGCATTGAAGAAGAATCTTCTTTCTCAGAATATCTACAAGAACACGAAATATGCTCTGTTGAAAAACACATTATAGGTTACGACTCAACAGATGGACAAACCTGGGTATAGAATAAACTCATAACTCTAATTATAACGGGGCTGACCTACAAAGCCCCGCCTTGCATGAAGATCAAGCTTCCTATATACTATGGGATTATTTCTATAACAATCAAAACATGATCATTGGCATTGGAACTGACTTGGTAAAGATTTCACGTATCGAAGAGATATTCGATAAGTATAAGGAAAGATTTATCAATAGGATGCTCAATGACAAAGAGCTAGGAAAACTTAACTCTTTAACCCCTAGTAGCAGAGTAAAATATCTAGCAAAAAGATTTGCTGCAAAAGAAGCCTTCGCCAAAGCTATAGGAACCGGCTTCAACAAAGACGTCACATTAAAAAACATCGCTATATCTAATGACAAAACTGGAAAACCATTCTACGATATAAACGATAAACTCGATTCATATATAAAAGAAAAATTAAATGTTAGTGAGTATTTAATTCATCTATCCATTACAGATGATAGAGAATATGCTAACGCAATCGCAATAATAGAAAAATAATGTCCATACTATCTCACCTATCAAAAGACTCTCTAATCCATTTTATAGGAATTGGCGGTATTGGAATGAGCGGGATAGCTGAAATATTGCATAATATGGGATATCAATTGCAGGGCTCTAATCTAGGCAGCAACGGCAATACAGAAAGATTGGAATCCTTTGGAATCAAGATATTCGAAGACCACCAACCATATAATTCCAAGGGTGTATCTTTGGTGGTAAAATCCACAGCGATTCACGACACAAATCCAGAAATCGTATATTGCCAAGAAAATGATATCCCCATTATCTCAAGGAGCGAAATGCTTGGAGAGTTGATGTCATTCAAAACCTCTATTGCCGTTTCAGGGACACATGGAAAAACTACTACCACATCACTTATTGCAGCACTTTTCAACAAAGCAGAAATGAACCCTACTGTGATAAATGGTGGAATAATAAATGACAGAGGAACAAACGCATATATTGGAACAGGAGAATATCTTATTGCTGAAGCAGATGAGTCCGATGCTACATTTATAAAAGTTCCATCCAAGATAGCGGTTATAACAAATATTGACCCTGAACATCTAGACTTCTATGGATCTTATGAGAATCTAAAAGAGTCCTTCCGAACATTCCTAAGGAATCTTCCTGTTTATGGGTTCGGCGTTTTATGTATAGACCATGGTGAGGTACGAAAACTAAGCACCGAGATCACAGAAAGAAAAATTATAACATATGGGGTGGAATCTGAAGATGCAGATGTATACGCCCATAATATAAGAACATCTGCCGGGGGATCGATTTTTGACATAAAGATCTCTCAAAAACTTTCTGCAGAATACCAAGAAATTCAAAATGTGACCCTCAATATTCCAGGAATGCATAATATACAGAACGCACTTGCAGCACTTGTTATTGGAATAAATTTAGGATTCAACAAGGAAGTGATAGCACAAGGCTTATCTGACTTTCAAGGAGTTCAGAGAAGATTCACAAAGATCGCAACCCATAACGGCGTTACTATTATAGATGATTATGCGCACCACCCAACCGAGGTAAAAGCAACTTTGCAAACTGCTAGGCAATCAGTAAAGGATACATCTGGAAAAATCAATGTCATCTTCCAACCACACAAATATTCTCGCTTGCAAAGTTTTTTAGATGATTTTGCAGAATCTTTTAGAACTGCAGATAATGTCTTCATTGCAGATGTATATCCTGCTGGAGAAAATCCTATCGAAGGAATAGACAAATATGCACTAGTAAGCTCTATTAAAAGCAAAGGATTCAAAGGGAATGTGTCACCTCTACAATCCCCTAATGAAGCTATAGATATTTTAGAAAAAATTTGCCACCCCAATGATCTACTGCTCTTTCTAGGAGCCGGTGATGTTACGAAATGGGCGAATGAATTACCTGAAAAAATAAAACAAAATGGCAAATAGCATTAAAAAATTCTTACCTGAAGTCGAGGGACAATACCGCCGCGATGTAGATCTTTTTAAAACAGCATGGTTTGGAGTTGGAGGGCCTGCTGAAATACTCTTTAAACCAAAAAACATAGAGGACCTATCCCGTTTTATTCTTGAGAAAGACCAAAGCCTTCCCCATGAAATGCTAGGGCTCAGCTCAAATGTTATAATCAGAGATAGAGGAGTAAAAGGAGTTGTCATAAAGCTTGGTAGAAATTTCACAAGCATAGAGATCAATGATAACATTGTATCACTTGGTGCCGCAAATATTGACAGCAACATTGCATATTTACTTGCAGAACAGAACTTGTCTGGTTTAGAATTCTTGGTTGGCATTCCTGGTAACATTGGAGGGGCAATTGCAACCAATGCAGGCTGCTACGGCTCAGAAATCTCAGACCGGCTTATCTCTGTTGAAGCTGTGCACCGCAAAACTGGCAAAGTGTGCATACTGCAAAAATCTGATTTCAACTTTACATATCGAAACTGCCCTCTGAAATCTGAATTCTTTTTTACTAAAGCCATGTTCGAATTAGAGCATGGAAATGGGTCAAAGATCAAAGAAAGGCTCAACAAAATCACATCAAACAGATCTTCAACCCAGCCTATAAAAGAAAGAACTGGCGGCTCTACATTCAAAAACCCACCGAATACAAGAGCATGGGAACTTATAGATGCAGCTGGAATGCGTGGCACCAAGATTGGAGGAGCACAAATATCGCAGCAGCATTGTAACTTCCTAATCAACACGGGTAGCGCAACAGCATCTGATATAGAGAATTTAGGAGACTTGATGCAAAAAAAAGTTTTGGAAAAATTCAATACCAAGTTAGAATGGGAAATAACAAGGATAGGTGATAAATGAGACAGAAAACTATAGTAGAAGAAACTATTCTCCCAAAATCTGAAAATCCCAACAACAACATTCATGTTGCCCTTGTATATGGTGGAATGTCTGCAGAAAGAGACGTCTCTCTTATGTCCAAACCTGGATTCAAATCAGCTTTGCTAGATCTTGGATACAAAGTAACTCCCGTAGATATGGGACATGATTTTGCTGAGCAAATAGTAAAAATAAATCCAGATATTGTTTTTAATGGCATTCATGGAACATATGGGGAAGATGGTTGTTTGCCGGGATTGCTAGAGATCTTAGGCATAAAATATACTCATTCGGGCGTATTACCTTCTTCAATAGGTTTCAACAAACAAATATCTCTAGAGATATTTGCACAACATGGAATCAAAACAGCTGAATATAAAGTCATATCCAAAGAGGACAAAATAGAAGGAGACCCTATGCCTAGGCCTTATGTTATCAAGCCAATTTCAGAGGGTTCTAGTTTAGGAATTGAAATTATATTCGAGGAAGATGATTTTGATTTCTCAAAATACCAATGGAAATATGGCAACAAGATAATAATCCAGGAATATGTTAAAGGGCGCGAAATTCAAGTTGCCGTACTAAATAACAAAGCCATAGGATTGCTTGAAGTGATCCCTCTGAAGAACAGATTCTATGACTACGAGACAAAATACCAAGATGGCATGGCAAAACACGTTATACCCGTTCATATAGACAAAGAAATAGCAGATGAGATGATGAAGTTATCTGAGAAAGCTCATAACTGCATAAACGTTAAAAACATAAATAGGGTTGAATTTCTTTATGATGAAACAAAAGGCAAAGATGGCATCTACATCTTAGAAGTAAATACACACCCAGGGATGACACCTCTTTCTATTGTCCCAGAAATATGCCAATTCCATGGAATTAGTTACCAAAACATTGTAAATAGCTTAGTACAGGATGGGCTTGAAAGTTAATAAAGAAAATTATTCGCAGAAACGCTCCTTCAGAAATCTCTCTAGGAAGATAATGTTTATTGTAATCTCCCTTTCAATACTTATAGCAACAAAGTTATTTATGTATGACAGAGAGTCAATAAATGACTTCTTCTACTCTCATATCAATAAAGCCAGTGCAAAATTTGGATTTCTTATTAATAATGTTACCGTAGAATCTAGCAATCTATACTGCCCTACTGTAAAAGCAGATATATTCGACTCCTATAAGTCAGAATCTATTTTCCTGATACCAATTAGAAAAATACAGGAGTATATTGAGTCTATAGATTGCATTGAAAGCGCAAATATTTCACGCCATCTTCCTTCTGAGATAAAAATTAAAATAATAAACAAAGAACCTATTGCAATTTGGCAGCACAAAAAAAACTTCTTTTTTATAAACAAAGATAATAGCTTGATGAGAATCCGCAATAGTAAAAATTTAATGGATTTTATTATCGTAACAGGAGAACAGGCATTTAAACATACCCAAAATCTAATACAAATCATATCCGTTGACCAAGATATTTTTGAAAAGGTTGATGCTGCTATGAGAGTTGGAAATAGACGTTGGGATATAAAGCTTATAAATGGGTTGGTTGTAAAACTACCCGAGAAGAACCCAGAATTAGCCTGGAAGAAATTCCTAAACATACAAAAGGACAATCAAATACAAAAAAAGATAAATGTTGTAGACCTGAGGGTAGCAAACAAAACTTACATCAAATAACCGCAACCTTTTTTCCATCTATTATTAATGATTTTGTATTTATTTTCTCAAAATCTTCTGTGCGCAAAAGAATTTTTCCTTTATTTCCAAGAGCGGAGCAAAATATCCCAAGTTTAGCATCTCCGTGTAATATCTCTGTACCGAGCGCAATTGAGCTAATATCCTCATCAGCCACACATCCAAACAGACCTTTTCTAACTGTTCCACGATATTTTGTGCGAGCAGTGTTTTCCTGGCCCATATAACAACCTTTCTCAAAAGAAATTGCATTAAACCTATCCATCCCGTACTCCAAAGGAAAAGATCTACCTTGTATCATATCTTTATGAGGCTCTGGAATTATCAAATCATATGTTTTTTTATCATACGAATCATCTCCCTTTACTTCATGCTCAATATATTTTCTATAGCCTAATTCTGAATGACGCGGGTCCTTATAAGCACCCTCCTGCTCTGAAGAATATTGCAGAACATTATATTTCTCTGACAGATCCTCTATAACCACCTCAGATCTAAGCTTATATATATTGAATTTAGATTTTATCTCACTTGTAAATGATGCTTCATGATCAACTAAAATAGAATCTCCATTTTTAGTTACAAAAAAATCATAAGCAAATCTACCTTGAGGAGTTAACATCAAGGTATATACAACATTGCCTTCAGAAAGATTGTTCATATCATTAGTTACAAGACCCTGTAAAAAGGACAAGGCATCCTTACCTGAAACAGATATAACTTTTCTATTAGAAAGATTCTGCACTTCCATGAACTATACTACTCTTGCAAATACTTGTATTACAGGAACTTTTCTAATCTCTTTATAAACAATAGATTTTACCTTAGTTTTCACAGATTTCTCTATCTCTTCCAGAACAAATTTAGACTTTTTCTTACTCGGGCTCATCATATTCAGCAATGAGGATATCTCATCCTTCAGATGAATAATTAGATCTTTATCTTCATCATGATCTAAATAACCAGGTGCAGATATCACAGGCTCCGTATGTAAATTATATTTTTGAGATAAAATTAAAGTTATAAATAAAGCACCATCATTTTGCAAATATCTTCTCATTCTTAATATATTTGATTCTGGATGCAATAAATAATTACCATATACAGCCAATTCACCAGCTTGAACCTTTCCTACTTTACATGGCGAATCTTTTGAAAGAGAAACAACATCCCCATTCTCAACTTCAATAGATGTCTTCACTCCAACTTCACGTCCTAATTTTGCATGCTCATGCATATGCACATGCTCGCCATGAACTGGTATCAATATCTCTGGCCTTAGAAGCTCGTACAATCTCCTTAACTCTTTCTTTCCAGGATGCCCAGACACATGCACAAAATGATCTTTTTCTGTCATCACTTCAATTCCATTTCTAGCTAACTGGTTAAAGATTCTAAAAATCTTTTTATCATTACCTGGAATAATTTTTGAAGAAAATATAACCGTATCTCCAGGTGCTATCTTTATTCTAGGATGCTGCCCATTAGCCATCTTAGGCAAGGCTGCCATTGGCTCTCCCTGACAACCAGTAGCGATAACCATTATACTGCCCCTGTCATACGCACCTATATCTCGCTCATCTAGTATCTTAGGTATATCTTTTAGATACCCACCCC
>Ga0206124_10003645_pt1 | contig 10729 bp, 10 predicted proteins | sample Helgoland_Spring_3_FD_148671 | JGI IMG/M metagenome (GOLD analysis project Ga0206124, IMG submission 148671) | Pelagic subsurface seawater microbial communities from Kabeltonne, Helgoland, North Sea - Helgoland_Spring_Bloom_20160321_2 | ecosystem: Environmental > Aquatic > Marine > Epipelagic ... | reverse complement strand
GGTTTTAACACGCGGCAATCCACGAAGTTTTAACAAAGTGACGCGGCGCGGGTCTCCTTCAAGAATTTCAAACTGTATCCCGCCGCGATGACGCACAACCTCGCCACGACCAGGCACCCGCCCGGCAAGCGCACAGACCAATCCGCCAAGCGTATCAATCTCGTCACGTTCATCATCATCAAGCAAAGGGCCGGTAATCGCTTCAAGAACTTCAACTTCAAGCCGTGCATCAGCAATGGCAGTACCATCGCCCTTTTGCTCAAACCGCAATTGCGCCGTGGTGTCATGTTCATCTTCAATTTCACCAACAATTTCCTCGACCAGATCTTCGATCGTGATCAAACCATCAACCCCGCCAAATTCATCAACAACCAGCGCCAAATGGCGGCGGCGCAAACGCATTTCATGAAGCAGATCAAGAAGCCGGATTGTTGGCGATATAAACAGGGCCGGCCGCAAAAGACTTTCGACTCCGGGCGTGTGACCGTTGCGAAGATGTGCAAATAAATCCTTGATATGGATAATGCCAACAACGTCATCCAGCGTGTTACGGTAAACCGGCACGCGGCTGTGATTGGCATCGCTCATTTGCCGGATAATGTCATCAAAGCCATCAGCAAGCGCAACCGAAACAATATCGGCACGCGGAATCATCACATCGGCAGCGGTAATATCGCGAAGCCCAAGAAAATTCTGCAACAGCGTGCCTTCATGGCTGTCAAAACTGGTCTTGTCATCAAGCGATTCTTGAAGCAATTCGGTCAGTTCTTCGCGGCGCGATGACGGACGGGCAAATGAGGGGAAAAACCTCCCAAGAAACGACATCATTATCCGGCCTCCCGCGTGCCAAGCCCAAGCCCATCATCAAGATAGGGATTGGCAATCTTCATCTGGCCAAGAAGGGCTATTTCCAGCGCTTCCATTTCATCCGCCATCTGATCATCAATATGATCATAGCCAAGCAAATGCAAAACACCGTGGGTAAATAGATGCAATAGATGATCACCCGCCGGAATGCCAGCCTCGGCCGCTTCACGCATTACCGTTTCACCAGCAATGGCAATATCGCCAATGCCGCCATCCATTTCCGGCATATCATCACCCGGATAGAGATCGTCACCTGCCGGAAAAGATAGAACATTGGTTGATTTATCAAAGCCGCGATGAAGAAAATTCATCGACCGCATGTCACCATCATTGCACAGCAAAAGACTGACCGTCTGCGGGTCAAGCGATAGCCGTGACGCCATGTGATCAAGCATTACTGGCCCGCGTTTTTGCAAATCTTCAATAAGGGGGGTATGCCAGCTAGATGGATCAATGCTGACCTCGATCAAAGCGCCAGCATCAGAAGTCCATTCATCGCTCAAAAATTGATTATCCTCTGGACTGTCAGGTTCCAGAGCGTCGTCGTCATTATTCATTTCACTCGTCATGAGCTATTTTCATTTCCCATTGCACAAGCAACCGCGATAAAGCGCGCCTGTTCATGCTCTATTTGGACGTATTCTGCTGCTTTTGTCCAGCTTCATACGCCTGCAAAATACGCGCCACTACCGGATGGCGAACCACATCTTGGCCAGAAAGATGAATCATGCCGACCCCTTTAATATTCTCCAAAAGCGAAACCGCCTCGGCAAGGCCGGACGGTTGACCCGCTGGCAAATCAACCTGACTTAAATCACCCGTAATGACCATATGTGAATCCTGTCCAAGCCGGGTTAGAACCATTTTCATTTGGACAGGCGTCGTGTTTTGCGCCTCGTCAATAATCACATGCGCTGCGGTCAAGGTGCGGCCGCGCATAAAGGCAAGCGGTGCAATTTCAATCTCGCCACTGGCCAGCATCCGGTCAACTTTATCCGCCGGCATCATATCATATAGCGCATCATAAAGTGGCCGCAGGTAAGGATCGACCTTTTCTTTCATATCGCCCGGCAAAAAGCCAAGGCGTTCACCCGCTTCAACGGCAGGACGCGATAAAATAATGCGTTCGACTTCGCGCTTTTTCAACGCTTCGACGGCGCGGGCAACGGCCATGTAGGTTTTGCCAGTGCCAGCAGGCCCAAGGCCAAACACCACTTCATTGCTGCGCAGTAATTTCAGATAATCATTCTGGCCTTTGGTTTTGGCGACGATTTTCTTTTTCCAAGTGTCAAAAGATTCGCCTGCCGTTACCGCATCGGCCTGATGACCATTCACGGCCCATCGCAATGCATCTTCAACCATTGATTTATCGATATCATCACGCTTGCCATCGGCAATACGACGATAAAGATCTTCAATCACGGTTCGGGCGGTTTTGGTGGCTTTTCCAGCACCGGAAATTTTGATGCTATTGCCAAAAGAATCCAGCGTGACATCCAAAGATTTTTCGATATGAGCCAGGTGCTGGTTATGTTCACCTGATAATAGCGCTAGAACGCCATTATCTTCGAATTCCATACGGATACTATTGGCTTTTGCCGCGTTCACGCCGCCCCCTTCAAATTGACGATGTCGCCAGTCATGCTGTTCTGGCGCGCTTCTGACAGACGGCAAGGCACAATCTGGCCAATCTGATCAGGATGGCCAATGAAATTCACCGCTTGCATATAGGGGCTTCGACCAGCCATTTGACCGTCACGGCCACCGGCCCGTTCGACAAGTATATCAACAATTTTGCCTTCGGTTCCTTTGTTAAAGGCAAATTGCTGAGCGTTGAGCAATTGCTGAAGGCTTTCCAGCCGTTCGGATTTTACCGATTCTGGAACCTGTATTTCGGCAGTGGCTGCCGGTGTTCCGGGGCGCGGGCTGTATTTAAACGAATAGGCCGATGCATAACCAACCTTACTGACAAGCGCCAGCGTTTCAGCAAAATCAGCGTCGCTCTCACCAGGGAAACCAACAATGAAATCACCTGACATGGCAATATCAGGGCGGATTGCGCGAAGCTTGTCAATCACCGCCAGATAGACATCACTCGTGTGACGGCGGTTCATTTCCTGCAAAATATGGTTTGATCCTGACTGGATTGGCAAATGCAGGTAAGGCATTAATTGCGGCACCTCACCATGCACGGCAATCAATTCATCATCCATATCCAGCGGGTGCGAGGTCGTATAGCGAATACGCTCAAGCCCATCAACCTCGGCAAGCGCGCGAATCAAACGACCGAGATTCCAATCTTTGCCGGAGTCATGCTCGCCATGATAGGCATTCACATTCTGCCCAAGAAGCGTCAACTCACGCGTGCCACTTGCCACCAGCCTTTTGGCTTCTTCCAAAACGGTTTTGGCCGGACGTGAAAATTCGGCGCCGCGTGTATAAGGCACAACACAAAAAGCACAAAATTTGTCACAGCCTTCTTGAACGCTCAAAAATGCAGCTGGCCCGCGCGGTGCATGCTCGCCTGGCAAGAAATCAAATTTCACCTCTTCGGGGAAATCGGTATCGATAATCCGGTTGCGGCTTGCTGGATCAATCTGGCCAACCAATTCAGGAAGCCGATGATAGGTTTGCGGCCCAACAACAATATCGACCCATGGCGCGCGGCGAATAATTTCTTCGCCTTCGGCCTGTGCCACACATCCGGCAACGGCAATCGTGACCTGACGCCCCTGCTGATCGGCAGCGCGTTCTTTGAGTTGGCGCAATCGACCAAGTTCAGAAAACACCTTTTCAGAGGCTTTTTCACGAATATGGCAAGTATTCAAAATCACCATATCAGCGCCATCAGCCATATCGGTTGGCGCATAGCCAAGCGGTGCTAGAACATCGGTCATACGGTCAGAATCATAAACATTCATCTGACAGCCGTAGGTTTTTATAAAGAGTTTTTTGGTCAAGAGCGCTATGTCACATTTCAGCAGTGCAAATCCAAGTCCCCTTGTACCGCCTAGAAGCAAAGATGGTCAAGGAAAAGCCTCAGCACGGCACCACTTCATCATGATTGCGTCAATTTTCTGATTGCCGCGTTTGTAATAGCCTTTGCGGCGGCCAAATTCGGCAAAACCAAAATGGCGATAAAGCCCAAGCGCTGGCAGGTTATCTTCGGCGACTTCAAGCGTGATTATAGCCATATTCCGGCTGGCGCCATGATCGAAAAAATGCTGCAAAAGCCGCTTGCCAACACCGCGTCTTTGCTGGCCAGGCGCAACACCAACCGATAGGATTTCAGCTTCATCATCAATGATCGTGGCAAGAAGATAGCCGCCAAGATATGAGTGTAGATCATCGGTTGATGTGGATTGCGGCTGATCATGATCTGGCCGCAGATCGACAAAGCCACAAAAAACAGGGTTGTTCTGCAATGCCATCAGGCGCAGCTGATCAAGCGCGGTTGCAAATAGTCTGGCCTCAAGCGCAGCAATAGAATCACAATCAGCCGGGGCGATACGCCGTATCATCAAGCCGATGCTTTCTTTTTCGGCCCGAGGCGCGGATCGGCGAGATAAAGCGGTGTTAATGGTGCGGCAATGCCTCTGGCAAGGTGATGCGCGGCAAGTCTGGCAATCATGCCAGCATCGACAAATAAATCATCAAGATCCTGATCAACCGCATCATCGCAAATTGTGCTACCACCCGCCAATTGAACCCGCCTGCCAGCGGCAACAAAGGCGGCAATGACGGCTTGCCTGTCATGGCCGGCAAGCAAAATAGCCTCTTGGCCAAGCGCCGAAGGCACAAGCAATGGCAATTGTTCGATCTGCGCTTCAAAAATATCACCTTGCGGTGTCATATCGGCGGCAAAAAATTGTGCATAGACATTGCCACGGCGCGTATCGGCAAGACAAAGCATTGGCAAATCGCCATCTTCACCACCACAAGAATAGGCAAGCGCCGCAAGGCCAGAAATACCAAGCCCGGGCAAATCATGCGCCAGGCAAACGCCTTTTGCCGCGGCCAATGAGACACGAAGGCCGGTAAATGACCCGGGGCCGCGCCCCGCGGCAACATGGCTGATCATGGAAAAATCAATATCTGCCTCGGCCAATGCCGAAACCGCCAATGGCACTAATGATGCGGCCTGCCCAAAGCTGGCCTCGGCCGTTTTCATGGCGCGGATCACCCCATCGGCATAGACGGCAACTGACAGTTGATTGGTGCTGGCTTCAAAGGCTAATATCACCGGCAAGACATCGGGGCGTTTCGGCGTTTTCAATCGGCTTATCCTTTTGTCCAATTCAGGTTATCCGGTTGCATCACGTTACCAAGATGCGTTAACTAAGCGCGCTCTATCATCGACAACGCCGCCGGTAAAGTCAGGGTTGTATCATTTTTTAGGTGAAAAATCTGCTATGGATATAAGGCATTATCAAAATGTTTGTCATTGGCTTGCCTATCTTGGCGCCAGATCTTTGGCCGTGTTGGTTCTGATGCTGTCTTTTCTGGGGTCGGCCTTCGCCGCGGATCATGCTGTCATTTTAATGTATCATCGGTTTGGCGAAGACCTACTTCCAAGCACGAATATCCGCCTTGATCAATTTGATGCGCATCTTGAAAAACTATCAAATGGCAATTATTCGGTCTGGCCCCTGGCAAAGATTGTCGATCATTTGCAAAATGACCTACCGCTTCCCGACCGCACTGTCGCGATTACCATTGATGATGCCTATCTATCGGTTTTCACCGAAGCGTGGCCTCGGCTAAAAGCAAAAGGCTTTCCCTTTACCGTTTTTGTCGCCACCGATCCGATTGATCGCAATCATCGCGGCTATATGAGCTGGGATCAGCTTCGGCAATTACAGGCTGATGGCGTTGGCATTGGCAGCCAGACCGCCAGTCATCCGCATATGCATTTATCAAGCCTTGCCGATATTGACGCCGAATTACAAAATTCAAACCAGCGGTTCCTAACCGAACTTGGCCTTCGTCCAAATCTGTTTGCCTATCCATATGGCGAATATAATCTGGCCGTTATCGAGCGCGTTAAAGCCGCTGGTTTCATTGCCGGTTTTGGTCAAAATTCGGGTATCGCGCATGGCTATGATGGCTATTTCGAACTGCCACGTTTTGCCATGAATGAACGTTATGGCGCGATGGATCGTTTGTCATTGGCGATTGACGGCCTGCCCCTCAAAGCCAGTCAAATTCTGCCTGCCGATGTTGTGATTGACAAAAACCCGCCTGCCTTTGGCTTTACGCTGGCGCCAGAGATTGCCACAAATAATCAATTGCGCTGTTTCAACAACACCTATGACCAGTTGAAAATCAGCCGATTAGGGCCGCGGGCCGAAGTGCGGTTTCCCGGCCCCTTGCCATCGGGCCGTGCCCGCGTTAATTGCACCATGCCCGGCCCTGATGGACGCTGGCGCTGGTTTGGCAAACAGTTTCTGGTGCCGTAAAAGCGGGGGCAATTCTAACTTAAATACGCCAAGGCAAAACGACCAAAATCATTGCTTTGGATCAGGACTTCCAGCTTGTTCACATAGGCTTGACCAATTTCGGCATAGCGATCGAGATATTTGACCAGAATATTGGCGTCATCAGCTTTTGGGTGACGACGCAATTCTGAACGCGCCTGGCGAAATTCCTGATAATGAGAATGCGTATTCAGGTTATGCATATAGGCACGAACCGAGCCAAGCAAAGATCCAAAACTGCGCACAACGGCACGGTCATTGCTGGCATCAAGCGGCCTGATGCCAGCATAATCACGCCATGCCCATTGGCCAAATAGCGCATTGCCCTGAATGGCAAACCGTGATGTTCCCCAGCCTGATTCAACCGCCGCCTGCGCCAATGCCAATGCCACCGGAACCGTATCAACCCGCTCTAGCAATCGCGTCATCAAGGCGTTGCTATCCTGATCGGTCACGTCAATTTTATAAAGCTGCGCCCATTTTTCCAATGTCGCCCGATGCCCATTGTCAAAGGCACGCTTAATTGCCTCGCGGCGTTTGGTGATTTCCTCATTGCTCGCCAAAATAAGCGGCAGCACAATTTTGATGAAAGAATCCTTTTGCGCTGTGCCAGATAAAGCCAAATGCGAGTCAGGAATATGGGGGGGGAAATCGCGTGGAACCAAAATTGGTTCTAGGGCTGGAACCAGCTTTGCTGATTCAAGTTCAATATGGCTAGTATTCGGCCCTTTTAACGTTTTCGGAGCCTTTGCCAACACTGATTGATCAGGCGCATCGCGCGCCGCGACATCAACGCCAGATTTGGGTGAAGCCTCGATTACCAGTGATGGGTCTGGCGGTGCCCCGTTTGGATCAATGACAGGTGCAATCATTTGCCCAGATGGCAAATCGGCTGTCTTTGCCTGTTCGGTAACAGGGTCATGGGTATGAAAAAATTGGGGGGGGGATAGCCCAAAAAGACCGGGGCCGGTAAAGCCGAAAAACGCAATAGCTGCAGCGATCCAGACGATCCGCCTGTTAGTCAGCCAGTTGGAAATCGACGATATCACGACCTAAGCCCTATAACTGAACATCTATAATTGGCGTTTTTGTGACTTTTTTAAAGCTCAGCCGCACGAACCTCACGCACTTCAGGGATGTAATGACGAAGCATATTTTCAATGCCCATTTTCAATGTTGCTGTCGAGCTTGGGCAGCCCTGACAGGCACCGCGCATCTGCAATGTGACGACACCATCATCAAAACCCTGAAACACAATATCGCCACCATCCATTGCCACTGCCGGACGAACGCGCGAATCCAAAAGCTGTTTGATCTGCTGAACCGTATCGCTGTCATTGTCTTCGGCATGCGGGTCAGCAAGCTGGGCATCTTTTTCAATGACCGGCATGCCCGATGCGTAATGTTCCATAATGCCAGCAAGAATGCCCGGCTTTAGCGCAAACCAGTCAAGCCCTTCAGCTTTGGTCACTGCAACAAAATCAGCACCAAGAAAAACCGCTGTTACGCCATCAACTTGGAAAAGGCGGCGTGCCAATGGTGATGTGTTGGCGCTATCAGAATCGGCAAAATCAGCAGTACCCTGCGCCATCACCGGAACACCCGGGATGAATTTCAATGTTGCCGGATTCGGCGTATCCTGTGTTTGAATAAACATCTAATCATTCCTTTTCGATGCGATAAATTTACCATCAGCAAGGCCCATTTCAGGGCAACAACAGATTAATCTTTCGTCATTTAAGCTAACTTCGTAATCCTGGCGCAGCCAGATTGATCGCCAGCCAAAAATCATTTTCATGCCATCGCATAATTTGCGTCAGCCCCATAATATCCATATAGGGATTTCCAGTAAAACTACAACCCGAAGCCATGCCAATATCGCATATCTGCACCGATCTGGCTAGTGATCAGCGCATCCGGCCATTATGCGGCCCTCTAACGATCGGTGCTAGATCCTAAAAATCCAACAATATCACGCACCTCAGCAAGAATCGGCCGCGCAATGGCCGCGGCGCGTTCGGCGCCATCGGCAAGAATCGCGTCAATATCGGCAGGATTTTCAAGAAGCCGCCGCATTTCCGCACCAATAGGCGATAATTTGGCAACAGCCAGATCGCCAAGCGCGGGTTTGAAATCACCAAATCCACGCCCGCCAAATTCGGCAAGAACATCGTCGGTGCTGCATGCGGCAAGCGCCGCATAGATACCAACAAGGTTGCTGGCCTCAGGCCGATCAGCAAGGCCGGCCACTTCAGATGGCAAAGCATCAGGATCGGTTTTTGCCTTGCGGATTTTCTGCATGATCATATCGGCGTCATCGGTCATATTGATCCGTGAATTATCCGACGGGTCAGATTTGCTCATTTTGGCATTCCCATCGCGAAGACTCATAACGCGTGTTGCGCTGCCGAAAATTTGAGGTTCGGGAAGCGGAAATACGTCTTTATCATAGATTGAATTAAAGGCCTGCGCGATATCACGGGTTAATTCAAGATGCTGTTTTTGATCTTCACCAACCGGAACATGCGTTGCGCGGTAAGTCAGGATATCAGCTGCCATCAGGGTCGGATAGGCATAAAGACCAACCGACGCATTTTCGCGGTTTTTGCCTGCCTTTTCTTTGAATTGCGTCATCCGGTTCAGCCAGCCAAGACGAGTCACACAATTGAAAATCCACGCCAGTTCGGCATGTTGCGGCACGCAAGATTGATTGAACAAGATCGATTGTTCGGTTGAAATACCAGCCGCGATCAGACTTGCCGCCACTTCGCGTGTACTTTTCCGCAAATCTGCCGGATCCTGATGAACGGTGATTGCATGCAAATCGACAACGCAATAGATCGATTCAAAATCATGCTGCAAGGAAACCCAATTGCGAATGGCACCAAGATAATTGCCAAGATGCAAATTGCCGGTTGGCTGGATGCCGGAAAAGATACGGCCTTTTCCGGCGGATGTTTGCGCGGTTGAATCGGTCATTTGGTCTATCCATCAAGCCTGATCAGATGAGGGCGGGCCGGGGCCAAACCATCACATCTGAAATTGACATTACATCCGAGCGTTATCCCCGCTTGCGCGGCCGCGGTCAAGTCTTTCGGTTTCCAAAGCGGCGGACAAATCCGGCTGGAATTGCCCGAAAACACCATGCGGCGACCAGAAACCCGCCACCGCCAACAACGACCAAACAGGCAAGCCAGCCTGCCGCGGGCAGAAGCTGTCTTATCCCCCCCGCCAGCGAAACCATCGCCAAAAGCAAAATCGCCATTACCAAGCTAGCAAGAAAAATCCGGCCAATCATGCCAAGCGAACCACCACCAAGACGACCCCGGCGGTGCAACAAAACCGCCATGGCGATTGCGGCTATCAATCCTGATAATGACGTTGCCAGCGCCAGCCCGACATGCCCAAAAATCGGCATCATCAATAATGATCCCGATATATTTATCACCACGGTCATGATTGATATTTTCAAAACCGTACCTGGCTGGCCTGCCGCATAAAAAGCCGGTTGTAAAATTTTCACCATGACAAATCCGGGAAGGCCAAGCGCATAAGCCGATAATGCCATTGCCGCCATCACCGCATCGTCAATCGCAAAAGCACCATAGACAAACAACCCCTCAATGATCGGCCCCGCAAGAAGGATCAGGGCCATGACCGCTGGCACGACAAAGAACCCGCCAAAGATAATCGCCTCATCAAGCGTTTTGGTTATTTCGTCTTTTTGACCAGCCGCCTCGGCACCCGATAATCGGGGCAGCAATGCCGTGCCAAGCGCAATGCCAACAATACCAAGTGGCAATTGCGCCACACGATCAGCATAATAGAGCCAAGAAATCGCCCCAACCGGCAGCATTGATGCCAAAATTAAATCAACCAGAAGATTAAGCTGCATACCGCCAGCGCCAAGCGCCGCAGGCAAGAATTTGCGCCACATGTTTTTGCCCGAACTGGATAGGCGCGGCCATTGCAATTTTGGTACTGCTGACAGGCGGCGTAGAACAAAAAACAAAAATACCAATTGGCACAATCCAGCGACCAACAGGCCAATGGCAATTGGCAGCGCTTTGAAAATGCCCAAATCAGTCGCCAAAATCGGGATTGAAACCGCCCCGGCGATAAAACAGATATTCGCCAGAATCGGCGCGGCGGCAGCCGCCATAAACCGGTCATGCGCATTGGCGATTGCGCCCCAAAGTGCAACGATGGAAATCATCGGCAGATAGGGCATGGTCACCCGAGCCAGATCGACCGCCGCGGCCAAACGATCAGGCGTCGCTGCAAAGCCTGGTGCAAGAAGCGCAATGACTTCGGGCATGAAAATTTCGGCAATCACAACAAGACCAAAAAGCGTAATGATAAGAAAAATCTGCGCCTCAGACGCC
>Ga0206124_10003634_pt1 | contig 10748 bp, 10 predicted proteins | sample Helgoland_Spring_3_FD_148671 | JGI IMG/M metagenome (GOLD analysis project Ga0206124, IMG submission 148671) | Pelagic subsurface seawater microbial communities from Kabeltonne, Helgoland, North Sea - Helgoland_Spring_Bloom_20160321_2 | ecosystem: Environmental > Aquatic > Marine > Epipelagic ... | reverse complement strand
TCCTCTCTCCTCACGTTGCTGGGTGGAGTCATGAGAGCTATTTCAAGCTCAGCAACGTGCTCGCGGATAAAGTGTTACGCAATTCTTGAACCCTTCCTGACTGGCCATTCAAAAATTTCCTAGGCGAATAATGACCAATTCAGTGCTGCGGTTGGAAAAGAAAAACAACTGCAAAAATGATGCGGGGCAATATGCACTAATTCCAAGAAAGGCGCCCATCGTCATCGATTCGTATCCAAATGAAGAAAAAAAAATGGCACTCTTCGGACTTCCGGAGAGCAACAAAACACGGGCTATACGCGGAATCTACGGCACCTACAAGACGTCGTTGGATTCAAAAGACGTTGGGAGGCCTCTTCATTTTCTGGTTACTATCTCAAGCTATAACCCCATGGACGGGCCTTCACAAATGGGAGCGTGCTTTGCCGGAATTCGAATCCAAACTAGCTGACGAAAAGCTCCAAGACGCCAACGCATGGATTTTTGGTTCCAGCACAGTCTTACATCATGTCATACCTATATGCGACTTGCTGCGTCAAAGGTTGCGCGAGAATACATGGCCTATTAAGATTCGATATCCGTATAAATTACACATTCGGATTCTACCTTAAAAGATATCACCCACTGCCATTTCAGGACACAAACAAGGCCAAACATCGGAACCTATATTCAGTATTCCGACTGGGTACGTTCTCGGCCAGAAGCAGAATACAGCACCTTCAAGGCAGAGGCCTTGCGCAATTCCTGCTTCACATCGGTCACGATTCCCATTTTCGTGTCTTTGTCCACCTTCAAGGAAACCCACATCTTGCTCTGTTCAGATTCAGCCAAGGTTAATCGCTCTGTGCTGACCCAGTCCTGAATCATTTCAGGAGAGGAAAAAGCATCATTCAATTGCATGACCGGCTCCGTTCCATAGCGTCGATCCATGGGGACACCGATATTCACATAACGAATCAAGTGCTTCTTTTCAATCTTGTACAACTCAGATGCCTCAGGGCGAATCAATCGAACCTTCTCTTCTTCGGTTCGCAGGACCGTGGCAACCATGAAGAAGAACAGCAACATGAATACAATGTCCGGCAGCGATGCTGTCGATATCGTGGCCATGCCTCGCTTATTTCCTTTTCTAAACTTTCCCATATCAGTAGTAAGTTGATCCTTCGCGCGGCTCGGCCTCCGAGATTCGTTGCGGATATACCGAACGAACCGCAATGATTTTCTTCAGCAACTCACCGTCTTCTGTATTGCGATCGTACAAATCCTCTAGCTCTTTGTAAGTGCGACCGAACTTCGCCACAGCCAATTCATCGCGCAATTCATTCACTGCCGATTGCAATTCGTTCTGGACTTGCAAATAAGTGTTGTACGTTGTGGCGTTGTCGTTCTGCATCGAAATCAAAGCCGATGGAGGCAACTCTTTGTAATCGCCCCCGAGCAATTCAATCGTGGCGAGTTTGTCTTCCCAATTCTCTAGGACCTTGGTGTAATTTTTTCGCCGGTTATCGTCTTCGGCTGCGGCTACGAAAGCTTCATATTCTGCAATCCGTTGCTTTACATCCACCTTTCTTACCCAAAGGCGTTCTGGGAAAGCCGCATTGGTTTTGCCATTGGCTCCCGTCACCAGAACAACTTCCCTGTTTTTGCCCACCGTCTCTCGGCCTACGGGGTGGGCCATGATGCCATCTCCCGTAGCGATGAGGAAATCTTTGGCTTTGTCCTTCAAATCTTCAATGTCCAGCGGTTCCGCTTCAACGAGCAATTCGTCCAAGAAATTCACCTTCACATTGAACACATTCTGCTCCTTCGCCTGAGGCACATCAATATCTGGAGGCACCGGAGGAGGGAGTTGTCGCTTGATTCCTTCGTCCGAATCAATGGTGGTCGTGACCAGCCAAAAGATCAAGAGCAGGAAAGCGATGTCCGCCATCGAGCCTGCGTTGATTTCTGCTAATTCTCGGCGTGCCATTCTTCTCTTATTTCAATGCGCTGCGCACTTCTGCCACAACGATTGTGAAAATGGATAAACTGCCTAAGAGATAGACAAAATACAGCCCGCCCCCTGCGAAGAGGCTTTCACCGGCAGAGACCTTGATTCCGCTCGCTTCGTAAGCATTGAGCACGGTATCATCCGCCAACACATAGAAGCTGAGGAGACCGATAATTACAAAGCCGACAAACCCGATGATTGTTCCCATCACGGTTTTTGGATTGTTGATCAATTTCAGGACCAAAAATCCCAATCCGAACAAAATTGCGGCAGCTGCACAGGCAATTCCAACGAAGTAAATGATGTAAAACAATCCGTCGAGAAGCGCACCGTAGCGCTCTTGGCCTTCGACAAACGTCTCATCCGTGCCGCTTCGTGAGGTGATCATGTAGCTGAGCACAACGCCTGCAACAATCACCGCAATCCGCAAAACGGAAAGGCCGAGTCTTAATCCTTTATCACCCATGATTCCGTGGATTATTTTCCTTGAAGCTTTCGCTTGTACAACAAATCAACAAGGTCCATTGACGCCTCCTCCATGTCCAACACAATGCTGTCAATCTTCGACAAAATGTAGTTGTAGAAAATCTGAAGGATGATGGCTACAATCAAACCCGATACCGTCGTAATCAAGGCTACCTTAATACCTCCGGCTACAATTGATGCATTGATTGTATTTGCTTCCGCAATCTTATCAAACGCTGAGATCATACCAATAACGGTACCCATGAAACCCAACATTGGCGCCAAGGCAATGAAAAGGCTAATCCAGCTCAATCCCCGCTCAAGCTTCGACATCTCAACGCTGCCGTAATCTTCGATGGCTTTGGCCACTTCTTCATACGAGCCAGAAGATCGGTCGAGGCCTTGATAGAAAATAGTAGCCACAGGGCCCGCCGTGTTGCGGCAAACCTCTTTGGCAGCTTCTTCGCCTCCCTGCTCCAATGCACCTTCAATTCCCTCCACGAGCTTACCCGTGTTGGTTGTTGCCATGTTCAGGTAAATGATTCGCTCAATGCTCAAGGCCAGTCCCAAGATCAAACAAATCAATACGAATGCCATAAAAGTGGCACCGCCCTCGATGAAGTAACGCTTCACCGTTTGGTGAAAGCTCAATACTTCGCGGGTTTCTTCGGCTGGGGCTTCATCCGCGACAGCAGGTGCAATCGCAGCCATGGAATCTGCAGCCATGGAGTCAACTGCCATGGAATCAGCAGCCATTGCGGTGCTATCACCAGCAGCCTCAACGGCAGTGGTATCGGTCATTTCCATCGCAGCATCTTGTGCGAATGTTGCGTTCGGAAAATTGATGAAAATCAACCCTGCAATTGCAAAGAGGGCAAACAACTTCTTCATGTGAATCTTAATTCGTGTTATTTCAATCGTGTTGCTTTGCGATCGTTCGTCACTTTCGCAAGTGTGCAAATGTAATTCGCGGTACACCAACGAGCAAAGAGAATTTCCGTTAGATTTCAGCATGCTCCGTATGCACGCAATTCCTGCACCATGACCAAAGCAAATTGAACCTTCATGAACGCTCTTTTTTTTCAAGTCGATGCCTTCACCAAGCAAGTGTTTTCAGGGAATTCCGCATGTGTAGTCGTCCTCGAACGTTGGAACGATGATGCTACACTCCAACACATTGCCCAGGAAAATGCCGTCGCTGAAACCGCCTTTTTGGTTGCAGATCAGGGTCATTATCGTTTGCGTTGGTTCACGCCAGACATTGAAATCGACCTGTGCGGTCATGCAACTTTAGCAGCGGGCCACGTGGTTCTCAATCACCTTGAACCCCAGCGAATGGCTGTTTCATTTGAAACCATCAGTGGCAAACTCGAAGTCCAACGGTCCAAAGACCGCTACCGAATGGACTTGCCCAATCGCGCTCCAACAGCGGCAGATTTACCAAAGTCCATATCCGAATCGCTCAGTGCTCAACCCCTTGAAATCCTCAAAGCCCGGGACTTTGTCTTGGTTTATCCCCATGAGTCTGATGTGGCCCAGTTAGTCATCGACCGCCCTTTATTTGACCGCATCAACCTAGGCCCCGGTGGAGTTGCGGCGACTGCTCCCGGAACAAATTGCGATTTTGTCTCTCGGTTCTTTACACCTCAGGCTACTATTTTGGAGGATCCTGTGACGGGATCAGCGCATTGTTCATTGGCTCCTTTTTGGAGCGAACGCTTGGGTAAAAAAAACTTGAACGCTCGTCAGATTTCCACCCGTGGTGGGGAACTGCAATGCGAAGTTTTGGCCAACCGTGTGCTGGTCTTTGGGCATGCCATCACCTTTGCAACAGGTCAAATTGAATTTTGATCATAGGCCGCAGTGCACGCCGCACGACTAACCCTGCTTCCTCACTAACTTCGCGCCGTGCACCTCATCGACACCCACACCCATTTGTACCAACCCGCCTTTGACGGAGAGCGCGCTGCGGCGATGGAACGCTGCATGGAAGCGGACGTAAAAACCCTTCTACTGCCCAACATCGATAGTGAATCCATCGAACGGGTTCACGCCATGATGGATGAATGGCCGGAGCGCTGTTTCGGTATGATGGGATTGCACCCTTGCCACGTCAAGCCCGGTGCTTGGCAAAAAGAATTGCAGACCATTGACGAAACGCTTCACTCCTCCGGACGCCACTACGTAGCCATTGGTGAAATTGGTTTCGACTTGCATTGGGACAAAACCACGTTGGAGATTCAGCACGAAGCGTTCCGGCAGCAAGTACAATGGGCCAAATCGCTCAATCTCCCCATTGTGATCCATGTTCGGGAGGCATTTGACGCTCTATTTGAAGCCTTGGATGCGTTGAATGACGAATCCCTCACCGGTGTGGTGCATTGCTTTACCGGCAACCTCAGCCAAGCAGAACGAATCCTTGACTATGGGGGTTTCTACCTGGGCATTGGTGGCGTGTCCACTTACAAAAACGGCGGACTCGACGCGGTCCTTCCCCACGTTGCCCATGACAGAGTCATTTTGGAAACGGACAGTCCTTACCTCGCTCCCGTACCCCACAGAGGCAAACGCAATGAATCCTCCTTCACACGTGTCGTTGCACAGCGCGTAGCTGATCTCTGGGAAATGCCGTTGACTCAAATTGCCGACATCACAACAGAAAATGCCCGTGCGCTATTCAAGTTGAATGGAAATGACCCTTTCTGAATCCAAAAAAAGCCGTGTTTTGGTCGTCTATACCGGCGGCACGATTGGGAGCGTTCAAGATGCTTCCGGTGGACTTGTTCCGCTTGATTTCGATGAAATTCACCGCCATGTTCCCGAATTGGAACAACCCAATCGAGAAGTGGAAATTATTTCCTTTGAACCGCCATTGGACTCATCCAACGTAGGTACAAAAGAGTGGCTCGAGTTGGCGAAGGCGATCAAGCACCATTACGACGACTTCGATGGCTTTGTGATTTTGCATGGTACGGATACGCTCGCTTACACGGCCTCTGCCTTGAGCTTCATGCTGGAAGGACTCCATAAGCCCGTCATCATTACGGGAAGTCAACTGCCCATTGGTTTGCCGCGAACCGATGGCAGAGAAAACCTCTTAGCCGCGGTAGACATCGCAACTACCGTGCGTTTCAATGAGCCCATCGTGCAGGAGGTTGCCGTTTACTTCGGGTCTTCGCTCTTTCGGGGAAACCGAACGCACAAAGCGAGCGCTGAATCCATGCAGGCGATCATTAGTCCCAACCTTCCTTCCTTGGCAGAAGCCGGTGTTGATATCATTTACAACGAGGGATTGATGTACCGCGATGCGACTGCGGCATTCGACGTGAATGAAGCGATGGACAACCGAATCGCATGGCTTCCATTGTTTCCTGGACAACCTTTGGAGGTCATTGAACGAATGACCAATTGGCCTGATTTGCGCGGTTTGGTGCTCTCCACATTTGGTTCCGGAAACGCACCGTCAAATCCCGCTTTGAAATCCATTTTGAGCGAAGCGCACAACCGAGGCGTGACCATTGTAAATGTCACCCAATGCGATCACGGCGCGGTGCATCCAGAGCGCTATGCCACAGCACACTTGTTGCGCGATTGTGGGGTGGTCCCTGGAGGCGACATGACCACCGAGGCTGCCTTGACCAAACTGATGGTTTGTCTGGGGCGCGGTTATGCCGGCGAAGAGGCCCGCTCCTTCATGCTTCGGAACATTCGAGGCGAATTGACGCGTTTCAGCGCACTGACCTGAAATCAGCACCGTTTAGCAATTTGGATTCACGTCTTGTTTTTCGGTACTTTTGCATCCGCTCTGCAGGTAACTGCAGGAATTTGGAGAGGTGGCCGAGTGGCTTAAGGCGCACGCTTGGAAAGCGTGTTTACCTGAGAGGGTAACCCGGGTTCGAATCCCGGTCTCTCCACAGTTTGAAAAGGCGTCCTCTTGGGGACGCCTTTTCTTTTAATGGCTTACTTAGCTTTGCAACATGTCCACCCGGCCTGCCCGCATACTCGTCATTCGGTTCTCATCCATCGGAGATGTGTTACTCACCGCTCCCGCGTTGGCCAGCCTTCGTGCGGCCATTCATGGACCGAGCGAAATTCATTTCCTCACCAAGTCAAATATGCGGCCTGTCGTTGAAGGGTTTGGATCACTTGTGGACACGATCCATACGATTGATCGAGCCACATCTGAGGTGACTGAGGTGCTCAAAGCAGCTGAAATTGACTACATCATTGACCTGCATTCCAACGTTCGATCGCGGGCCATCAAACGTGCCATCGGTTGCGTGGCGTTCACCTTAAAAAAAGAAAACCTGGCGAAGTGGATGCTCGTTCGTGGATGGCAAAAACGTCCCATTGCTCACATCGTCGAGCGTTACATCGACTCATTTCGCGGAGCATTTGGAGCGAATACGCCCGATGCCTGGCCCACTATTTTTGTATCCGCCGTGTTGCCGACCGGCTTCGATCGCTCGGCAGGCCCTTGGAAGACCATTGCTGTCGGTGCGGCGCACATGGGGAAACAAATGCCCCTCAAACTGATGCAATCCATCATTCTCGAGGCCCAGGCCAATGGCCTTCGAACCGTCCTCATTGGAGGCAACGCCGATGCTGAAACGGGAGAAATCCTGAGCAAGGGATTCGATGATTCCGTTGTGAATCTCGTTGGAAAAACGTCCATTGAAGAATCTGCGGCGTTGATTCGTGAAGCTGAAAAAGCGTATTCCGGAGACACGGGCATGATGCACCTCGCTGCAGCAATGGGGACACCTGTGACATCCATTTGGGGCTGCACGCGGCCTTCTTTGGGCATGAGCCCTTGGCGACCCACTGATGGATCAATCGCGATATTGCCGGAGGGCAAAGACCCCATGCGTCCCTGCTCAAAGTTGGGCAATCGTTGCCGGTTCCGGGGAGAATCAGAATGCATGCACCAGCATACATTCGCATCTTAACTCAATCAAACAAAGCTTTCAGCTCTGTCGCGTCCGCTGGCTTCATCTTACCGGCAAGTACGAGACGCAATTGCCTGCGCCGGAGAGCCCCAGCGTAACGCTCTTGCTCTTCTTCAGTCTCTGGCAAAACGGCTGGAACCGCAATTGGAGCACCCAACTGGTCCACCGCGACAAAGGTGTACATGGCCTCGTTGCACAAACTTTGCTCTCCCGTCAGGTGGTTTTCAACGTGCACCCGCATGAAGACTTCCATGGAACTATTGAACGTTCGGGTCACCTCCGCATGGATCGTCACAATGTCACCCAATTTGATGGGTTTTTTGAAAGAGACATTGTTTACTGCAGCCGTCACACAGATGCGACGGCTACAACGATGCGCGCTGATGGCTGCATTGATGTCCATCCAATTGAGCAAGTTACCCCCCATCAAATTTCCAAGGGTATTCGTGTCATTGGGCATGACAATGCGTGTGCTTGAGGCATACGTTTCTTTGGGGGAGCGTTGGGTTACCATGGCATTCAAAATTGATAACGCAAAGGTCCGACCGATTTGACAAACCGCCGCATAACAAAGGGACGAGAAGTCAGAACAAAACAAAAAAGCCCCTCCATCACTGGAGGGGCTTTCGTTGTGAACCGCAGTTCCAGTCAAAATCAGCTTCAGCTGCCCACCATGAGTTTGGTGGTAATGCTTCCGTTATCGGAAACAATCTGAATCTGGTAGAGTCCTGTTTCAAACATGTTGGCCGATACTTCGAGCATCATCGGCACATCAGAGAAGACTTGGCCTTGGAACAACATTGTCACCAACACTCCTGCGTTGTTGTACACGTTGACAGTAACCAGTTCATCGACTGAAGTCACGAAGGAAAGCAAGGCAACCTCGTTCACCGGGTTCGGATTGAGTCCGAGCAATCGCAACTTTGAATCTTCCGATCCATCATTGGAATCATCGTCGCTGATGGAACCGTTGCCATCCGCGTCGCTTCCCCAGCTGCTGTCGCTGTCATCGTTGCCACCGAGTGTTGGATCAATTGGCTCACATGTCATGCCATTGACATCAACCGTGTACGAGAAGTTGGTTGTATTGCCACTGCAGTCTGAGACGGTGTACTCCCGCTCAATGCTCCATGGCAAGCTGCAATCCATGTCTCCGAATACGTCGCCTGTTCCCATCACATCCGCACCGTTGAAGGTACCCATGTAATAGAACCAACCGCTGTAACCGTGGTTTGCGTTCTTGTTATTGGCTCCTTCACCCATTTGGAATCCGAAGAAACCATTCGAAGGCTGGTGAGTCAACGCCAATTCCGCGCCATCGTATTCACCCCACCCCGAGGCCGTACTGGACGACTGGAGGATGTAGTAGAGCCATTGGGTGTGATCGCCCAAGCCGCAATCCGACTTGAAACTCTGCGGGCCGGGTTGGTCAACCCAATCCTGCCAGTTCAGGCCTTCATTCAGGTCAATTTCAAATGTCCAACCTGCATTCGCATTCCCCATTCCAACCACATCCAAGGTCAAATGAGCCGTGCCATCTGCATTATTGGTCACCAAACCTCCCAACAGTGTATAGAACTCTTCTCCAGGGAAATTGAATAGACGGGCAGAATGCGAAGTGAAATTATCGCAAGTCAATCCATCTTCCATGGTCGCTGGATCAGCCGGTAAGCAGTAGCTCGTTACGTCGTCACTTGGCGCATATTCACCCACATACGTTTCAGTGAAAGTGATTTCAACGTCACCGGAACAGTTGTCCATTGCCGTCAATGCCAGAGGCTCAGGAATGTCCGCTGTGCCCCAGATGTCTTCAGCGCAAACAGGAACGATACCGCCATTTTCTACATCCTCCGAATCTGTGATTTCCGGAGCCACTTCATCGTTCACCACAATGGTGAAGGCGTGAGCGGTTTCGTTGCCACAGGCATCCGAAGCTGTAAGCGTTACTAAGTGTTCGTAATTGCCGCATCCGTCTTCACTGATGACCTCACGGGATTCCATAATGCTCACTGCACTGCAAGCATCCGTTGCAAGCGCGATGAATTCCATTTCGTCGCAGTCGTTCGTTTGATCCGCAGGAACCTGTGTGAATTCTGGCGCTGTTGTGTCTTCTACGGTGAATGTCGCAGCAGTGCTGGAAGCATTGCCACAAGCATCCGATGCCGTGAACGTCACTGTCACCGAACTCGTCGCTCCGCAAGACAGTTCCATCGCGGTGTAATCATTGCTCCACGTCACGCCGCTGCACGCGTCCGTTGCTGTGGCGCCGCCGTTACTGGCGAGCCAAGCGTCAAGGTCGGCTGCGTTGCCGGCGCCGTCGCATTCAACCGTCGCGTCCATCGCGTCCATGACAGCAGGTGCCGTCGTGTCTTCGATCGTGAACGTTGCCGTGGTGCTCGTGGCGTTGCCGCAGTCATCCGTCGCCGTGAAGGTAACTAGTGCCGCGCCGGTTGGACCACATGCATTTTCCAATCCAACGAAGTCGTTGCTCCAGGTTACTCCGCTGCAAGCGTCCGTTGCCGAAGCGCCGCCGTTGCTGGCGAGCCAAGCGTCGAGGTCGGCTGCGTTGCCAGCACCGTCGCATTCAACCGCCGCGTCCATCGCGTCCACCACTGCTGGTGCCGTCGTGTCTTGGATCGTGAACGTTGCCGTGGTGCTCGTGGCGTTGCCGCAGTCGTCCGTCGCAGTGAAGGTGACTGTTGCCGCACCCGTTGCTCCGCAATCGGCGCTCAACGCGTCGAAGTCGTTGCTCCAGGTCACTCCGCTGCAAGCGTCCGTTGCCGAAGCGCCGCCGTTGCTGGCGAGCCAAGCGTCGAGGTCTGTGCCGTTGCCAGCACCGTCGCATTCAACCGTCGCGTCCATCGCATCCATTACAGCAGGTGCCGTTGTGTCTTCGATTGTGAACGTTGCCGTCGTGCTGGTGGCGTTGCCGCAGTCGTCCGTCGCAATGAAGGTGACTGTTGCCGCACCCGTTGCTCCGCAATCGTCGCTCAACGCGTCGAAGTCGTTGCTCCAGGTCACTCCGCTGCAAGCGTCCGTTGCCGAAGCGCCGCCGTTGCTGGCGAGCCAAGCGTCGAGGTCTGTGCCGTTGCCAGCACCGTCGCATTCAACCGTCGCGTCCATCGCATCCATTACAGCAGGTGCCGTTGTGTCTTCGATTGTGAACGTTGCCGTCGTGCTGGTGGCGTTGCCGCAGTCGTCCGTCGCAGTGAACATTACTGTCGCTGCTCCAGTCGCTCCGCAATCGTCGCTCAACGCGTCGAAGTCGTTGCTCCAGGTCACTCCGCTGCAAGCGTCCGTTGCCGTAGCGCCACCGTTGCTGGCGAGCCAAGCGTCGAGGTCTG
>Ga0206124_10003630_pt1 | contig 10752 bp, 14 predicted proteins | sample Helgoland_Spring_3_FD_148671 | JGI IMG/M metagenome (GOLD analysis project Ga0206124, IMG submission 148671) | Pelagic subsurface seawater microbial communities from Kabeltonne, Helgoland, North Sea - Helgoland_Spring_Bloom_20160321_2 | ecosystem: Environmental > Aquatic > Marine > Epipelagic ... | reverse complement strand
CTGCACGTTGTTGACGTAATGCATTTCGCAAGTCCTCTTCTGAAATCATGTCCAGATCAATTAAAAGTTCTCCAATCCGTTTTTGAACATCCCCTCGAACCTTGGCATCACGTTTTTTTTGCATGGCAATTCTTATTGAACCGCGAGAACATGACAAATATTCACCCAATAAGCGTGGACGAGGTTGTTCTTGAGTATCACTTTCTACAGTCATAACCTTCTTTAAGTTCCTATATAATAAGTAGAAATCTTAGGAGATACAGCAACTAATGGCAAAGATTATTCATTGCAAATTTAAGTGCCAAGTCTCATTTTACATAAATATCGATAATACCCGTTTATTTTCAAGTTGGTTTTGATTATATCGCCACTGGATTATCCAAAATAGACTCATAATTAGTATTTCCTATGTATTTCTTAAACCAAAATACACTTTATTTTTATTTCGACAATCTGATTCCAGTACACTCAAGTCGTTGTCATTCTGAGCGGTTATTTTTATAGTAAGTTCATTAAGTGAATTATTTAGGTTGCATTGACACTAAATAATGATTTTACAATATAACGGACTATTTTAATTTTTCTAAAATAAAGGTTTAAGCAGGTATGAATAGAATTTTGGTGATATTTTTTACAATGTGTATTTCTTGTCAATTGTTTGCCCAGGATTTACCTGGTCATCATGTCTTAAAGCAGAACGAATCTGGCGAATATTATGTGATTAATCGTGAGAATATTACCATGATTGAAGCATCAATTTTAAAAATGGGGTTCAGTGCAAAATGGATTCTTGCTTGTATTAAACATAAGTCTATTGATAGCGATCTAAAACGATGGGTATTTGTCGATGTAAAAAATGGTGGAACTTTTGATTCTTTACATCAAGAAAATTGGGTCTATTATCGTGATGAAGCATATCCAGATTTAAAACAAATTAAATTAACTGATTATAGCGATGAAGCCTGTCCATAACGCTATTAATTGAATTAGCCTAATAATGGAACAAAATTTAGATATTCATTTCTTCAGGGAACGACTTGCTGCAAGACTTTTAGAATTAAATGATCTTGCTGAGACAGGGGATGCTGCAGCTAAACCAGTTGAGTTGGACCAAACTAGAGTTGGCCGACTTTCGAGAATGGATGCAATGCAAGCACAGGCTATGTCGATAGAGACGAAGCGCAGGAGAGAGGGTGAGGCGTTGAGAATTAATGCCGCTTTGGAACGAATTAATAATGGACACTTTGGAAATTGCCTGGAATGTGATGAGCCAATCTCACCAGCACGATTGACGTTTGATCCGTCTACCTTGCTCTGTATTAGTTGTGCTACGAATAGAGAATAGCCCTACTCAAACTAAGTAGGGCTATTTTAAAATGCTTTTAAGGAGATGGTTGCCAACCTGCGTCAGCCCACAACCCGCCACTTACTGCAGAGTTGTGGATCATAAAACAAATAGCGTCAGCGATTTCAGTAGGTCTGATTAAACGGCCTAACTGTGTTGTCGGTAGCACATGTTTTTCGATATATTCTTCGCCCATTGCTCTCACCATAGGTGTATCAGTGAAGCCAGGATGAATAACACCACACCGGACACCATGGAAGATGGCTTCCTTACTCAATGTTGCTGATGCGCCTTCAATACCTGCTTTGGTTGAGGCGTAAGAGACTTGTCCTTTGTTTCCCTGTGATGAGATTGAACCGATGAATACGACTGTACCTTGCACACCTTCATCCGGATTCCATTTCTTCAGACCACGCTGAGCGCGATCTTCTGCAATATTGGCGATCATCTGCATGCCCCAGTAAACTGGCGCGATAAGATTGACATCGACCACTTTTTTGAAGTTTTCAATAGGGTATATGCTTGCCTTCTTTGTCTCTTTGTCGACTTTAACAGCAAGTGAATCACGTGTAATGCCTGCCGCGGGGACACAGATACTGACCACCCCGTAGTCTTGGGTCATCGTGGCATAGACTTCTTCACGAAACTTCTCATCCGTGACATCACCCTGGAAAGGGATAGCAATCTTGGCATCGACTTCGCTATTGACTTGTTCTGCGGCAATTTCAATATCAGGCGTTATATCAACCATGGCGATTGCTTTAACACCACGTTTTGCCAATTCAAATGACGCAGCACGGCCAATGCCACTCGCGCCACCAGTAACTAATGCAACTCTATCTTTGATTTCCATGTTTACCTCTTAAATACAATGGACAATGAATTTAGAGCGTATTGTAGACTAATATTGCTGCGCTGCAATAATATATTGGCAATATATTGATATACATTTAATTTTCAATGGTTTGCATATAATATGAATTTACAAAAGAGGACATTTAGATTGCTTTATAGAGCATGGCTATGCCGCTAATAAACATTAAAATCAGGGTATATTGTTTGAATCGTTGGCTATCAACCCTGTTTAACTGTTTTCTAGCCAAAATCACACCTACTAGGGCGCCAAGTCCAAGAGCAACACCAAAACCTGCAATTTCTACACTGAGCGCACCAAACGCACCATAGCTGACCAGCTTAGTGAGCTGCATTACCAGTGAATTTATTGCCTTTGTACCTACAAGATCTTCTTTTTCCAGACCATAACTGAGCATAAAGGGGTTATGTACTGGTCCAGTAGCGCCAACCAAGCCTGATAGAAAGGACACAATTAGTCCTAAGGGGAAAAACCAGAGTAATTTCATTTTCATGGTTAACTTCACTTTGCTGAACCTATCCTGCAAGACGTAGGAAATTAAGAACAGACCTAGCAAAATCTGGATAACCTGGATATTGCTTTGCGACAAAGACCAAGAGCCAACTACTGCGCCAATAATGCTACCTGGCAGTAAAAAGCGTATTACTTGCCAATCAATATTTTTCGAAATATTACCGCACGAGACGGATTTGCGATTAATGCAGCAATTGAGATGATCGGTGCGACCATTTGCGCTCCAATTAAGAATGAGATGATCGGAATTAGCAAAGTAGCCGCGCCACCAGCTGCGATAGTACTAAAAAACCATGCAATAAGCCCAAAAATGAATAGGAGCAGGAAAATCATAGGATAAACTTAACAGAATCTATTGAACAAATGCGATATCCTGAACTAAGCATATTTAGTGTAAATAGACAGTTCAAGATAATTATCTAACTGAGGAGGAGTGTTATGAGCTTGTATGTACAGTCTACGAGTTTTGGCAGGGGGTATGCGTGGATCGCAGAAGCATGGCCCTATTTTGCACGTAACCCACTAGGTTGGATTGGTGCGATGGTTGTGTTCTTTATACTCTCTATGGTCGTCGGCATTATTCCTCTGGGGGGTATAGTACTAAATATTTTCTACCCTGTTGTTGTTGGTGGTTTTATGCTCGGGTGTATTGCTCATAAAGAGGGCGGTTCTTTCGAGTTTCAGCATATGTTTGCCGGTTTCAAAGAGCCTTATTTCAAACGTCTGGCCATGCTTGGTCTGTTTTATACTCTCCTTACTTTTGCGGCTATCATTCTGTTAGGTGTCCTCGCTTTTGTGATGTTAGGCGGATTCGAATTTTTTCAAGAAATTGAGCAAGCACAAATTGAAGATGTCTCTGCTTATGCGACTGACATTATGCTGCTTACATTAATAGGGGCAACACTATTCACACCTTGTATTATGGCGATTTGGTTTGCTCCGACTATTATCATATCCAGTGAAGAAATGGCACTTTCGGCGATGCTATTAAGTTTTAATGCTTGTCTAAAAAATATTTTACCGTTTGCCTTGTACGGTATAATTGTTTTTATCTTGGTAATTATAGCTTCTATTCCACTCATGCTCGGCTATTTGGTGTTGCTTCCAGTTCTTAGCGCTAGTGTGTTTGTTTCTTATCTGGATTGTTTTAAGAGTGATATAAGCGATGAGCCGACTCAATTATTATCGCGTTAGTCTATTGAACTCCGGACTTAAACTTTAATCAGAGCAAAGCATGATATTTGGATTAAATAATAAATCACAATTCCCCAGTGATGATGCTGCATTACCTGGACGTCAGACATCGATGGTCGTTGATAGTCGACATTTTGTTAACGGCAATACGATTAAACCACCATTTCCTGCAAGTATAGAACAAGCCTTATTCGGGCTTGGGTGTTTTTGGGGGGCTGAAAGAAAATTCTGGGAATTAGAGGGTGTTTATTCAACCGCTGTTGGTTATGCCGGCGGACTTACACCAAATCCGAGCTATGAAGAAGTCTGTAGTGGCATGACAGGGCATAATGAAGTTGTGCTTGTGAACTATATTCCGCAGGAAATTAATTTCAAAGAGCTATTAAGTGTCTTTTGGGAATCCCACAATCCAACACAAGGTATGCGACAGGGGAATGATGCTGGCACACAGTACCGTTCAGGAATTTATGTTTTTAATGAACAACAAAAAGAAATAGCACAATCTTTGCGAGATGATTATCAAGTTAAACTTGAAACAGCAGGTTTTTCTTCAATTACGACTGAAATAATTGATGCGCCAGAATTTTATTATGCAGAGACATACCATCAACAGTATCTAGCAAAAAATCCAGCAGGTTATTGTGGTCTAGGTGGCACTGGCGTTAGTTGTTCTGGCCAATAATTATTTCGCCAATTGTTGGGTGAAAAATAATGATTTATTTTTGATAGGATGGCGAATCTTTTTTTAATTTTTTACTTTGTTTAGCGATTATCTTTTGCTTATTAACAGCAATGCTCGCAGTGGATTTAGTATTAATTGCCATCATTGATCCTGACGACGTCCTTATATAGTTCATATTATATCTCCGGTTCTTTTATTATTAATTTATTGGAAAGCTGCTGGCATAGCGGCTAATCCATTCTTCGGTTAACTTTTCTCTGCTTAAGAAGGGACCTTCTTTATAACGTTTGTCATTTAAATAGAGTTCGATATGACATATTTGTTCAACGATTCTTAATTTTGGACTGTCTTCAGCATCTAATAGCCATATCCCTATCTCAAAATTATTATCAGTTTCCTTGACCATGACTGTCTTGCCTAAAAAGCGATGTGTTTCTTTACGCGTAGGTATCGTTACTTCAATAATGCTGCCTGGTTTTTGGTACTCATTTGATGAGAAGGTCAGACCAATATTTGATGATTGCGAGTCTTCTACTTTTGATCGTTCCCAAAAACGTAAACGTCTAAATTGAAGAGGAAAACGATCAGGGTGTTTAATAAATCCTACTAGTAATTCATTCTCAAAATTTATCGACTGGCCGGATGACATGGGCGGTGGAACAGACCCAACTCCGGGCTGATAAGAAGTACGGCTTAGACTTACATCAGCTAACATGATGATCTCCCAATGAATCAAGTACTTATAGAGTGTAGTTTTATGACATAATTAACTATAAATCAAGTAAAAATTTAAAAATATCAAGTGTTTATAGGTATTATCTCGTAATAACATTAAAAACTAAATTTATTAATATCTCTTAAACTATTGAAATATATGATATTATGTTATTTATATGAGAGTTTATTAAATTCACTCAATCTAGTTTTTTAACCTAATTCAATGTCTGAATTTTCGTCGATTAAGAACATTTCTACAGTTGGTTCATCTGGTAATGTGATTTTATTCCATGTATCGACAATCAAATAAATTGTGCCTGATATAACAAGCAGCAAAATAATATCGCCAAATAGACGTCTTTTAATGTAGATAGATAGCTCCATAGCAAGATCCTCGTTGTTATTAAGTTAGAACTTACAACAACTAACGCGCTATAGATGAAGTCGTTGACAAAAACATGAACTGTTCACGATCTTTCACAAGAGATTGTGAACTGTGTCAAAATAGCGCATGAAATTAATGAGGAAAAGTACATGAAAGCGATGGTAGGTTTGGTGATTGCCATACTGATAATTTTTATAGCGAATTTGTTCTGGCCATCAAACCAAGCGAGTGAACGCAAGTTGTCATCAAAACAAGACAATACAGAACAGGGTGAAAGTACAGAAGACGCTACTAATAGAGACGCTATTTTATCGGCAGATCTTAATGCGCCGAGCGATGATGAAAAAATAAAGTTGATGACAGCTGAATATGAAATTCTTGAAAAAGAACGAAAAAATCTAAAACGTCGACTCTCTCGCTTAAAACATGATATGTGGGGTCAAAAGTTTGCACCAGAAACCGCTAAGAAAATGAGTGAGATAATGCTGAGTTCACATAAGTTGATAAAAAACCCGGATATGTTGGGCGCTTTCGCAAGTGTTAAAGAGATTCAAGATGAGATAGTAAAGATTAAATTTGCCGAGAGTTCAATCGAACAAGTAAGCGAATTTATAGAAGAGAACAAAAAGGGTAGTGAAACGGTTAAGTGACCAGGATTTATATTAGCTCAGCAATGCAATGACTTGCATCTGGAGCTATGTCAGTAACCATTACCTCTGAAATATTATTTTCTAAATTTAAATCATAAGCATATTTTGATTCAACACGAATAAAGTTATCTGTATAGCCTGACCAGGCATTATTGTCATTACGTGTCTCCCAAAGAACAGAATGCGACTTATTGATCTGTTCATGCAAACAGAATTGACGCATAGATTTTGCCAATATATGAAGTTGCCGGCTACGTTCTTTCTTTATTTCAGAACTGACTTGATTGGCAAATGATGCGGCCTTTGTACCTCCACGTTTGGAATAAGTGAAGATGTGAATGTGTGAAAACAGAGATTCTTCTATAAATTTAATAGAGTCTTGCCACTCTTCATCGGTTTCTCCTGGAAAGCCTACAATAATGTCAGTCGTCAAATTAAAGTTTGGTATCTCGTTTCTTGCTCGTAGTATCAAATCTTTAAAATCATCCGTTTTACAGCGTCTAGCCATCCGTTTTAAAACACTATTGCTCCCGCTTTGCAAGGGAAGATGTAAATGTGGCATCAAACGCCTATTTGAGAATAGCGAAAAGAAATTTTCAGGTAAGTCCCAAGGCTCGACTGACCCAAGCCGAATACGGGGAATTTCCGTCTCAGAAAGAACCGATTTAATTAACTCGTAAAGATTTGAATTGATATCACTGCCATATCCACCTACATGCACACCGGTAAGGATAATTTCTTGTATGCCTTGTTGATGGTATTGATTAATGTCATGAATAATATCTTTTACTGAACGACTGCGTTCATCACCTCTAGCGACTGTAACGATACAAAATGTGCAGCGATAACGGCAACCATCCTGAATTTTGATAAAGGCTCTGTTTCTTCCTCGTTTAAAAATACTTGCTGCACCGGGTTCAGTGGACAAAGCGGGCATAGCTATACTATTCAATTCACTTAATGCTATTTCGACCAATTGATCTTTTTGCTGATTCTTAATGAGAAGATCAATTCCCGGGATATCATCCTGAATCTTTTCCTCAAGGCTTGCGTAACAACCGCTGACGACAAGTTTTGCTCGCGGATTATTACGGTGTGTTCGTCTTATAATTTGTCGTGATTTTTTCACCGCCTCTTGAGTCACGGCACAGGTATTAACGACCAAGACGTCTGCTTCGTCAGCATTTTGAGTCACACTATGGCCATTCTCCTGAAAGCCTTCGGCCCAGGATTCAATCTCTGCTTCATTTAGACGGCAGCCTAGTGTTTTTAGGTGAATTTGCATGGCGCGTACTATATCAGATACGACATTTTTGTATAAACAGGCTTATGGTCAAGTGCCTACTTATGCTTCGCAAGTTCCAAAATAAGCTTTGGCATATCTCTGTGCGTACCGATAAATGTCGATACACTAAAACGACAATCTGGATATTGAGTAGTAGCAGTTTCAATGATGCCTGGAATGTCACGTGTAACATGGTTCCCCGAATTCAAAAAATACGGGAAAACGGTAATGTTAGATGCGCCATCGATAATGACATTGTCAATACACTGAAGAAGATTAGGTTTTGCCAACTCCAAATAAGCGTATTCAATAATATCGTAATCATCACTAGAATAAGCTTTCACTTCTTTGGTAAGTGCTACGATCTCTTCATTGGATTCATGTCGGCGGCTTCCATGAGCCAAAATAATGAGAGCATTCATTTTATTTGGACTCCCTTAATCTTTCTTTTAAAGAATGCTCAAATTGAATATCAGTATTTCCGCCAAGGCTTTTTGATTGTTCTAACATTTTTTGTGAATTTGAAAAATCATTTTGTAAAAAATAAGACTTTGCCCATGAGTGATAAGCATAGGCTTGCAATGCTTTGTTTGGTGATTGGCTCGACTGCGTATGTAAATCATTTGCGTCACTAAATAATTCTTTTTGTAGTTGGTTTTCTTTAGTTAAAGCACAATTTGTAGTTGTATAGGCATAATCTGACAGGAAACCACTTTCATTTAAGCCTTTCTTATGCGCTTGCATAAACATTGCTACGGCCATGCAGGGTTTTTTTTCATTATTATACAGTAAGCCATAACCAAGATAGATATATGCGTTGTCTGGATTTAATAACCATGCTTGATTGAAACGTTGCATCGCGTCATCAAATTTTCCCTGACTATACATTTCGAAACCACGTTCAACATAGCCTTCAGCAGCGTGTTCGCGACTACTAAATGACTGTGTGGATTTTAAGATAAATTCATTATCTTTTTTCAAAAACTCGGGGTTATTTTTTCTGTCTTCACCACCATACATGGGTAGTAAACTACTATTAGTGCTTGCTAGTGAAGAACTTGTGTAGAGTAAAAACAGACTTATTTTTAAAAATAATTGTTTGATCATAATAATGTGAATAAAAATTATTTTCTATGAATGTTGTAAAAGTGTTTCAAGATGCTTCCCAATACATAATGGTAAAGCCTGCAAATTATAACCGCCTTCGAGTAAAGAAATAATTCGATTTTCACAATGATGATCGGCTTTTTCCATGATACGTTCTGTCATCCAGACAAATGAGTCTGTAGATAGATTTATATTTGCCAAAGGATCAGCTTGGTGCGCATCAAAACCAGCAGAGATCAGAATGAACTCTGGCTTGAAATTGTCTAGTTTGGGCAAGATAGCTTGCATAAAAACTTTATCATAATCCCTGTCGGTAGCACCTATCGGCATTGGACAGTTTAATGTTGTCCCGCTACCTCTACCAATCCCTGTTTCAGAATAGCTTCCAGTGCCCGGATAGAAAGGGTATTGGTGTGTGCTAATGTATAAAACCGATGGGTCTTCTTCAAATAAATGTTGTGTGCCGTTTCCGTGGTGCACGTCCCAATCGATGATAGCAATTTTATCAACGCCATGTGTATTTTGGAGATAACGTGCTAGAACAGCAATATTATTAAATATACAAAAACCCATTGCCATGGACATTTCTGCATGGTGTCCAGGTGGACGAATCAGAGCAAAGGCATTATCGACAGTTTTATTAATTACCTTATCTGCAAGTCGAATCGAGCTGCCTGCTGCAAGCAAAGCTATGTCGAACGACTCGATGCACACACTGACATCCATTGAATCCAGGTGACTGTTGCCAGAACGACAGACTTCTTCAGCACGTCTTACATAATCAGTATCATGGACTCTTATTATCTGTTCTAGTTCTGCTGAGTTTGCCTCAATTTGAGTCAAGGATTCGAACCAAGTCTGAGTTTCAAGGTATTTTAATACTACAGATAAACGCGCACTACATTCCGGGTGTCCATCTCCGGTGTCGTGTTGCAGAAATAGTGCGTCTTGTACAAAGCCTGTCTTCATTTAAATAAAGTTTTAATGCCCGTTACTAAGTGATTCGCTATTATACTTGTTTTAACACAATAACAAGACGCAATCATCCTATGTATAAACCGAAAAAACCCGTGTTTACAAAGCAAAATAAAGCTTTTGGTTCCTGGGAATCAACGATCACAACCGACTTGATGCTGAATAGCAGTGTTGGCTTAGGTGAAATTAGTATTTTTGATTTTGATATTTACTGGGTCGAGATGCGTGCCAATGAAGGTGGTCGTTATGTTGTTGTGAAACGAACAGCCGATGGACAGGAATCAGATGTCATTCCTGCTGAATATAACGCGCGTACACGTGTGCATGAATACGGTGGTGGTTCATACCTTGTGACAGAACGAGGAGTAATCTTTTCTAACTTCACTGATCAATGTTTGTATTTAGTAGACGCTAAAAACAAATGTAAAAAACTCACTGCTCAAGAAGACTGTCGCTATGCAGATATGATCTACGATAGCCATCGAGAACGATTGATTTGTGTACGAGAAGACCACTCTGACAAAACTAGAGAACCAATCAATACAATAGTTGCTGTGCCATTACTAGAGACTGGAGGCGAAATCATTCTCCAAAGCGGAGCTGATTTCTATTCAAATCCAAGACTGAGTCACGATGGACAGCAATTGTGCTGGATTAGTTGGTTGCACCCCAATATGCCATGGGATAATACCAGTTTATTTGTTGTGGAGATTAATAGTGCAGGTGAATTAGGAGAAGCAAACTTCATTGCCGGAGGTGATGATAATGAGGCGGTTTGCCAACCCTTGTGGAGTCCTGATGACACACTTTACTTTATATCCGATAGAAACAATTGGTGGAATTTATATCGCTTGAATGAAAAGGGTATTGAATGTGTTATAGAACGTGACGCAGAGTTCGCCGTGCCTCAATGGTCATTTCGTGAATGTAATTATGACTTTAGAGATAATAATTCAATCATGGCGGTCTATAGGGAACAAGGCTTGGCATATCTTGCGGTGATCAATGCGGATAAAAAAAATCTT
>Ga0206124_10003625_pt1 | contig 10769 bp, 5 predicted proteins | sample Helgoland_Spring_3_FD_148671 | JGI IMG/M metagenome (GOLD analysis project Ga0206124, IMG submission 148671) | Pelagic subsurface seawater microbial communities from Kabeltonne, Helgoland, North Sea - Helgoland_Spring_Bloom_20160321_2 | ecosystem: Environmental > Aquatic > Marine > Epipelagic ... | reverse complement strand
CCCCACCACCGGTCCAGCCAAACGACCTTCGGCAATCGCATCGTTGAAGGCCTTGGCGATTTTCATTCGACCCAGCGCATCAGCGTACAAGATTCGCGCCTGCGAGCCCACCACCAATCGATTGGCTTGAGCGCCCTTGATCCAACGAATGTTGTCGTCCATTTGCTGCTGGATTTCAGCAGGTGCCTCTTTTTTCAATTCTTCCAAAACCTGGCAAGCAATGGCGTCTGTCAACTCCAAATCTGCGGCTTCGCCACTCGCGCACACCCAACGGAAAGGTCCGAAACCATAATCAAAACACATGGGGCCCATGATATCCTGAACATAACTCGGATACCGAAATCCGGTGCCCTCTGCGTTCATAATGTCCGCCCCGGACCGCGAAGCTTCCAACAAAAAAGCATTGCCATAATCGAAGAAATAAGTTCCACGAGCAGTGTGTTTGTTGACCGCATCCGCATGCCTCCGCAAGGATTCTCGCACATGCTCTGCAAATTCCTCGGGCTTGTGAGCCATCATCTCATTGGATGCCTCGAATGACAGTCCCGCTGGGTAGTAACCTCCTGCCCAAGGATTGTGCAGCGAAGTTTGGTCGGAACCCAAATCAACAAACAGCTTCGAACGGTCAAACTCCTCCCAAACATCCACCACATTGCCGAGGTACGCATACGAAACCGCCTCCTTTGCTTCGACCGATTCCTTGACACGTCGCGACAATTCTTCCACATCCGTAACCACGTGATCCACCCATCCTTGCTCATGGCGCTTATACGCCGCGTCTGGATTTACCTCCGCCGTAACACTCACCACGCCAGCGATGTTTCCCGCTTTGGGTTGCGCCCCACTCATCCCGCCAAGCCCGGCCGTGACAAATAGCTTTCCGGCTGGACCTGTTCCCGTTTTATCGTTCATGCGCACGGCATTCAAAACCGTAATGGTGGTTCCATGCACGATGCCTTGAGGGCCAATGTACATGTACGAGCCCGCTGTCATTTGCCCGTATTGAGAAACGCCCATCGCATTCATCCGCTCCCAATCGTCTGGTTTCGAATAATTCGGTATCACCATTCCATTGGTCACGACCACACGGGGTGCGTCTTTGTGCGATGGAAACAATCCCATGGGATGGCCGCTGTACATGGCCAACGTCTGGTCTTCGGTCATTTGACAGAGGTACTGCATCGTCAACCGGTACTGCGCCCAGTTTTGAAAAACACCACCGTTTCCGCCATAAGTGATGAGCTCCTCGGGGTGCTGCGCCACAGCCGGGTCTAGGTTGTTTTGAATCATCAACATGATGGAAGCCGCTTGCTGGCACTTGGCAGGGTATTGCTCAATGGGACGAGCAAAAACAGGGTGCTTTGGGCGCAATCGGTACATGTATATGCGGCCATAATCCTTGAGCTCTTGTGCGAACTCCGGGGCCAAAACCGGATGTGTTTCTACAGGAAAATAACGCAGCGCGTTGCGCAGTGCCAGTTCCTTTTCTGCAGGCGTCAGAATGTCTTTCCTGACGGGTGCGTGGCTCACCTCCTCAGAACGCGGAAACGCCGCAGGCAGTTCAGCAGGAATTCCTTCTGAAATTTCCAATTGAAAGGCTTTCAGCTCATCGGGATTCATAGCAGTTGTCATGGTTTTCGAATTTTTCCGGTGCGACGATCAAACCCATAAGGACAATGTTTACAGCCGCTCTGACAACAATGACCCCGCTTGAGGTGATATTGTTCCGTAAAGACGATGAAGCCTTCAGGGCTGTAATAAAAATCTTCAGGTTCCAAATCGCTCCGCATGTTGCAAATTTACCACGTATGAATCCGACCGCAGAATTTCAAACGCAACGCGTCCGTTGGTCCGCAACGGAGGCGCATGGCACAGCATTGTGGGTGCGTCGACTGGACCTGGCACACCCCTTAGCTCCCGGCAACAAGGCCTGGAAACTGATGTACCATGTGGAGCGAGCACAGCGGCAACCGACCCCTGCGCTACTCACCTTTGGGGGAGCGTGGTCCAATCACCTGCACGCCGCAGCCGCCATTGGAGCAGATTTGGGGTTGCGAACCATCGGCGTGGTGCGAGCTACGGCGGAAGAAATCGCGCAAAACCCGACAGCTACCCTTCAGGACTGCAAGGATTTGGGCATGGAGCTCTTTCCAGTTTCTCGGGCAGAATACCGCGAAAAAGACCTCCCCTTCTTTCGGGCGTGGCTGAGAGATCGCTTCAACAATCCATGGATCGTCCCCGAAGGCGCGGGAGACGCGCTCGGAGTCATGGGGTGCAAACACCTCATCACCGCGTCTGACTTGTCCAACCCGTGGGATGCGGTGATTGTTAGCGCCGGAACCGGTGCCACCGCAGCCGGTGTATTGCTCGGCCTCCAAGAATCAGCCTCCTTGTATGTAGGAAGTGCCCTCAAAGGTGTGCAGATGGAACAACAGATGGAGGCTTTGTTGGAACGAACACTTTATGATGCATCATGGGCTTCCGAGTTGATGACGTCCGTAGAGGTTTGGAATGATGCACACACGGGAGGATTTGGCACCATCACCCCGCAAGTCAAGTGCTTTATCGAGACTTGGGAAGCTGAAACTTCCATTCCTTTAGACGGGGTCTACACCGCCAAAACCCTTTTGCGGTTGCAGCGTCATATTGAGACGGATGCCCAACTTCGCGGGAAACGAATTTTGTTCTTGCATACGGGGGGATTGCAAGGCAACCGATCCTGGCGTTGAGGCTTATTGACAATTTGTCCATAGGGTGTGAAGCACATACATCGCGGGCGTAACTTTGACACTCAACAAGCGTATTTCCCGGCCCGAATGAGCGACTTCCTCCAACATGAATGCGGTATTGCAATGCTTCGATTGAAGCAACCCCTGCAATATTACATCGACAAATACGGCAGTGCATTTTACGGATTGAACAAAATGTACCTGCTGATGGAAAAGCAGCACAACCGCGGCCAAGACGGTGCTGGGCTTGCCAACATCAAATTGGATGTAGATCCCGGCAAGCGGTACATTTCGCGCGTAAGATCCGTGGATTCAAGGCCCATTCAGGACCTCTTTTCCCGCATCATGCCTCGATTTGAAGGGCTCTCCAGCGAACAGTTGAGCGACGCCTCCTTTCTGCAAGAAGAGTTGGCATTCACCGGAGAGCTGTTCTTGGCCCACCTGCGCTACGGCACCTACGGCAAAAATGAAGTCGAAAACTGCCATCCGTTTTTGCGCCAAAATAATTGGCGAACGCGCAACCTCGTAGTTGCCGGTAACTTCAACATGACCAACACGGACGAGTTATTCGATAAATTGGTAAGTCTGGGACAGCACCCGAAGGAAAAGGCAGATACGGTGACGCTTCTGGAGCGCATCGGGCACTTTCTGGATGTGGAAAACCAACGGCTGTTCGACCAATTCAAAGAGGAAGGGCTCGCCAACGAAGCCATCTCTGAGCAAATCGCACAAGAATTAAACGTCCAGACTGTTTTGCATCAAGCGGCCAACTCGCTCGACGGAGGCTATGTGATGTGCGGACTCATTGGGCACGGAGATGCCTTCGTCATGCGCGACCCCAATGGAATCCGACCGTGCTTCTGGTACGAGGACGACGAGGTCGTTGTAGTCACGAGCGAGCGGCCGGTTATTCAGACTGCTTTCAACGTCGAAACCGATGCCGTCCAGGAGCTCGCACCTGGGCACGCTCTGATCATTAAGCGCGACGGTACTGTTAGCATGCCTGAAGTAAAGTCCCCCGGTGAGCGAAAAGCCTGCAGCTTTGAGCGCATTTATTTCAGTCGCGGAAACGACCAAGACATTTACCGTGAGCGCAAAGAGTTGGGACGGCAATTGGTCCCCAAGATTCTTGAGGCCGTAGAGCACGACCTGGACAAAACAGTGTCCAGTTTCATTCCCAACACGGCCGAAGTTTGTTTTTATGGATTGATCAAAGGTTTAGAGGACTATCAAAATCAAGCCAAAATCGCTCGGATTATTGGCATGGGACCTAATCCCGATCCGGCTGAAGTGAAGCGAATTCTCGACGAGCGCGCGCGCATTGAAAAAATTGCCATCAAAGACGCGAAATTGCGGACGTTTATTACGGAAGATGCAGGTCGGGATGATCTTGTTGCGCACGTCTACGATATCGCTTACGGCACCGTCGAGCGCGGTGAGGACAACCTCGTTGTGATTGACGACAGCATCGTCCGGGGCACCACACTCAAGCGTTCCATTCTGCGCATACTCGACCGCCTCGGTCCCAAGCGCATCGTCGTCGCCTCCAGTGCTCCTCAAATTCGCTATCCTGATTGCTACGGGATCGACATGGCGCGGCTCGGCGACTTCATTGCTTTTCAGGCCGCTATTAGCCTCATCCAAGAACGAGGCCTTCAGCACATCATCGATGAAACGTATGAACGGTGCAAAACGCAAATTCAGCTCCCAAAAGAAGAGAATGTCAATCAGGTAAAAGCCATTTACGAACCCTTCACGACGGAAGAAGTCAGCGATCGCATTTCAACACTTCTCACACCCAAGGACATGAAGTCTGAAGTCAAAGTGGTGTTCCAGTCCATTGAGGGCCTGCACGCTGCCTGTCCCAACAACACGGGGGATTGGTATTTCACCGGCAACTTTCCAACCCCTGGCGGTAACAAGGTCGTCAACCGCGCATTTGTCTACTACGTGGAGGGCCGGAAGGATCGAGCGTACTAGATCAGCGCTCGATTACAAGTTTTTTCGCAGTACCATCGGAGGTGTGAACCACGTAGGTTCCCACAGGCAATTCCGATACGTCGATGGTTTGGGCCTGAAGCCCGGGGCGAAGTACTGAGCGCTTCCACTCTCGCCCGTCCAATCCGTAAATCACCACTTCGGAAGCACTTTGAGCTCCAACCAGCGTTACCTGATTGCGGGCTGGATTCGGCAACATAGCCCAAGCTTGTGCTCCGGGCTCATCCACTCCCACCGTGTATGAGTCCATCCATACACTGTAGCTTGTTTCAGTGAAGACAGGGTCACCTGAGATGGGCGTGTCGACCGTCGAATACTGGATTAATGCTGCCAAAGTCAGCGGATACGCCGAGGAGAAAAAATAATCCCCTTCAACTTGGACTTCATAGGTGCCTAAGAAAGTTGAGTCAACCAAAACCTCACTGAGGTGCAGCCGGTAAACATTGTCATAAGTCACTTCTCCTGGAAGTGTCAACATTCCTTCAGAGAGGCATTCAGCCAACACCTGACCTGTGCGGTAAACGGTAATTCCGGCTGTACCATATTCGCAGCTGAATGTGTCTTCATGCGATTCCCCCAAAGCAAAAGGGAAGGGAAAATAGACCTCGGTATCGTCGTACGCTACAATAAGGTTGTTTTGGACACCCCCGTGGTATTCGTAGGAATCTCCATAAGAATAGTACGTCGTCTGCCCCCCCCCTTCCATGGCCACATCTGATCCAGCAAACACCTTACCGTTTGGAGTCGCCGCTACAGAAAGGATGGCTGCTGGCACAGATTCCACACCGCCGGTTGCAGCTAAGTAACTCAAGTCCCAAACTTGTCCAGTCGTGCTAGAATCCTCTCCCAAAGGCTCAAAGGCCTCCACAACTTTTTGAACGAATGACTCTCCAATCTCTGGGCTGGGCGACTGGAGTTGGGCTTGGGCACCTGCTGCTAAGAGAACAGCCACAAGGAGAGCGTAAAAAGATTTCATTTCTAAGAGATGAGATTGAGGATGATCTAGAATAGAGAGGCTAAAGTAAGGGCAAACAAAAAACGCCCCCAAAAGAGAGGCGTTTTCTTGCAAGTTTCCTTGCTCTAAGTACCCGGAGTGGGAATCGAACCCACACTCCTTGCGGAACACGAGTTTGAGTCGTGCGCGTCTACCAGTTCCGCCATCCGGGCAAGTGGACGGCAAAAATAGCAAAGGATTAGTAGCAATCTGCAATTATCTGCACGTTCTTCGCGCCGCGAAACAAATTTCCCTTCGCACACATTCATGAGCGGCATCCGAAACATCGCCATCATTGCCCACGTCGATCACGGCAAAACCACCCTCGTTGATAACATCATTTACCAATGCCAAGCCGTTGACTCACGGAAGGACAACGGTGTTCTGATTCTCGATAACAACGACCTGGAGCGCGAGCGCGGTATCACGATTTTATCCAAAAACGTCTCAGCTACTTGGAAAGACGTTAAGATCAACATCCTCGACACACCCGGTCACGCAGATTTTGGAGGAGAGGTGGAGCGCGTTTTGAAAATGGCGGATGCAGTCTTGTTGGTGGTTGATGCCTTTGAGGGGCCAATGCCCCAAACGCGATTTGTACTCGGAAAAGCCATCGAGCTCGGTTTGAAGCCGATTTTGGTGGTCAACAAGGTGGACAAAGAAAATTGCACGCCGGACATCGCCCAAGAACAAGTCTTCGATCTGATGTTCACCTTGGATGCTACCGAGGAGCAGTTGGACTTTCCGACGGTTTATGGATCCGCCAAGATGGGATGGATGGGCCCTGATTGGGAGAATCCGACAACGGACATTACCCACCTGCTGGACGTAATCCTTGAACACGTGCCTGAGGCTCCATACCGGGAAGGAACGCCGTTGCTTCAAATCACTTCGCTGGACTACTCCAAATACACTGGACGTATTGCGATCGGACGGTTGTTTCGTGGAGACCTGCACGCCAACCAAGATTATGCTCTCTGCACGGAGCACGGCATTCGAAAAGCGCGGGCCAAGGAGTTATTTGTGTTCGAAGGCTTGGGAAAGCAAAAGGTCGACCATGTTCGAAGCGGCGACCTTTGCGCAATCACCGGCATGGACGGCTTTGAAATCGGAGACACGGTCAGCGACCTGGAAAACCCAGAGGTCATGGAGCGAATTGCGGTGGATGAACCCACCATGTCTTTGCTCTTCACCATCAACACCTCGCCATTCTTGGGGCGCGACGGTGAGTTTTTGACCAGCCGGCACATCCGTGAGCGCTTGGATGCCGAATTGCAAAAGAACCTGGCGTTGCGTGTCGAACCTACCGACAGTGAAGATAAATGGAACGTCTTCGGCCGTGGCATTCTGCACCTATCCGTCCTGATCGAAACCATGCGCCGTGAAGGCTACGAAATGCAAATTGGTAAGCCGCAGGTGCTCTTCAAAGAAATTGACGGAAAAACCCATGAGCCATTCGAACACCTTGTCATCGACGTTCCCTCTGAAGTGGCCAGCAAGGCCACCGAATTGGTGATGAAGAGAAAGGGTATGCTCCAGGTCATGGAAGCCAAAGGCAACCTGCAGCATATGGAATACCGCATTCCATCCCGCGGGCTCATCGGTTTGAGAAACCAAATCTTAACCGCCACGTCTGGAGAAGCGGTGATGACCCACCGATTTGATGGATACGAGCCGCACGCGGGCGAACTCACTTCGCGCTCATTGGGTTCCTTGGTATGCAAGGAAGCTGGTCAATCCCGTGCGTTCGAAATCGACCGCCTGCAGGACCGCGGAACCTTCTTCATCGATTCCGGACAGGACATTTACGCAGGCCAAGTCATCGGCGAAAGTTCACGCGACAACGACATGGAACTCAACCTCGTCCGAGGAAAGCAACTCAACAACATGCGTTCATCCGGTGCTGACAAAAGCCTCCGTATTGCCCCCCCTCGAAAACTTTCCTTGGAGGAATACATGGAGTGGATTGGCGATGATGAATACCTGGAGGTGACTCCAAAGGCATTGCGCGTTAGAAAGATCCCTGGGTAAAAGGAGGGTTTTTAGCCCCTTCTCCTCCCTCAGGCGACTTCTCAGCGTCGGAGCGAACGGGTACTTCGCTGATTGAAATAAAAAAAGGACCATGCTTGCGCATGGTCCTTTTCGTTTGAAGTCGGAGCCGTTATCGTTGGATCATGAATCGCTTCGTGTGAGCACCATTTGTTGATCGCAGGAACAACAAGTAGGTGCCAGCAGGCCAGCCGCTCACATCGATGTTGATGTGCTGTTCACCTCGAATTCCTTCGCTTTCTTGCTTCATCAGGAACCGCCCTTGCATATCTGTAACCATCCACTGGAAGCGAACGTCCTGGTACAATTCAAAATCGAGTTGTATGGACTCACTTGCCGGGTTGGGATACAAATTGAGCATGCCAAACGGTGAAGGAGCAGCCGACAAATCAGCTTCAATCAATGGTGTCACAGGTGCGCTCCATCGTCCGCCGGAAGTACAACCTGAAATCGCAACATCATCCAAGTAGATCTGATCGTTATTGCCGGAAGCATCGCAACGGAATTGAACAACTGTATTTGCCGTAAACGGACCCGCAATGACTACCTCATCAGAATAGCTTGGGCCATTCGTGAAGTTGGATCCCGCAATGTAAGACGCGACGGTAGTGAAGCTTCCCCCTCCATTCGTGGAATACTCGAGCACAAAATCCTCGCCGTTTTCCATGCTTTTGGCTACAAAGCCAAAACCAACCGTCAATTCTTCATAGCCCGACAAATCAAGGTCATCTGTGTACGTCACGGACGTAGAGGTGTTGTCGCGTATGCGCACACAATACGTTCCGTTGGCATAATTTCGGTCTCTTCGATTCCTTCTGCAATCCGATCCACCGTCGTTCCAAATTCCCCATCCACTCTCGAAGTCCTCAACGTCGATATCTCCATACGAACAAGGGCCTGTCTCACACGGTTCACAATCAGGTCCTCCGCAATCAATCCCTGTCTCTTCTCCATTCTGAAGGCCATCATCGCACGTAGGGCATGCCGCACAGTCGCCGCCACAGTCCACGCCCGTCTCGTTACCGTTCTGAAGGCCGTCGTCACACGTAGGGCATGCCGCACAGTCGCCGCCGCAGTCTACGCCCGTCTCGTTACCGTTCTGAAGGCCGTCGTCACACGTAGGGCATGCCGCACAATCGCCGCCGCAATCTACGCCCGTCTCGTTACCGTTTTGGACGCTGTCGTCGCACGTAGGGCATGCCGCACAATCGCCGCCGCAGTCTATGCCCGTCTCATTGCCATTCTGGATGCCGTCGTCGCACGTGATGCACGCCGCACAGTCGCCACCGCAGTCTACACCCGTCTCGTTACCGTTTTGGACGCCGTCGTCGCCCGTAGGGCATGCCGCACAATCGCCGCCGCAGTCTACGCCCGTCTCGTTACCGTTTTGGACGCCGTCGTCGCACGTAGGGCATGCCGCACAATCGCCACCGCAGTCCACGCCCGTCTCGTTACCGTTTTGGACGCCGTCGTCGCACGTGGCGCAAGCTGAGCAATCGCCGCCGCAATCCACGCCCGTCTCGTTGCCATTCTGGATGCCGTCGTCGCACGTAGGGTCGGGGCCGTTATCGATAGAAATACAGAAGTTACCTGAAGAAGTACTGTTAAAGGAAGCACCAGAGGCCAATTCATTGCCATACTCATCTGTAACGACGTAGGAGCCTTCACCATATTGACAGCACAAGCCATCCCCATAACTATCAAACACCGTCACGGTATAGCAACCCTCAGGCAGGCATTGTGTGATGTTCAACGTCGACATCTGTGGCTGTGAACCATACGTTCCTCCTGATGCGACGACTTCTCCTGACCCAACTATTTCCCATGAAGTTTCAGAAGGATAGTTGTCAAAATTCAACGTCATCGTGACATCAACTCCATCACAGACACACGGCTCGCAATTCGAACCTCCGCAATCAATACCTTCTTCGTCCCCATTTTGGATGCCGTCATCACACGTTGGCGCTACCACATCACCGCAAGCGGACGAATTCAATAAACTTGATCGATAGCCCCCACTTTCAAACAGCGCCCTCATCCTGTTGCGCTGACCAACTGTGTACAAATTCATGCAAGCATCATCCGAATAATCCATGTAATTCTGAACCATGTCCACAGAACCACATGCCGAACTACCCACATCGCAGCCATAGTTCGCTGCATTTGAAGTTGGGGTATCCGATACAAAATCGTCCACACTGCAGCTCCCATCTCCCCAAATGTGCCGCAAGTTCAGCCAGTGGCCCACCTCATGTGTCGCAGTTCGGCCCAAATCAAAAGGAGCGCTCGCCGTACCCACTGTTCCGAAATACTGATAATCGATGACAATTCCATCCGTGCTTGCCGCCCCGCCCGGAAACTGAGCATAGCCCAAGATTCCGCCGCTGATGTCACATACCCAAATGTTCAAATAGTCCGATGTAGGCCACGCGTCTGCACCTCCAGAACTTGAAAATTTCATTTGGTCATTCGTACCGAACGCGCTCACCGATGTCGAAGTGCGCACAATTCCTGTTGTGGCATTCCCGAATGGATCTGACGTCGCCATGCAAAACTCGATTTCCGAGTCAGTCGCTTGAGACCATGTATCGTCCGCGTCTGAATTGGTTCGTCGAAAATCTTCGTTCAAAACGTCAATTTGAGACAGCACCTGCGCATCTGAGATGTTCTCTGTTGAATTATTGTAGATCACATGAACGACAACAGGTATGTTCACTACCCCATTGACTTCTCTCACGCCAGAGTTTTCAATGTTCATGAAATGAGCTTCGATTTGCTCCATCTTCATTTCCATCTTCGGATCCTCTTCCAGCTGTGATTCCAGCACATCCATTGTGCCACAATTTCGCTGAGCAGACAATGAAACGGATAAAATTAGTGCAAGCGAGAGGATGGCTAACGGCAGGGTTCTTTTGTTCATAATCAAAAAGCGTTTGGATTGATGAAATTAAATCCAAAAAGCAATACAGATCACAATTACTCGCCGAAAAATCTAAATT
>Ga0206124_10003624_pt1 | contig 10771 bp, 10 predicted proteins | sample Helgoland_Spring_3_FD_148671 | JGI IMG/M metagenome (GOLD analysis project Ga0206124, IMG submission 148671) | Pelagic subsurface seawater microbial communities from Kabeltonne, Helgoland, North Sea - Helgoland_Spring_Bloom_20160321_2 | ecosystem: Environmental > Aquatic > Marine > Epipelagic ... | reverse complement strand
CTTGTTGCAAATGGACTAACGATTATCGCCAGTCCGCTGGCCTGCCCATAAGAAGTTCAAGCGGTGTAATCCACTCTTGCTCCCCGTCTATTACGGGTGATTAAGTCCTGCCGATGGCAGCACCCCCGTAGTCTTGGACAGGTGCGGGGCATTTGCGATTCTTGCATTTGCCCCTAATTTTCAGCCACAACAAATGGCAGCGGCTGAAAAATCTGTTTTTCAGCCTTATTGTGCGGCCGCATCCTCAACGAACACGCCAGCGCTCATTGTTGATGAAATTGTAATCTTTTTCACATACTGGCCTTTAGCACCTGATGGGCGCGCTTTGCGCACCGCTTCGATGAAGGCTGCTGCATTCTCAATGATTTTAGCTTCGTCAAAGCTTGCCTTGCCGATACCAGCATGAACAACACCGGCTTTTTCGGCGCGATACTGAACTTCGCCAGCTTTTGCAGCGTTCACCGCCGCAGTCACATCGGCAGTTACTGTTCCCAATTTCGGGTTTGGCATCAGACCGCGTGGGCCAAGAACCTTACCAAGACGACCAACAACACCCATCATGTCAGGGGTTGCAATCACCCGATCAAAGCCTGACTCGCCATTCTGGATAGCTTCGGCCAGATCTTCAGCACCAACCAAATCAGCACCCGCTGCTTTGGCTTCGTCAGCCTTGGCATCTTTGGCGAAAACGGCAACGCGCATGGTCTTGCCAGTGCCATTTGGCATGGCAACAACACCGCGAACCATCTGGTCTGCGTGACGTGGGTCAACGCCGAGATTCATCGCAATTTCGATGGTCTCGTCAAATTTTGCTTTTGCATTGCCCTTTACCAGAGCCACCGCTTCGGCAAGTCCATAGGCCTTGTTCCGGTCAATTGCTTCGTAAGCTGCTTTGAGATTTTTGCTATTTCTTGCCATGTTATTAGCCCTCCACGACTTCGAGGCCCATGGCACGGGCAGACCCCATAACCATTTGCATTGCGCCTTCGACGTCAACTGCATTCATATCGCCCATTTTCTGATCGGCAATTTCGCGCACCTGCGCCATTGTGACTTTACCAGCGACCGAACGGCCCGGCTCTTTTGATCCGCTTTTCAGACCAGCCGCTTTTTTCAAGAAATAGCTAACTGGTGCAGTTTTTGTAACAAAAGAAAACGACTTGTCCTGAAACACAGTGATGACCACCGGTACTGGCATGTTCTTTTCCATTGAGTCTGTTGCCGCGTTAAACGCCTTACAAAATTCCATGATGTTGACACCACGCTGGCCCAATGCCGGTCCAACTGGAGGCGACGGGTTGGCCGCGCCTGCCGGAATATTCAGCTTGATGTAACCTTGGATCTTCTTTGCCATCTTAATGCTTCCCTGACATAGATACCGCCTGCCACCTGCAGGCGTTATGTTCATTTACCGACCAAAGAGTACGGCATGTTAATACTTTATATTTTTTCGACCTGACTATATTCCAGCTCAACCGGCGTTGACCGACCAAAGATCGACACCGCTACCTTCACCCGCGCCTTGTCATCATCGGCTTCTTCGACATAGCCGTTGAATGACGCAAATGGCCCATCAGCCACCCGCACCTGCTCGCCAATGTCAAAGGTGATTGTCGTGCGCGGACGCTCGACCCCTTCGCTAACCTGACGGATCAGACGCTCAGCCTCTTTGTCTGTGATCGGAATTGGACGGCCTTTTCCACCAAGGAAACCGGTTACGCGCGGCTGGCTTGTCACCATTTGCCAAGCTTCGTCACTTAATTCTAATTTCACCAAAATGTAACCCGGGAAAAATTTACGCTCGCCTTCAACGCGGACACCGCGCCGGACTTCGACCACATTCTCGGTCGGAACCATGACGTCTTCTACCTGATCTTCAAGTCCATGCTTAGCAGCTTGCTCACGGATAGACTGTGCGACCTTTTTCTCAGATCCTGAGAAGACATGAAGGACATACCAACGCTTGGCCATTACCATTCTTTCCCGATGCGATTCGCCGAAACGAAACGACAATAACCCACTACGTTCTTAACCACCAAGACCAAGAACAAACTGGACACCATTCGACAAAACCCAATCAACCAACAGAAAAAACAATGCAGCGATCGTTGTCATTATAAACACAGTCAATGTAGCAGTGCCGGTTTCACGCCGAGACGCCCAAGAAATCCGGTTGATTTCCTGACGGACCTGTCTAACAAATTGTGCGGGCGACACTTTAGCCATCGATATCTGCCGATTCAAGTTCTAATTAACCACGACATGACAAACAACACCCTACGTTTTCAGCGGGTTTTCGATCAGGCTAACGGCCAGCATCTTTGAAAATCGATACTGGCAATTTTTACCGTGAAAGGCTGGTCGCACATCCTTGGATGAGGGCTTCTATCAAAACCATCGCACGAAGGCAACCATTTATCGTGAATTTGGCGCTAGAAAAGATGACAAGGCAGCACATAGCGCCATGATGAGCAGACCGGTTGCCGTTACGCTAAATTGATCGGCACCGCCAAGCGCAATGATTGCACTTCCCGCGACCCCGCCAAACAGCATCTGCATTGCCCCTAAAAGGCCGGTACCCGCACCGCTATTGCGGCCGGCAGCGCGCATGCTGCAAATCATTGCATTCGCAATGACAAGCCCGTTGCAGACGCCAAAACAGAAACATAAAAACGACAGCCATAAAGGCGTCAACAAGCCGGTCAACCCCCCAGCCAGCATTAGCATTGGCACCAGCACCGTTAGGGGGCTGCCAAGACAGGCCATGTGGACAACGCCAACTCGCCCAACCAGCAAACCATTGATAAAATTACCAAGAATATAGCCAACCGACGTCATGGCAAAGAACAGGCCATATTCCAGCGGGCCGATCCCCATCCGGTCAAATTCATAGGGCATTGCCCCGCCCATCGCGAAAAACATACCCACCGCAAGGCCACTTGTCAGACCATGAAACATGACACCTGGTGTTTTAAGCAAAGCCAGATAAGCGGCAAGCAATGATGCCGGTCGAAACAGCACCGGATCACCGCGCCGCGATTCGTCAATAAACAGATAGGACATGACCGCAATTAACAGTGCGCCCATCACCATGATGCCAATACTGCCCCGCCAGCCAATAAATTCGGCAATCACCCCGCCAAAGGCAAATCCAAGCGCTGGCACAATGGCCTGCGCGCTGCTGACAATTGATAATTTGCGCGCCGCCTCACTGCCCTGATAGACTTCATTCACGATCACCCGCCCCATCGTCATGCAGGATGCGGCACCCGCGCCTTGCAAAATCTGAAATCCGATCAGCATATCAATTGTCGTCGATAATAGCGCGCCAATGCCGCCAATGATGAAAATCACCGAACCGCCAAGCAAAACCTTTTTGCGGCCAAACCGGTCAGACAGTGACCCGCTAATTAATTGGCTGATCGCAACCGACAGCATAAAGGCGCTAAGCACAAGCTGCGCCCGATCGGCCGAGGCTGAAAAATCATCTCGCAAAATCGTTATGACGGGTGACAGAATGGCCAGCCCAAGATTAGCGCTCGATGCCGCAAGAATCAGCACCCCAATGGGCGGCACCTTTACGGGCAACACAGCCGATAATGACATAGATATTCCGGGATAGTAAAAACAAGGTCAGGCCAATAATAGCCAGCATAAAACGGATCAATCAGAACGGCCAATCAAAGCAACAAATCAAACCCGCAATTCATCATAGGACACCATCACATGCGACCGGTAAGCCGGCCGCTGGCATAGCAGTTCGTAATAGCGCCGCAAATGCGGCAAATCACGCCGCAAAACATCAATATCGTAATAACGATATAAACAATAGCCCAAGGCGATATCGGCAAGCGTGAAATCATCACCGGCAAGATAAGTGCTTGTGGCAAGCTTGGCATCGGCTATCGCCAGCATATCTTCAACCGTCACCAATGCCGCAGCAAAAGCGTCCTGGTCAATTTCATCAACCGGCGTGCGAACCAATTTCCAGAATAGCGTCATAATGAAAACATGACCAAAATTCCATTTTGCCCATTCGGCCCATTTATCAATCTGCGCCCGCGCTGCCGCATCTTTCGGCCAGAAAACATCATCTCCATATTGGTTGGCAAGATAACGCAATATCGAGGCCGATTCAAAAACCGGCTGACCATCACCATCAATCAAGACCGGCACACGGCCATTGGGATTCATCTGCTTGAACGCATCTGTATCAACCACACCGTAAATGAAACCAGCATCTACCCGCTGATAAGCAAGATTTAGCTCATCAAGCGTCCAGAGAACCAATTGAACATTGACCGAGGATTTGCGCCCCCAAACGCGAATGTCTCCCATAAAAATATCTCTCCGGCATGATGGAATTATATGGCAAGCGTGGTTTTGAAGACGGGCTGTCATATCCGCAAATAACGCTTCTCCACCTTGGCGACAAGCATCATGAAGATCAAGCCACAGTAGACCAAAATTACATTAGCCCCAAATATATGGCCCGCAATATGTGAATTTTCCTCCATTGCAGTAATGGCTCAATCCGCCACTATCAGCCAAAGCTGCAAAACAGCATTTACCAGCGCTATCAAAATGGGCTAGCGTTTTTGCATCTAATATCTTTCATCAAAATCATCTGTCGCAATGACCATCGACAAAGGAAACTATTTCACATGAAATCAATTGGATTTGTTGGGTTGGGCGCGATGGGGTCTGTTATGGCGCCTTTGCCGGTTAAAGCAGGTTTCACCGTTACTGGATTTGATCCAGCGGCACGCCTTGATGAATCATGCGGCGTGGTCATGGCTGCAAATTTGCACGATCTTGCCAGTTGCGACGCCATCGTTTCGATGCTTCCTGATGGCACCGTGGTCACTAAGGTTGCGGCCAGCCTTGCCCAAGCCGGTTTTGCCGGTCTGTTGATTGATATGTCGTCCAGCCAACCCGACGGCACAATCGCGCTTGGCAAGCAGCTTGGCGAAAGTGGTATTCGTCTGATTGACGCGCCGGTTTCAGGTGGGCGCAAAAAAGCCGCGCTTGGCACATTGATGGTGATGGCAGGCGGCAGCATAGCCGATCTGAGAGCTGCTGGCACGCTATTGGCCTGTTTTGGCACGGTTGCCCATGTCGGGCCACTGGCCGCAGGCCATGCGATGAAGGCGTTAAATAATTATGTTTCGGCAGCCGGTTTGCTGGCCAGCATGCAGGCCTTGGCAACGGCGGAATCATTCGGCATTGCGCCTGAAACCTTTACCAAAGTCATTAACGGATCGACCGGCCGCAACAACACGACCGAGGTCAAGTTGGAACCTTTCATCATTTCACGCCGCTATAATTCAGGCTTTTTCCTACGTTTGATGGCAAAAGATGTCGGTATTGCCAGCAGCCTGATCAAAAATGCCGGATTTGACGCGCCCATCACCGCGGCCTTAAATGAATACCTGGAAAGCGCGGTTGATCATCTTGGGGCGGATGCCGACCATACCGGCCTTTACGAAATGGTTAATCCAGCCAAATCATAGACGCATCACATCTAGCGATAGCCAGCACCCATTGCCTGCAAGACCTTTTCGCCATAATCCATCAATTCATATTTCAGCGATATTGACGCCATTTTTGCCGCGGCCGCATCAGGGGTTTTCGGCAAAGGTGGATTCGGCGCAAAGAAACCATGGGCAAAACTTGGGGCAACATTCATTGGCGTGCCAATCATCGTAAGCAATTTGTCGATATGCTTGTTCAATTCGGTATCAATATGCTGAACATCATGCGCTAGGCTTTGCACTGGCGCGCTTGCTGATCCTCGCATCTTGGCAAGCTCGGCGCGCAATTCATCAAGATAACGCGGCACATCATGGCGCGAAAACGCCATGCCGGTTCGGCGCTCGACAAGTTCCATCGCGGCAAATTCAACACGAAGCTTTCGCACAAAATAATAGTCGCGGCTTTGCCGTGCTTTGACCCGATTTGCCACCAAACCAAACTCGTTTGACGCTGATTGCGAATGATCGTCGTGGCTTGACTGATTGCCGCTGGCGCCACCACCTGCCCCCGACCCAGCATTTGAACTGGCGCCTGAAGATTCACCTGAATTAGCCGATGCGTCATTGCCACTGCCGCCGCTTGGCGCATCATCTGCATCCGCACTTACCGATGCTGGTTCGGCTTCACTGCTAAAACTCGGATATTGGGCAAATGCAAGATCAGGCCGGCCGAACAGAACCGCCATGATAACCAACATAGACAGGCCGCCATAATGCCGCGGCCATGAAAGTGACCATGACAATGACCGGCAAAAACCGGCGGCAGCTTGATCAATCACAATGGGCGCGCGCATTGATTGAGTTTCCTTTTCGTGCCGGCCAACCTTATAGCTGGCCATCAAACCGTTTAACGTCGCATATTGCGCGGTATTTAGGAAAAGAAAAACCCTTCCGACCAGAAATGGCGAAAGGGGTTTTTTATGTGGCAGGAGTGGAGGGGCTCGAACCCCCAGCCCCCGGTTTTGGAGACCGGTGCTCTACCAATTGAGCTACACTCCTAAATGACCGGCAATCCAAGGATTGCCGGGATCATTATTATTTAATAACCGTTGCGACGACGCCGGCACCGACGGTGCGGCCACCTTCGCGGATCGCAAAGCGAAGACCTTCATCCATCGCGATTGGCGCGATCAATGTCACAGTCATGGTAATGTTATCACCAGGCATAACCATCTCGGTGCCTTCCGGCAATTCTACAGATCCGGTCACATCAGTTGTGCGGAAATAGAATTGTGGACGATAGTTTGAGAAAAACGGTGTATGACGACCGCCCTCATCCTTGGTCAGAACATAGGCCTCACATTTGAATTCAGTATGTGGCGCAATTGAACCCGGCTTACACAATACCTGACCACGCTCAACATCTTCCCGCTTGGTACCACGAAGAAGAACACCAACATTATCGCCAGCCTCACCCTGATCCAAAAGCTTGCGGAACATCTCAACACCGGTACAGGTTGTCTTGACGGTGTCTTTCAGACCAACAATCTCGATCTCTTCACCAACATTCACAATGCCGCGCTCGATACGACCAGTCACAACGGTACCACGACCTGAAATTGAGAACACATCCTCAATCGGCATCAAAAATGGCTGATCCTTCGGACGCTCTGGCTGTGGAATATAACCATCAACAGCTGCCATCAATGCAATGATCGCCTCACGGCCAATGGTCTCATTGCTATCTTCCAATGCGGCCAAGGCTGAACCACGAACGATCGGAACATCATCGCCAGGGAAATCATATGATGACAACAATTCGCGAATTTCCATCTCAACAAGCTCAAGCAACTCTTCATCGTCAACCTGGTCAACCTTGTTCATGAACACGCACAATGCCGGAACACCAACCTGACGTGCCAACAATATATGCTCGCGTGTCTGTGGCATCGGGCCATCAGCCGCTGATACAACCAAAATCGCACCATCCATCTGCGCCGCACCGGTGATCATGTTTTTCACATAATCGGCGTGACCAGGACAATCAACATGCGCATAGTGACGGTTCGCTGTCTCATATTCAACATGCGCTGTGGAAATCGTGATACCGCGGGCGCGCTCTTCAGGCGCCTTGTCAATCTGGTCATATGCTGAATACTCAGCTCCACCAGACTCAGCCAAAATCTTAGTGATCGCTGCGGTCAATGAAGTCTTGCCATGGTCAACATGGCCAATTGTTCCAATGTTGCAATGCGGCTTGGAACGGTCAAACTTTGCCTTGGACATCTTATCTGCTCTCCTGCTCGTTGGTTCGGTTAGGCCATCTTGGCGCGGACTTCATCCGCAACCGCTTGAGGCACTTGTTCGTAATGGTCAAAAGTCATTGAATACTGTGCGCGGCCTTGGCTCATTGAGCGCAAAGTGTTGATATAGCCGAACATATTGGCAAGCGGCACCATCGCATCGATTGCGCGCGCGTTGCCCCGCTGGTTCATGCCACCAACATGGCCACGACGGCTGTTCAGGTCGCCGATGATATCACCCATATATTCTTCAGGGGTCAAAACCTCAACCTTCATGACCGGCTCAAGCAATTTCGGGCTCGCCTTGTTCATGGCTTCACGGAAAGCAGCACGACCTGCAATCTCAAAGGCCAAAACCGACGAGTCAACGTCATGGCTTGCGCCGTCAATAAGCTCAGCTTCAAAGTCGATCACAGGGAAGCCAGCGATTGTGCCTGAATCCTTTGCCTGATTGATGCCCTTTTCAACACCCGGTACATATTCTTTCGGAACCGATCCACCAACAACTGAATTGTTGAACTGGAAACCGCCCTCGGCCAAAGGCGCAAACCGGATTTTAACCCGCGCAAACTGACCCGAACCACCAGACTGTTTCTTGTGGGTGTAATCAACTTCAACTTCTTTGGTGATGGTCTCGCGATAAGCAACCTGCGGCGCACCGATATTGGCTTCGACCTTGAATTCACGCTTGAGGCGATCGACCAAAATATCGAGGTGCAATTCGCCCATACCACGCATGATGGTCTGGCCTGATTCAAAGTCAGTGCTGACCTGGAAAGACGGGTCTTCGGCAGCCAAACGCGCAAGGCCCGCACCCATTTTTTCTTGGTCATTCTTTGTCTTTGGCTCAATCGCGATCTCGATGACTGGATCGGGGAAGGTCATTGTCTCAAGAACAACTGGCTTCAGCGGATCACACAAGGTGTTACCTGTCGTGCTATCCTTCATGCCAGCAAGAGCGACAATGTCGCCTGCAAAGGCTTCTTCGATTTCTTCACGGTTGTTTGAATGCATCATCATCATCCGGCCAACGCGCTCGCGCTTGCCTTTTGTTGAATTCAGCAGGCTGTCGCCTTTTTTAAGAACACCTGAATAGATACGAACAAAGGTCAATGATCCAACAAATGGGTCATTCATGATCTTAAAAGCAAGGCCAGAGAACGGCTCGGCGTCGTTTGCACGGCGCTCGATGTTACGAGTCTCAGTTTGGTCATCAGGGGAAAAACCTGTGTAGGCAGCAACATCCAATGGACCCGGCAAATAATCAATAACGCCGTTCAACAAAGGCTGAACACCCTTGTTTTTAAAGGCCGAACCACACAGAACCGGAACAAACGACATGTTCAATGTGCCTTTACGGATCAAACGCTGGATTGTTTCGACATCAGGCTCTTCGCCATCAAGAAACTTTTCCATCACGTCATCGTCTTGCTCGACAATCAATTCGATCAATTCAGCGCGCATCTCAGCGGCTTTATCAGCAAGTTCTGGACGGATTTCACTGAGACGCCAAGTGGCACCCAAATCTTCCGAGTCCCAAACCCACTCCTGCATAGTCACAAGATTGACCAGACCGGCAAATTCATTCTCGGCACCGATCGGCAAATGCACAGGCAAAGGCTGTGCGCCAGTACGGTCTTTGATCATGTTGACGCAGTTAAAGAAGTCAGCGCCAATCTTGTCCATCTTATTGACGAAAACGATCCGCGGCACTTTATAACGGTCAGCCTGACGCCAAACTGTTTCAGTTTGTGGCTCTACACCGGCATTTGCATCAAGAACGCAAACCGCGCCATCAAGAACCGCCAATGAGCGCTCAACTTCAATCGTGAAGTCAACGTGGCCTGGTGTGTCGATGATGTTGAAGCGGAATTTTGCTGCTTCTGGATCATCACCATGCTCGCCTGATGGATCGGTGCCGTTTTCAGTGCGATACCAGAAACAGGTTGTTGCTGCAGAGGTGATGGTAATCCCACGCTCTTGCTCTTGCTCCATCCAATCCATAGTGGCATTGCCGTCATGCACTTCACCGATCTTGTGTGACCGGCCTGTGTAATAGAGAATCCGCTCGGTCGCAGTGGTTTTACCGGCGTCGATATGCGCCATAATGCCAAAATTGCGGTAACGATCTAAATTGTATTCGCGTGCCATGATCTAGCTCCTACCAACCCAATTACCAGCGGTAATGTGAGAAAGCCCGATTTGCCTCGGCCATTTTATGAGTGTCTTCACGTTTCTTAACCGCATTACCGCGATTGTTGGCCGCATCCATCAATTCACCTGACAGACGGTCAACCATCGTTGTCTCACCGCGTTTGCGCGAACTGTCGATCAACCAGCGAATAGCGAGTGCCTGAGCCCGCTCAGAGCGCACTTCAACCGGCACCTGATAGGTTGCTCCACCAACACGCCGCGAGCGAACCTCAAGGTTAGGGCGCACATTTTCAAGCGCATCGTGAAAGATCTTAACTGGCTCATTGCCTGACTTTTCCTGAATACGGTCAAATGCACCGTAGACAATCTTTTCAGCTACTGAACGCTTGCCATCAAACATCAGGCAAGACATGAATTTTGAAACAACAGTGTCCTTGAACTTCGCATCAGGAAGAACTGGGCGTTTTACTGCTCTATGACGACGTGACATATCTGCCTCTTCTTACTTAGGACGCTTGGCGCCATATTTCGAACGACGCTGGCGACGGTCACCGACGCCCTGTGTGTCCAAAGTACCGCGAATGATGTGGTAACGCACACCCGGAAGGTCTTTTACACGACCGCCACGAATCATCACCACTGAGTGTTCCTGCAAATTATGCCCTTCACCAGGGATATAGCTGGATACTTCAAACCCATTGGTAAGACGCACGCGGGCGACCTTACGAAGCGCCGAGTTCGGCTTCTTCGGTGTTGTTGTGTACACTCTGGTGCATACGCCACGCTTTTGTGGACATGCTTCCATAGCCGGAACTTTGGTACGTGCTACCGGACGCTTGC
>Ga0206124_10003622_pt1 | contig 10773 bp, 17 predicted proteins | sample Helgoland_Spring_3_FD_148671 | JGI IMG/M metagenome (GOLD analysis project Ga0206124, IMG submission 148671) | Pelagic subsurface seawater microbial communities from Kabeltonne, Helgoland, North Sea - Helgoland_Spring_Bloom_20160321_2 | ecosystem: Environmental > Aquatic > Marine > Epipelagic ... | reverse complement strand
GGGGTCACTAGCCTTGAGCCTGCTGTGCACCTCCGTCATCCCCAGTTACTCTAGTGCCATCGCTACCACCCGCTGTCAAGCACCCGTGGCCACTTAATATCCACATAGAAATAAGATTATTCTAATATTAATTCTCCCTTACAAGATACCGCTTTTCCATAACAATATATAGATGGTCTTAATAAATTTTTTTTATTTAAACGACTAAACATTATTATACTATTTATAATTATTTTTATTTTAAATAATCTATTTTTTAATCTTATATATTAGTTATGTTTTTTAAGTTATGTTTTTTAAGTTACGATTTACACTATAATATATATTTCTACTCTATTATAATATATATATATTCCTACTCTATTATAAACTATATTTCTACTTTATTATAAACTATATTCTGTAATATAAACTCTATTTTAATTTTTTTTTAAAATAATAATATTATAATATTTATTATGTTTAAAAAAAATTTGTTATTAGGAGTCTTTGGAACTATTATATGTATAGGAGGAATGACAATTATTCCTATTGCTTCTCAAAAAATAAAACAATTAGATACTAAAAAACTAGATTTAGAATCTAAACTTAGAAATTTACAAAACAAATATAGTTCATCTGATAAAGATAAAGATAAAGATAAAGATATTAAAACTATAGAAAATAAACCTGAAATTACAATGATTTCTATAGAAGATGCTATAGAACAAGGTTATACCTCAGATACATTTAATCTAAGTGAAAATAAAGATACACGTAAATCCGAAATTAAACCATTAATGGATGAGGGACTTACTTTTGATGAAGGTCACGTAGAAATCGTTAATAAAAAAATAAATGAAGTTACACTTATATCATCTTAAGAGAATTTATTCCAAATAAGATTTATATTTATCTAAACTTAAATATTTGTTAGAACCAACAGCGTGTCTAAGAGTATACATGCTACTCTTTCTCCAATCACTTCCAACCGCCTTTTCACTCATTATATAGATATCTCCTGTATTTAACATTACTCTGTATGGAGAACTATATGGTTTACTATTCTTAAACCATACCCATTGTATAGGATAGTCGTTCGACCCCAACCCCAAACTTAAACATATTACCTTCCGTCTTTCTGTATCCCCGTGATATCCTATACCACATTTCTTTAAATCAAAATATTTATTTCCTTCTAACCCTTACTATTACCTAACCCTGATATTAAATCCTCCTCTAATCTATTTTTAAATACTTTAAAATGTTCTAGTTTATTCCCATCCACTATTCTACCTTTCTTATTCTCATAATCTGGTTCTTGTTCTATACCATATAATATAATAAGATTTGCCCTGGCATTACGACGTGTATCCCAATACTTCCTATCCCAATCTAAATAAATTCTCCATACATTCTCCCCATACATTCTCCCTTAGCATAATTTCTTATTACCAATACACACACGGTGTATTCTAAATCATCCAGATTTAGGTCTCGACGATTTAAAGAATAATAATCTACACTATAATCTAAATTTATAAAATAATCCTTTAAACTAATAAGTTCATCTGTAGTAATACCAGTTCCTTTATCTCCTAGATTACCCACCATCTCCATCCCATTATGATTTTCCTAGATATAATGTATACATATTTTTTATGATAAATTTTTAAAAAATATAGATTTTGTTATTTAAATATATAGACTTTATCATTTGAATATATACTTTAAAAAATTTTGATTTTAACAAAAAAAATAATTTAAATAATAAATGCAATCTAATACACCAGCGCCGTTATACCCTACGATTAGTTCTACTAATGCTCCTGGACATCCACCTAGAGATTATGGTAATACACACCAAAGTTATGCTAATACACCTATAAATTATGCTAATACACCTATAGATTATAGTAATACACACCATGCTAATACACAACAAAATAATGGTAATACACCAATAGGTTATGCTCCTTTCTTTCAGCTAGATTATGGCAGTAAAATACAAGGTTATGTGAATACATCACAACCTACCGCTCCTCCACCTCCTACTATAATAAATACCAATGGCACTACACCACCTGGTTATTTTGATGTCATAGATAAAGTAGTGGAACCCTCTAAAGGTCATAAAATTAAGGAACTTATAGAGAGATATGAAATAGATCCATTATTTAGTGAAAAATTAGATATATTATCTGAAATGGAAATAGTTTTATTGCTGGATGATTCTGGTTCCATGAATACACCACTTACTGATGGCACTGGACATAGTACACGTTGGGATGAGCTAAAATCAGTTGTAAATATAGTTATATCTATTGCATCTTTGTATGATGAAGATGGTGTAGATATACATTTCTTAAATCGTCCACCACAAATTAAAATTAAATCGTTGGATCAAGTAGATACTATCTTAAATGACCCTCCTCATGGATCAACTCCATTAACTAGAAATTTAGATATTATTTTAGATAAATTTAAAAATTCCAGTAAATCTGTTTTAATCATTATTGCTACAGATGGACTACCAAATAAATCTGGCTATTCCGATTTGGACAACTTCAAAGAACTTTTACTACATAAGAATCACTCTAAATTCTATGTATCATTCTTAGCCTGTTCAGATCAAAACCAAGATGTAGGCTATCTAAATGAATTAGATATAAAGGTTCCTAATGTAGATACTTTAGACGACTATGCTTCCGAACTTAAAGAAGTTAAGGCTGTACAGGGAAAAGATTTTAGTTATACTTTTGGAGACCACGTTGTTAGATTATTACTTGGCCCTCTTTGTCCTGAGTTAGACCAATTGGATGAATCTAAGCTTTCATCTTCTAAATCTTTTGGATGTGGTAGATGTATTATTTTATAATAATCTATATAAAATTGATAGTTAAATCTTTTCTAATCATTACATCCAATATTATATGATTGCTTTATTACGATGAATATTTACTTTATAACAACCAAAAATCATTGGAATACAACACAATATATCTAAGACTAGAGTACATAGACCACACAATATCAGTGGATCCGCTGGATGAGGTAGCGGTGTCAGCGAAAAATTCATATCCTGTCCCTCAGTATATGGGCTGGTAATGCAATCATCTATTAAATAATTTATATGAGTGTATGGCACTCTTGGATAATATTTTGTACAACATTTTGGCTGCTCGTTTATGAGTAATTCACTATTAATAATAGGAGTTAATTCAGTATGAATAATAGGCGGTGACATATTAAGATTATTAATAATTAAGAATAATTATATCAATTTTAATTATTCTAAATTGTAATAGAAATATTTTATATACCTAAAAAATTAATACTATTATCTATTTACTTTATCTATTGTAAAAACAATATCATCATATCTTCCTTTATTTTTTCTTAAATCATATATTTTTATATATTGTTTTAAATTTTCGGGTGTTATATTTTTTAATTCATCTATCCATTTTATATCTTGAACGTCTTCTATTATTAAAATTCCATTATCACTTAATAAATGGGAGTATAATTTTATAAAATCTTTCTGACTTTGAAGAGTATGTGGTCCATCATCTAACATAAAGTCAAATTTTATGTTATTAAATTTAGTAACATACTGTTCGGTATAAGAATCTTCATTTAGATATAATATTATTCTATCACTTTCTCTCAATGTTTTTATAATTCTACTTCGGCTCCTATTTAATTTGCTAATTAATTTTAATCTCTTTTCAGCTCCTCGAAATATATTATCGCTAATATCACATCCATAAATAGAGGCGTTTTTAAAATAATCGTGCCATAATTTTATACTTCCTCCTTTAAAAACACCAACCTCTAATACAGCACGTGCACTTTCTTTTATTGGTTGTAATAATGTTTCATATAGTGGTAAATAACTATGTATAGTATTCTTATCTGTATATTTATTATCTAAACTCGTTAAACTCATATTTTAATAATATATTATTATTCTATATTATTAAAATAATTTAAACTAGTATTATTAAATAATAAATATATAGTAATAAACTGCTACACCCATTATATAATTCATACATTGGACGAGACCAATAATGTCTGTCCATATCCTCTAATAAATCCCCTATATTTGTTATTTTATGTATTGGTTTCATATTTATTATAACATTATAGCCATTTATTTTTAAATCATTTTTTCAATCGTCTAAGTTTCCATTTTTCATAATATTCCGTATATGTTTTCCCATTTAAATTCGTAAAACCCCTAATATTTATTAATTGGAAATATAAATTTGGATGCATTGGTTGTGTGTCACTTTCTGTTAATTGTGTATTATCTATAGACTCTATCGAATTATATAATTCTAATGCTTTTTCATAATCCATTTGTATTATTATTATTTTAAATCAATTTATATTATTATTATTACTTTAAATCAATTTTTTTATAAAATTATAATAGGTTTCTGAACTATGATTTTGGATTTTATTTTTCTTATAATTAAAATAAATACACTTCGTATCTATATGATTATATTTATCTGAAATTGGTAATGTAGGAATAATGTCACCCTTATTTATTATAATAAATGCTATTATATTAAGTTTATTATAAGCTTCCACAAAACCCTTATTTCCAACTTTTAATGGCGCCGTACAATAATTATAAAATTGTAGATTATTATATTTTTCATACAAAAGATAACTACATAAAATAGATAGACTTCCTCCCAAACTATGACCAGTTAAATATATATTTTTAATATTTTTTGTAAGTAGTATATCGTTTATTTTTTTTATTAATTCTGATTTAAATGTAGAAAAAAATCTATACATTCCTCCATGAACTTTTATACTATCCTCATCTAGTGTCCTTAATTTTATATTCATATTTAGAAAAATTTCAAAAATAGAACTCGTGCCTTTAAATAAAATAATTATGTTATCATTATTAGATAGCACTAATATTATAGGTAGTTTATTTTTATAAATCAAACTATATGATATAGAATTCATTGTAAAAAAATCATCTATTTTAGTATTATTACTATAGGCTACTATTAAATCTGTATAGGATAAACATATTCTAATATTTTTTCTATTATCCTCAAATGTATTACTTTTAGTACTTATTAATTGTGTTATATCTAATTCCGTTATAGATGGTGTATATTTTTTTGACCAAGAATTATATAATATAGATTTATAGAATAATTTATTTAAATCATTTTTCATTAGTATAATACTATTTTATTTTATTATAATTTATACTATAATTTTTACTATAATTTTTACTATAATTTCTATAATAATGTAGACATATCTATACCTTCATAATATGTAGATGGAAAATGTCGTTTTATATTATTTGTTGGGTATAAATTAAATGTTGCATTCTTAGTCGATGATAATGAAGTAATTTGTCTATATTCTTTATTAAATGGATATTTTGTCACTGTATCCGCTCTATTTACGAATAAAACTCCTATAATATTTCTATTTTTATATTCATTCACAAATTCTATATTACCTACTTTCATAGATGCCGAACAATAATTATATATTTGTATATTTTGATACATTTTACTTAATATAAAACTACATAAAATAGAAAGCGCTCCTCCCAAACTATGTCCTGTTATATATATAGTTTTTCTTTTAATTCTTAGTTGTCTTTCTATTTTTTCTATTAATTCACGTTTAATTATAGTAAAATAGTTATAAACACCTTTGTAAACTTTTATATTTTTTTTTTCTCCATCTATAGTTGTTAATCCACTGTTTAAATCCGTTACTATATCATCTATATTTACAGTACCTCTAAACGTTATTAATAATTTATCCTCACTCCACGTTATAAATACCAGTGAATTACCATTCCTCTCAATTATATCATAATTTTTTATATTTTTATTTAAAAAATCTATTATTCTATTATTACAATTTAATGCTAAGAGTAATCTAGAATAGGATAAACATACTTTCATATTGGTATGGTGTTCTTTTAAAATAGTTTCGTTTAGATTTTTTAATCTATTTAGATCTAAATCTTGTATCGTTGGTTTATAATTTTTAGAATCAACACATATTATAGATTTATATTTTATTAAGTTCAATGTTATAAGTCCTATTACATAAAATAAAGGATTCATATTATATACTTATAAAATTAACTATTTAAAAATGTGATTATATTATAAATATAATGGTTAACTCAAACCCCCCAATGGTTGACTTTAAAACCCAAAAATCTACTAATATTAAATTTGTTGATATATATAAATCTACTATTAATAAATATAATATCGATACTAGCTATCTCATTAAAAAATTGGAGGAATATGAAAAAAAAGATATTAATGATATATCTGTTAAAAATTTAATTAAAAATATGTTAAATGTTCCATACTATGAAAACTTTAAACCTGTTAATTCACTAAGAAAATTTAAATTATTACAAGAAAAACTTAAAACAATACATCACGAATTAATGGATATAACTATACATAAACGTCTCCAAGAACTACGTAAAACAACACCCACTACGACTGTTAATAATAATGCTAAACTATTACAGCCACTTATATAATAATTCTTCATTTATATAGTCGTATTAATATAGCCCTCCAATTCCTAATTATTATTATATAAGTATAAATTTATATATATATATATATATATGGCAAAAACAGAGACAGAATGTTCTATTAAATATAGTAAAAAATATTTAAATATGACTAATCAAGATAGAATTAAATATAACAAATGTATTAGAGAATCACTTGATATATTAGAAAGTATTAAAAATCAAATAACAGAAGAAGAATATACTATTATATATAATTCTATACTTCGTGATATTAGACTTTCTGTATAATATCAAATTTGATTAAAATATCAAATTTGATTAAAATATCAAATTTGATTAAAATATCAAATTTGATTAAAATATCAAATTTGATTAAAATATCAAATTTGATTAAAATATCAAATTTGATTAAAATATCAAATTTGATTAAAATATTAATAAACAGTTTTATAATCAAATTCGGTTGTATGATAAAATCACCCATTAAAACATCTAAATCATTCCTAAATATCCATACTTTTAATAATTTAGAATTAGTAAAATCAGCTATTAATGATGTTGATACTAAACTTATTGTTAGACCTAAAATTATTATATATGGGAAAGAGGCACATCAAAATAGAAATGTTGGATTTTTCTCCAATACCTCTATAGGATATTTCTATTCTGGACAATTAGCTAAATCTATCCCACTTACACCCAATCTCGCATTATTATTGGATAACATTAATTCTATGTTTAAATCGAATTTTAATGGTATTCTAGTTAATAAATATATAGATGGAAATAATAATATCGGCGCACATAGTGATGACGAAAAAAATCTAGACCCCATTGGCGTTGTCGCATTATCCTATGGAGCTATTCGGAAATTTAGAATAAGAGATAAAATAACTAGAAAAATAATAATAGATATACCAACTGGATCTAATGAAATTATACATATGGGGGGAGATTTCCAAAAAGAATTTACACACGAAATCCCTATAGAAAAAAAGGTTAAAAATATTAGATACTCGTTTACATTTCGTAAACATAGTATGTAATTATTCTGTTTATATTAGACTTTTTAAAATTTAGTTTAATTAAAATATTAGACTTTTTTAAATTTAGTTTAATTAAAATATAGACTTTTTTAAATTTAGTTTAATTAAAATATCAGGATTTTAATTAAAATCTTTGTATATAATATAAATGAAAAGTTCGGAAGCAGTATTATTATTGGGAACAGCAATCCTATCTAAAGATATTTTATTTAAAAACACACCATTCACCTCCTATAAACAACCAGTTACCTCCTCTAAACTCTTAGAAAATAGTCCAAACAAGATCAAAACACGTGATCATTATATTACAATAAATGGTGCGAAAAAAAAATATATGACACTAAATGGTCAAAAATTTTTGGTGAGTGGAGGAGGGGGGGAGGACTATAAATTCAGTCCTATACCTCCGCATACCATTATTGATAAAGCCAAAGAAGAACACGACCTAAGTATATTCGTAAGATTACTTGAACTAACCGAATCTGTAACAGACCTGGAGAACGTACGGAAAGATGAGAAACTTATTACTATCTTAGCGCCAAATGACGATGCTTTTATAAATGCAGAATTTAGTCATTCAAAAATTGATTCTTTAGATAATGCTACGATATCCGATATTAAAAAAATTCTATTCAACCATATAATTATTAGCGACAAAGACGAATTTACATCTAAAGACCCTGAGGAGCTCGAGGGGCGAGAGGGAATAAAATCTCCTGGCATTCATTCGGTTAATCTAACTAGAACATACACTTACGATGCGGGTGATGACGGCAAGACCACCCTTAAATCTTATACCCGCGGAAAAAGTAAAACTCGAGATTCCGCGGGGGATGCTGAAATTATAATCTCAACAATCGAAGACCCTCGGGATCATATTGGATACAGGATGGACGATGAGAGAGAAGAAAACAAAAAAATAAATATCATTGGGTGGAAGGCCAAACTAAGGGATGGTTCCAATACTGCTATACTCGTCAAAACTGATATTACAGCACATGATGGTATTATCCACGTTATTAATGAAGTACTCTTATAATAGAATAAATAATATAAACGATTTATGTAGTAATACTATTATATATAAATATAAAATAATATAAAATTGATTTATATTTATATTATTATAATATTTATAGCATTATAATGATATCTAATATATTATATGTTTCTGCTACATCTTGTCTTGTTATTGGTTCTGCGTTAGCCTTTAATTATAAAGAAACTCTCGACTATTTCTATCTAGTTGGGAGTTCTCTATTTCTTATAAAAGCGATATTATCATTGGTAAATGAGACTCGTACTATTAAATCTAAAAGTGTTTATGAATCTATTTAAACTGTCAAACATGAATATTATAAATGGAATAAAAAATTGATACATATGTATTTGTTTTTTATGTATTATAATCAATATGGATGAATTAACCCTTCATAACACACATTGTTTAGAAGTTGCTGAATACATTTTAGAAACTCAGGATCAAGACCTGTTACAAGCCTATGAAACAAATTTAGATGTCGGACCTGTTCTAAAATATAGCGCTTTACATATTACAGATGATGATAGAGAGCATATCGAATATGCTCCTATCTTAATTGATAAAAATTTCACACATCTATATACTAATACTGGTTTTTTACAAATATCTTCTGGGACTTATCCTATTCTAAATAAAATGGACGTAATAGAAAAATATAATTTAAAAATATATAATAATAAATACTATTTTATAGATAAATCATGGTCACATAATAGTCTTAGTAATCATTATAGAAAAAAACAAATTAAAGATAACTGGGACTCAATTCGAAATTCTAATAGTCCTATTTCTCTCGAAATTACTGATGTGTATTAAATTAATTTCTAATTAGAAATTAATTTAATTATATTATTATTATTTTTTTACCATTTTATAGAACAAAAATAGTGTTAAATTTATTCTATAAGGTGGTTAAAGTAATTTTATTTATAATATATAAAATTTAGATTAATATTAAATTTATTTAAACAGCTATTACATTAGATGTGCTTCCTGTTCACTATGTCCAAATAGTTTACTCCTGGCATCCACGTTTCTCTTTTCGATGATAGCTGCTTCCAACCTAGCCTTTTCCTTTTCCATTAGCTCAATCTCGTCACTCTTAGCGCCGTCTACTTGTGACTGCAACTGTCTAGTAAAATGAATCAGTTCCTCTTCGGATTCATTGTTGACAAGTTGGACAATCATTTCCACTGGAACTTCCACCTCTGGGAAAGTCGAATCAACAACAGTTGTTTGTGTGTGAAATGTATTTCCGTGAGACGAGAAATTACTTCCTCCACCATAGTCATTTTGCGAAGAGCCTCCCTTGGCCTGTCCACCACCACGTGTTTGACCACCTTTTTCCTGTCCACCACCACGCATTTGTGGCGCACCACCACGATATCCTCCCTCCTCATAACATTTGTAAGTAGGTTGAGGCTTAGGTTTTTTCACCTCTCTGTGAATAGAGAGTGTAAGGTATAGCTTATTTGATTCACCATCGTGAGTGGCTTGTAGTCCGTGGGACTTTTCTAAATTTGAGGGCTTCCAGAATACAAATCGTGTATTTTCTCCACCGTAACCGTTAAACCTAATACCCGTATTACTCTGGAAAGATGTGTAGAAGTTGGTGTTTCCACGCGTGTCTGTCACCTTTACTTTCCTTCCATCGCCAAACTTTGCCTCCTTAATCTTATATAGAAGATCACTATGTCGATACTTTCCATTAGGATCTCCCTTAATGCTAATCTCCCAACCCATACTAGTAGGAACACCTACAATATGAACACCAGACCTGGACGCCGTCATTGCTTTTGGAGTTGGGATCCGAGTCACAGGTGTCCAATCAGTATCATCCTGATTAATAAGATTAATGTTCACCCTAAATCCACCATAATGTAAACACCTGGAGTCAATGCCATATTTAAGACAATTAGCAGTTTGACTTGTATCACATACCAACATAGGTACCAATCTGGATGGATAGTCTTGTTCAGTTACCAAAAATACTCTATCTGGTGGAAAATTGTTTCTGCTACAAAACTGACAAAATGTTAGGTCTGAAACTTTAACTTTTTCACCATCATCGCCAATATAACCATACCACTCGATTGACGAGTTGTGGACATTATTCCCAATACATGTGCGGCGAT
>Ga0206124_10003621_pt1 | contig 10776 bp, 12 predicted proteins | sample Helgoland_Spring_3_FD_148671 | JGI IMG/M metagenome (GOLD analysis project Ga0206124, IMG submission 148671) | Pelagic subsurface seawater microbial communities from Kabeltonne, Helgoland, North Sea - Helgoland_Spring_Bloom_20160321_2 | ecosystem: Environmental > Aquatic > Marine > Epipelagic ... | reverse complement strand
ATAGAGAAGCAGGGTGCTCTAAGTGATAGACATTATCGAAGCGGCGAGCCCTGGGCAATGGACAGTTTTGAAGAGATTGTCGCTGATCCATTAGCAGACATTAATCCCAGCTATGTAGAGGTTAACTTTAACAATGCTTGTAATCTAGCGTGTAGTTATTGTAGCCCACAGTTTAGTAGTACGTGGACAGCGGAAGCAAAAGAACATGGTGCATGGCCCACTAGCACTCCGCATAACGATCCAGCACACTTTACTGGAGAACGTAGAGCTATACCCAACAAGGACACTAACCCATATCGTGAAGCATTCTGGAAGTGGTGGCCCGACCTTTACAAAGATCTCAAGCACTTTAGGATGACAGGTGGTGAGCCACAGATGGATCCCAATACATACAAGGTGTTTGACTATGTACTGGACAACCCCAAGCCTGACTTACACTTAAACGTTACCAGTAATTTTAGCACAGAACCCCGGGTATGGGACAAGTATAAAGAATATGTGCAACGATTAACAGCACAACCAGGAACAGTGGAACACTTTATGCAGTTTGTCAGTCTGGATACCTGGGGCAAACAAGCAGAATACATACGTCACGGACTGGACTTTGCCCTGGCCATAAATAGATGTGAAGAGTTTATAACAGACGTCCCCGAGCGTTCAAGTTTAACCTTTATCATAACAATGAATAACCTAAGCATTGTTAACCTCAAGCGTTTACTGGAACATATCTTATACTTGCGCAAACAACATACAACCACATATCAACGCATATGGTTTGACACTCCGTTGTTACGCACACCCGAATGGCAGAGTATACAGATACTTCCCAAGAGCTATCAGCAGTGTTTATGGGATTGCATTAACTTTATGACGGATAACTTGGATGAGATGCACGGCTTTAAAGACTATGAAGTATTAAAGATGCGCCGTGACCTACAGTGGATGCAAGAAGGAACATCTGACACTGAGCGTAAACAAGCAGATTTTTATCGTTTCTTTAGCGAACATGATCGTCGTAGAGGCACTAACTTTATTGAGACTTTCCCAGAGATGGCAGAGTTTTGGAGTACATGCGAATATAATGCAAACACACAAGGAACTGAATAGGGTATTCTGGTACAAAAAATATGGATGATTTAACTTATAAACAACAAGTACTGGATCTATTAAGCGACAGCTTTTGCGGTGCTAAATGGTATAATGCTACAGTATGGTTAGGCAGTGGCATGACCACCAGTTGTCATCATCCACTGCCTCATAAAATAGATCCTATTGCAGTACAAACAAATCCTAAACTATTACACAACACACCCGAGAAGAAAGAACAGCGCCGTCAGATGTGCGCTGGAGAACGCCCTGCAGGTTGTGAATACTGCTGGAAGATTGAGGATATGGGACCCGGGTACGTTAGTGATAGGATATATAAGAGTAAGATATATTCAGAGGAACTATTAAATGATGGCTTTAATAAGAGTGTTGGAGATGCAGACGTAGAGTTTGACTTACGGACACTTGAAATTTCCTTTGATCGTACTTGTAACTTTGCTTGCAGCTATTGTAATCCTGCCTTTAGTACTACTTGGGTTAATGATATAAAGAGATCGGGACCGTATCAGAACCTGGTAAGTGATGGACGCAACCATTACACCCACGAACACACCAGTAGTCAACTGTACTCACTGGGAGAGGACAACCCATACGTAAACGCCTTCTTCAAGTGGTGGGAGTCAGACTTGCATCGTACACTACAAGAACTAAGAGTTACTGGTGGTGAACCACTTATGAGTGCGGACCTGTGGAGGCTGATTGATTGGTTTAAAGCCAATGCGGATCGCAGTCAGACCAGCCTGGCAATTAACAGTAACCTGGGCAGCAAGCCTGATCTAATAGACCGACTGTGCCGGGCACGTGAACACTTGCCCAGTCTGGACGTGTACACCAGTTGCGAGGCCACGGACCTGAGTGCTGAATATATAAGAGATGGACTTGATTGGAACCAGTGGTGGGCTAATGTACTCCAACTACACCACCAGCACATACAAACCCACTGCATGATGACCATTAACGCACTATGCTTGCCCACACTGCCTAACCTGATACAGCGCATTCTGGACCAGAGAACTCAGTTGGACACCTTGGACCTAGCAGTGTTTAGTTTAAACATACTACGATTCCCCAGCTTCCAGAGTCCACTGGTACTGCCATTGGATATACGAACCCAGGCTGCTGAACGGCTCAGCCAGTTGGACCAGAGTCTGATGCATGAGTTTGAAGTGGGGCAGTTAACCAGATTAACGGAGTATCTGGTAGTACAGGAGACTCCACACAACGAAGCATTTGAAATGCCCAAACTACACAATGACTTTAAACATTTTTACCAACAGTATGACGTAAGAAGAAATAAAAACTTTGAGACAACATTTCCAGAGTTAAAAGATTGGTTCAATGCACTATGACAGAAGAAATCGAAAACATATATAGTGACTATAATTATGGCCAGCGCAAGCCATTACACATTAAAACTGAGTCATTAACAGAACATGAACAGGAACTCCTTATTAAAAGTGATACATTTTGTATACTCCCTTGGATACACCTACATGCTTACCCAGACGGCAAGGCATATCCATGTTGTTTGGCAAAGTATGAGCATCCGGTAGGTTCACTCAAGGATAACACTATTGACGAAGTATGGCGTGATAAGCCCATGCAACAGATGCGACAGAACATGCTGGAAAACAAGCCATGTGTGGAATGCACTAAGTGTTATGAACAAGAGGAGTCTGGCTTCTTTAGTATGCGGAACTCAAGTAACCAGATGTTTGGGCATCACATTAAAGAATCTCTTAACAGTAATGAACTAAAAATTCGATATTATGACATACGCTTTAGCAATCTTTGTAATTTTAGTTGTCGTAGTTGTGGAGATATCTTTAGTAGTAACTGGACAAAGGAATATAAAGAGTACGGATGGTTACCCAAAGATGCTCCCAATGTAACTTATGCAGGTAGATTTAAAACAGATATCTGGGAACAAACATTGCCGCATGTGCCTTACTTCCAAGAAGTTTACTTTGCAGGTGGTGAGCCACTAATGATGCAAGAGCACTGGGACTTGTTAGATGAGTTAATTAAACAAGGTCGCACAGATGTTAAACTGGTATACAATACTAATTTTAGCGAGACAGAATTTAAAGGCAGAGACGTTTTCGAAATTTGGAAAGAGTTTGATGAAGTGAGCGTGGGGGCTAGTTTAGATGCTAGTTATGCGAGAGGTGAGCTCATGCGTAAAGGTACTAAGTGGAGCCAAACAGTAGCTAACCGTGAACGTATGCTAACAGTTTGCCCTGATGTAGACTTTTATATTTCAAGCACACTGAGTATCATGAACAGTTATCATATCCCAGACTTCCACAAAGAATGGATTGAACTTGGTTTACTAGAACCAATGGATTGGAATATTAATATATTACAAAGTCCAGAGTATTATAGAATTGATGTATTACCAGAGGTAATGAAACAAGAAGTTCTTGCAATTTACAATGACCACATTGCTTATCTAGAAGACAAAGATCGATTTAAACGTGCCATTAATGGATTTAAAAGCGCAATGAACTATATGTCAGGAACAGACAACAGCAGTTTAATCCCTGAACTATTGAAAAATTTAGATAAGCTAGATAACCTGCGTAAAGAAAACTTCTTTGATATATTTCCAGAATTGGCGAGGTTAAAAGACCATGGCTAGAGAGTATGGAGGAAAATGTATTCTTCCCTGGATTAGTTTAGAGACGACACCCCTGGGACAAGTTAGGCCTTGTTGTTTAGCAGTTGGTGAAGTTCCTAATATTGATTTAAATAAAAATACACTTGAAGAAGCATTCCGCAGTCCTTATATGACGTCGTTGAGAAAAGCGTTTAGCGAAGATAAACTACCTGGACAGTGTCAACGTTGCTGGTCGGAAGAGAAGGCTGGCAAGAAAAGCAAGCGTGAATACATGTTGGAAAAGTTTAAACATGTGGAAGTTGACTACACCAATTTAGAAGGTGAAACACTACAATTCCTGGACTTAAAAAAAGGAAACATATGTAATCTAAAATGTCGTATTTGCGGATCCTGGAGTTCAAGTAAGTGGGCCCAGGAAGAAATAACTGAATATGGAAAAGGCCACGAAGCTAGTAAGTGGCTTAAACAAGGGCAATGGCCCAGGAAGAGCAATAAGTTCTGGGAACATGTTGACAGCATTCTTCCTGATATTAAATATTTTGAATTTACTGGCGGCGAGCCTTTCTTAATCAAGCAACACTTTGATTTACTAGAACGTGCTGCTGAATCGGGATATGCTAAAGATATTGATATTCACTATAATACAAACGGCACACAATACCCCAAGCAACTTGATGTATGGAAACACTTTAAACATGTTCAGATTGCGTTTAGCATTGACAATGTAGGTGAACGGTTTGAATATGAACGCGACGGAGCAAAGTGGGCCACAGTTAACCGTAATATAAAGAAATTCCTAGCATTAAAAGAACAAGGGTATCCGTTAAGTTTTCAGATCTGCGTTACATGGAATGTTCAAAACATTTTCTATATGAACGATTTCTTAACCTGGGCGAAAACCAGTGGTATTGACGATATACATTTTAATCTAATGCACGATCCCTGGGAGTTTAGTTTATCTAGATTACCCAGGTCAATGGTGGCACCACTGATGCTAGTACTACAAAAATGCCAGATCCTGCATCCAGGATATCGAGATCAGATCATTAGTCTTAAAGAGTTTGCAATGACTAGTTTAAACGACGACAACGCAAACACAGGAGAGGCGCTGAGAAAGAAGTTGGATCAGACTGATATTCAACGTGGTGTTGTATTCGCTGAAACTCATCCTGAAGTAGCAAAAATGATTGGGTATTAGATATGTCAAATAAGATTGCATTTGGATGTAGTCATACCTATGGTATAGGTGTTCAACCAGATGAGGCTTGGCCTGCCTTACTAGGGGCGGTTAATTGTGGCAAACCAGGATGTAGTACTGATTATATTGCTAGGATATGTGAGGAACAAATAGTTGAACATAAGTCTACTATAGCGTATTTTTTCTGGCCAGACTGGACTAGGTTTGAACGTAACGACGAACAATTTATGCCTGCTACCCATCCACATATGTATAAAGATCGTACAGATAAGTGGCTACACGATAACAGAGAAGATAAGATAGTTAAAATAGAAAACATTTGTAGCAAGCACGATGTGTTAATGGTGAGTATGTATATGGAAGATTTGGATGGTATCCTCGATCATTGTGACAGGTGGCCATTAGGCACAGACAGAAGCCATTTTGGTCCGCAGTGGCATAAGTGGCTATCTGATATATTCCAAGTTAAACAGAGTTTTAAAGAATATGAAAAAACCAGATAATTTATGCCTTGCACCTTGGGTTCACACGTATTTGTCGCCTGTCACAGAAAGACGCCTATGTTGTGCGAGCAGAGAACCTGCACAGAGTTTTACACAATACATAGACACACAGGAGGGCGACAATGTTTACAAACCAGAGACTTTAGATGAGTATTGGAATAGTGAACGTATCCGCAGAGTAAGGCGTGATATGATGAACAATATTGTGCCAGCTGAGTGTGAAGTTTGTGATAAAAAGTTGCTTAACACTAACGTTTACCGTGATTACTTTGGTCATTTGTTTGCACACAAATATCCCGAAGTTATTGCTAGCACAGACGATACTGGATATACTACAATGAAGCCCATAAGCTGGGACTATCGTTTCAGTAACCTATGCAACTTTAAATGTCGTATGTGTGGTCCTATGTTATCAAGTAGCTGGGAAACAGAAGCTCGTAAACAAGGTAAAATAGAACCTTGGATGGAGCCAGCAGTAAAAGAACAAATTAGCAACTATCAAGACACACAAATAGAAGCTGAGTTTAGTCAAGCAGTCGAAGAACATCGCATAGAAGAGATATACTGGGTAGGTGGAGAGCCACTAATGTACGAACAGCATTGGCGATATATGCAACGTATTATTGAACTGGGAGATGGCCCAGGCTTGTATGCTAGATATAACACCAATCTCAGTAAGGTTGACTATAAAGGCATTAACCTGTATAATGATATATTAACTAAGGTAAGAGACTGGCAAATTTGTGCAAGTCTGGACGGTGTAGGAGAAGTGGGTGAGTATATCCGTACAGGATTAAACTACGATAAATTCATAGCAAACTTTAAAGAAGGGTTGCGTTATGCTAAAAACCGTAGACAAATGCGGTTGGACTTTACACTAACAACTCCTGGGCTTGGGCAAATACTAAAAATACAAGAGCTGGCACGAGAATTAGATGTAGACTTATTAGTAAAGGTCTGCTTTTCGTTTGGTCCAGACATTGCAATGAGTCCTTTGTTCTTGCCCAAAAGAGAACTTCATGCTATAATTAATAGAGTATTACCATTGACTGATACTGCAATGCGTGATGTGTTAACAAACTTACTTGAACGCCCGACGTTCGAGGAGGAATACCCAGAAAAATATGTCGAAGCTAGATGCAGGGCCAAAAAGCGTATGGAAAGTCTAGATACACGTAGAAAAGGGATAACGTTTGTTGATACATTACGTATTGGCAATGATCCATGGATATACGGCAAACTAAAAACATGGTGGAATTCAATTGATACGAATAGTCCTTAGTAACGAAACAGGCGATGATATAGATTATACTATAACACCAAACGATACACAACTTGCACATGATTGGCAAGAGGCGTTGAGGGATGTTATTAAGGCCGACTTACGACTTGAGAAAAACTTCTGCTTTTTAGGATTTCCTGATAGTGTTCGTAATATTCGTATTATATGTTGGGAATTAAATCAGCATATTGATGTTGTTAATTCTAGTAATATAGGATATCGTATTCCAGAACATTTCTGTAAAGACTCTGTTATGTACGATCTTAAAAAGTTTAATTTTGATAGTGATACTCATTACTTCAAGCATGATATATTAAATCAATTACATAATCATTTTGAAGTACTACAAGGGACTGTGGAACATGTCAGTGACTATTACATAAATGCTAACGATAAGGTTAAGAATAGTATTAAGCATTTGAATTATCTATGTCATGAGTTAGAAAATCAAATACTTGCAAAGATAAAATCTGTTCGTAATCCAGAATGGGTAAGGCCCAGTCAAATTACCCAATTTGATAATGCACCTCGCTTACATTTAACAGACGAACATAGACAAGGCTTCGCTGTAAACGGCTATGATCGTGTATTTGGTGGGGTATATACGCACTGGTGTCAAATTGGCAAGACCTATTTTGAAGTCTTCAGGGATGAGGGTGCTCCAAAACTAACAGATGCGGTATGCGATGCTATCACAGACTTACAGTATTACAGCGGGGAGTTTGATATTGAGTGGGGCAGAGATGTTGTTCGTAACGGTGAAAACAAATGGCACAATTCCCAAATAGATAGATATTACGAATGGTTAGAAGAAAACAATAAAGATATCACTGACCCTAAACTAAGTTTGGGATATTTACCGATTGGCCAGGTGGACTTAATGTCTAGTTTTGGATCTACTGACCCCGAGACGATTTGGAAAGTATTAAGCAAGTACTTAAATATTTCTAAGATAGAAATAGATGGCGTAACAGCACACTACAATTATGGATGGTAACAGACTTATGAAATGGATTAGAAGTTTAATAAACAGAATTAAATTAGAATTAAGATATCGTAAACGATTAAAAGAATTAAGGAAGAGGGATCCGTTCATTTATAAATAAATATTCGGTGATAACCTCTGTGGCAAAACTTTTAAAGATATTGGATTTTATTTTGAAAAATAGGCAGAAACATGTTTAGTAAAAAATGTAAAAAACACTTAGCAGAAGTAAATAAATCAGGCTTGCAGCATATGATAGTTGCACTGTCAGTGGCAATAAAATTTCAACTATTGGTGCCTGCACTTATCGTCCATAGTGTTGTGCCAAGGTTGTTTACTCATACAGCAACTGACACTATAAAGCGTATATTGCAAAATAGCCGTTAAATGAAATTGGGTAATATATTAGGTGTGAGTGCAGGGTTCCACGACGCTGGCGTTAGTGTTATCAACAGCCAGGGCGATATACTCTTTGCTGCTCACAGTGAACGATATAGTCGTGTAAAAAACGACGTCAACTTAAATCAAGCTATTATTAACGAAGCATTTAGCCATGGCGATATTTCTCAAGTAGCCTGGTACGAAACTCCCTGGCTTAAGAAGACCAGGCAGATATACAGCGGTGAGATTGGCAAAGCATTTACTGATAAGAGTCCTAAACGGCATTTAAGTGAAGTAGGTGTTAACCGACCTATCCAATATCACAGACATCATTTAAGTCATGCCGCGGCCGGCTTTCAGACAAGTCCATTTGAAACTGCGATAGTAGTTGTAATTGATGCTATTGGTGAGTGGGATACTTACAGTGCCTATCGTGCCAGTTATGATCGACGTGGTCGGGCACAGTATAAGAGAATATATAGACAGATATATCCACATAGCCTGGGCTTGTTCTACAGTGCAATGACACAACGATGTGGACTACGGCCCATGGAAGAAGAGTATATTATGATGGGCATGGCCGCGTATGGTGACAAAAGCGCCTATCGTGACGTATATGATATGGCAGTTGACGCTGACCATAAACAAACATTTAAACGTAATTTTCATGCTGGTATTGAGTATGAATTTGGTGCTGAGTTTGGTATAGAAACATTAGCAAGAGCAACACAACAGGTAACAGAACGATGCCTTAACACACTAATGAAACAATTGGCTATTTCTAATCCAGACATAGATGATTGTGTGTTTATGGGCGGAGTTGCTCTTAATTGTGTAGCAAATAACGAGATACGTGAAGCATGGAATCGTTTGTGGATTATGCCCAATCCGGGGGATTGTGGTAGTAGTTTGGGAGCGGCTGCGCTAGCATATGGTAAACGATTGCAGTGGATTGGTCCTTATCTGGGCACTGATATCCCGGGTTTTTATCCCAGTGAAGATATAATAGGTGAACTACAGCGTACTGGTATTTGCGGAGTTGCTAGCGGAAGAGCAGAGTTTGGGCCACGTGCTCTGGGTACTCGTAGTCTACTCGCTGATCCCAGGGGCGAGGACATTAAAGACAGAGTTAATGAGATCAAACGCAGACAGAAGTTCAGACCCTTTGCTCCTATGGTTCTAGAAGAACATGCACATGAATACTTTAAATTCCCTGTTCAGTTTGATACCAGTCCCTATATGCAGAACACTTACAAGTGTAAACGACCAGATCTATTCCCTGCTATTGTGCATGAAGACGGAACAAGTCGCGTACAAACCGTGGGTCGTGATGGGCATCCAGGAGTGAGAGATTTATTAGAAAAATGGTATGTGTTAACTGACTGTCCCATGCTACTAAACACTAGTCTTAATATTCGTGGAGAGCCCATGGTTAATACTCGTGCAGACGCAGATCGTTTTGAAAAGAAATATGGAGTAAGAGTGTGTTCCTAGCACATATGAAAAAATGGATCGGTGCATACCTACTAGCACTACTAGTTCTAATGATTGTAATAGATGATCCTAATGATGATTATCCACAGTGGGTATGGTGGTTAATAGTTCCTGTAGTACTGTGGAAAGTTCCTCCCTTTAGTGTAGGTGATTGGTTCTGGGGCAAGGTAACCAATATATTGGCATGGATATTACGTCCATTTACACGCTGGCAAGCAACATGGCCACGTTGGGTGCAATGGGTTTTTGGTATTGTTTTAATCGTACTGTTTGAAGAGTTCGTCTTACGTCCTCTTGGCTATACGATGTATCCATGGAGAATGGATTTAGGACTGTGAAAGAAAAACGCATGAGCTTGTATCAAAGTTTTAGAATCACAGAGGAACCTAGTCCCATATGGTAGATAAAGAACAGATTATAGCAAATTTACGTGAAGTATTTGATCCGGAGATTAGTATTAACATCTATGATCTGGGATTAATATATGATATTAAAATTAATCAAGAGGACTGTTGGGTAGAAATTACCCATACGTTAACTAGCGCATTTTGTCCATTTGCAGATCAGATCGTTAGTGATATAACAGGTGCAGGGTATGCACCAGGGGTTCTTAATGTTGAGGTGATAACCACGTTCGATCCTCCATTTACTATGGACAGTGTACCAGAAGAAACAAAAATGATAATGGGGTGGTAATGAAACAGAAACATAGAATAGCACATATGAAATCTGCGTTTAACTATGCAGAGTGTTCAACCGCAACACGCCTGCAGGTTGGGTGTGTATTAGTTAAGGACAATCGTATTATTAGTATCGGCTACAATGGCATGCCAGCTGGCTGGGATAATCGTTGTGAGACCAGTGAACTTTGGCAAGATGGTAAACAATTAGTTGAGCCAGTTCTTGTATCCAAGCCAGAGGTACTGCATGCAGAATCCAACGCTATTTGTAAACTTGCTCGCAGTAGTGAGAGTGGAGAGGGTGCAACGGCGTTCGTAACACACCAACCCTGCTTGGATTGTGCTAAACTACTCTACCAGAGTGGTGTTGCTGAAGTTTATTATGTACATGAATATCGCCTAACACACGGCGTTGACTTCTTAGAAAAGTGCGGTATTCAGGTAGAACAGATGGTAGTCTAAATGTTTGATATCTTCTGTATGCAGATTACTGGAGAGCAAGTAGACTTACCAGCCCATACTCCCC
>Ga0206124_10003615_pt1 | contig 10788 bp, 9 predicted proteins | sample Helgoland_Spring_3_FD_148671 | JGI IMG/M metagenome (GOLD analysis project Ga0206124, IMG submission 148671) | Pelagic subsurface seawater microbial communities from Kabeltonne, Helgoland, North Sea - Helgoland_Spring_Bloom_20160321_2 | ecosystem: Environmental > Aquatic > Marine > Epipelagic ... | reverse complement strand
TTTGTCATCTAAGGAAAGGTTTTTATACATTGCTATAGTATTTTTTGGTGCCTATTATTTAATTAATATGTATTCTTCTAATGAAGATGAATATATCAATGAGTATAATAGTAAAATAGAGGCATTAGAAAATAAAATTAATTCTTTACATAGTATAAATGAAGAATTGACATTAGAAATTGATACTTTAAATGGTCAAATAAATAAACTAGACCAGGAAATTAGTAAACAAGATATCAAAATAGTTACATTAAAAAGACAAACCAATGAAAAAGTTAATAATGTTGATTCTTTTGGGGATGATGAGCTTGAACAGTTTTTCGCAGAACGTTATAGACAGTACCTCGATTCAATTAAAAAAACCAATAGCCCGTCTAGTAATTAAGGATTTAATAATAGGGGATGGTTTTAAAAAAGAATTAAGTTTAATAACAACAAAGTATTCTTTACTAGAAAATAAAGTTATGTTAAAAGATAGTGTTATTGGTAATCTTAACTTTAAAATTAATAATTTTAATTCTATATTAAATACAAAAAGTTCTCAATTAGAAGCAACTCAACATTTAAATGATAAATTAAAGTTTGAAATTAAAAAACAAAAACTTAAGAATAAATTAACAGCAGGGGCTGGGATAGTAGCTGTATTAGCTGCTGTACTTTTAGTAAAATAGTATGTCTGATTTAAAAAAAGTAATACGCCAAGAATATTTAAAATGTGCCCAAGACCCAGTACACTTTATGCGTAAATACTGTTATATACAGCACCCACAACGAGGGCGCATACAGTTTAATCTATACCCATTCCAAGAAAAAGTATTAACGTTATTTCAAGAAAACCCTTATAGTGTAGTATTAAAATCTAGACAGTTAGGTATTTCTACTTTAGGTGCCGGTTATTCCTTATGGTTAATGATCTTCCATAAGGATAAAAATATTCTTTGTATCGCAACTAAGCAAGAAACAGCCAAAAACATGGTTACAAAGGTAAAATTTATGTATGAGAATTTACCTTCTTGGCTTAAAATAGATGCTCCTGAAAACAATAAATTAACCTTACGATTATCAAATGGATCACAAATTAAAGCCACTTCAGCTTCAAGTGATGCAGGTAGATCTGAAGCAGTATCTTTATTACTAATTGATGAAGCAGCCTTTATTGATAATATTGGAGAAATTTGGGCTTCAGCACAACAAACCCTAGCAACGGGTGGTGGTTGTATAGCATTATCTACTCCTTATGGTACAGGTAATTGGTTCCATCAAACATGGGTTAGAGCAGAAAATAGAGAAAATCAATTTTTACCTATAAAACTCCCTTGGTATGTACATCCAGAAAGAGATCAAAAATGGAGAGATACACAAGATGAATTGTTAGGTGATCCTAGAATGGCAGCACAAGAATGTGATTGTGATTTTAGTACCTCGGGTGATATTGTCTTTTACCCTGAATATATAGACTTTTATGAAAAAACATATATAAAAGACCCTATGGAAAGAAGAGGTGCGGATCAAAACTTATGGGTTTGGGAATCACCTGATTACACAAGAGATTATGTAGTGGTAGCAGACGTTGCTCGTGGAGATGGAAAAGATTACTCAGCATGTCATGTAATTGATGTTGCAAATAATGTACAAGTTGCTGAATATAAAGGACAGTTAGGTACAAAAGAATATGGACATTTATTAGTTGGTTTAGCTACTGAATATAATGAAGCAATGTTAGTAATAGAAAATGCTAATATTGGTTGGGCAACGATACAAGTTGCCTTAGATAGACAATATCCTAACCTTTACTATTCACAAAAGAGTGATTCCCCAAATGCTAGTTCGTATTTTGACAAATACCAAGACCATTCAAAAATGGTAGCTGGTTTTACAATGTCTTCTAGAACAAGACCTATGGTAATAGGTAAATTCCAAGAATATATTAGTGATAAAGGAGTAACAATACAATCAAAAAGGTTGTTAGAAGAAATGAAAACCTTTATATGGAAAAATAATAGAGCAGAAGCACAAAGTGGGTATAATGATGATTTAGTAATGTCTTTTGGTATAGCTATGTATATTAGAGATACAGCATTAAAATTAAGACAACAAGGGTTACAGGCAACTAAAAATGCTTTAGGGGGTATGACTGTAAATAGAACAGAATATCAAGGAGGATATGGTTTTTCAAAAGGATCTGATAATCCTTACCATCAAGATATAGGGGGTAGTAAAGAGGATATTAGATGGCTTCTTTAGGTAATATTTATAACAATAATAACAAATTATGGCTGATAAAAGCGTATTTACAAGATTAAAGAGATTATTTTCAACTGATGTAATTATTAGGAATGTTGGTGGTGATCAAATTAAAGTAATTGATAGTGGTAAAATACAATCTACAGGTGAATTAGAAACTAATTCATTAATGGATAGATATAATAGAATATTTTCAACAAGCCCTACATCTTTATATGGGGCTCAATTTAATATAAACTACCAATATTTAAGACCTCAATTATATTCAGAATATGATGTAATGGATAATGATGCTATTATTGCTTCTGCTTTAGATATTTTAGCTGATGAATCCACTTTAAAAAATGACATAGGTGAAGTACTTCAAATTAGAAGTGCTAATGAAGATATACAAAAAATACTATATAATTTGTTTTATGATGTATTAAATGTAGAATTTAATTTATGGATGTGGGTACGTCAAATGTGTAAATATGGTGATTTTTTCTTAAAATTAGATATAGCAGAAAAATTTGGTGTTTATAATGTAATACCTTATACTGCATACCACATTGAAAGACAAGAAGGATATGATCCTAACAACCCATCAGCTATCAGATATAGATATGCTATGGATGGAATGGATAACCTAAGTTCAGGTATGTACCCAGTTCCTGGTTCTACTGCTGGTAATTTATCTAATGAGACGGGAATATTTTTTGACAACTATGAAATGGCCCACTTTAGATTAATATCTGATGTTAATTATTTACCTTATGGTAGATCCTATATAGAACCTGCTCGTAAATTATATAAGCAGTATGTTTTAATGGAAGATGCAATGTTAATTCATAGAATTTCTCGTGCCCCCGAAAAACGTATTTTTTATATGAATGTTGGTTCTATTCCTCCAAATGAGATAGATGCATTTATGCAAAAAACAATTAGCAATTTAAAACGTACTCCATTTCAGGATAATAAAACAGGAGAATATAATTTAAAGTTTAACCAGATGAATATGTTGGAAGACTTTTATATCCCAGTTCGTGGAAATGATCAAACAACTAAAATTGAAACTGCACCTGGATTACAATATGATGGTATTCAAGATGTAGAATATTTAAGAGGTAAATTATTTGCAGCACTTAAAATTCCTAAAGCATTTTTAGGATATGAAGAAGATATTGAAGGTAAATCAACATTAGCTGCTCAGGATATTAGGTTTGCTCGTACTATTGAAAGACTCCAAAGAATAATATTATCAGAGCTAAATAAAATTGCTTTAGTACATTTATATACCCAGGGTTATACAGATGAAACATTAACTAATTTTACATTACAGATGGCTAGCCCATCAATAGTATTAGAACAAGAAAAAATTGAATTATTAAAATCAAAAACTGAGTTAGCTGGTACCATGTTAGAACAAGGTCTAGTACCTTCAGATTGGATTTATGATAATGTGTATCATTTTAGTGAAGATCAATATGATGAATATAGAGATTTATCTAGAGAAGATGCTAAACGTAAATTTAGAATAGCTCAAATTGAAGCAGAAGGAAATGACCCCGTAGAAACAGGTAAATCATATGGTACACCTCATGATTTAGCTTCATTATATGGTAAAGGAAGAACAATGTCAGATCCTGGTAATGTACCTGATGGTTATAATGAAGATGATCCTAAATTAGGTCGTCCTCAAAATACTATTACTAGCAGAAATAAACAGGATTCTAATTTTGGTAAGGATAGATTAGGAGTTGCTGGTATGAAAAATAAAGATAAAAATGATTCTGATTCTATACGTAATAATTTTAAAGGTGGTAGCCCATTAGCTCTTGAAGGTGCTAAAGTATCTTTCTTAAAAAATAAACAAATATTTGAAGATTTAGATAAAAAGAATTTAGTATTTAAGTCTGATAAAGATAATAGTAAACTATTAGATGAAAACCAATTAAAGAAGTAAAAAACTTTACATATTTATAAATAAATATATTTTTTGATGAAAATAAAACACTCAAAGTACAAAAATACAGGAATATTATTTGAACTGTTAGTACGCCAAATTACCGCTGATACACTTAAAGGTGGTAATTCACCTGCAATAGATATCTTAAAAGAATATTTTGTAAATACTTCTTTAGGTAAAGAATATAAATTATATGAATCTATACTTAAGTCTAGAGTAGTAACTGAAGGTAGAGCTACATTAGTAATTGATACGATATTAGAAGCATCAACCAAATTCAATAGAAAGTCTTTAAAAAAACAAAAGTATAATTTAATTAATGAAATTAAGAAATATTATAATCTAGAATCTTTTTTCGGTTCTAAAGTAACAAATTATAAAGAATTAGCTGCTTTATACACGTTAATAGAAAATATTAATTTAAACTCTATTTCTAACCCTACACAATTAGTAGATAATAAAATAACTTTATTAGAGCATTTAACTAAGAAAGAATTAACCCAAGACTCTAAACAAACAGTACTTGAAGAATTTTCTGCATATGATAAAGATATAAGAACTTTAACTTATAAAGTATTATTAGAAAAATTTAATGATAAATATGATTCATTAACTAATTCTCAAAAACAAGTACTCAAAGAATACATCAATTCAGTGGATTCAACCCCGGATTTAAGAAATTTCTATAATGTTAAAATTAATGAATTAAAAGGTATCTTAGTTAAAGAAACAAAAAATATTAAAGATAAAGTTACAAAGGTTAAAATTACTGAAGTATCTAAATTTTTAACTGAATTAAAGAAAACAGATAAGGTTGGAGATAATAATTTAGTTGATTTGTTACGTTATTACCAATTAATAAATGAAATACAAATAGCAAATGGCACACAAATATAAACTTACAGAAATAAAGGTAGGTGATACTAAGGTTACTGGAGGTGTAAAGTCTGTAGTTACGGATATAGATCCTGAAACAGGGGCTATAACTTGGTCTGTTGACTATATTCCTAATTTAACTAAATTAGTTGAAGATTCTATGGATTTAGTTAATACAGCTAAAGGTGTATATCAAAAAGCTAAAGATGATAAAAAATTCTTAGACATATATGAACAAGCAAGACAACTAAGAAATACAATTCGTACCCATGTTAGAAATAACTACCCAGAAGATTATAAAAAAGCTATTTTTGAAGAAGACGTAGATGAAATATCTATGTCAGGTGCAGCCGGTGCTTACAATACACCTTATGCTTTTGTAAGAAAAAAATTACAACCTGGTAAAAAGAAAAAAAAGAAAAAATCCAAATATAAAATGAAAATGCCATCTGGTATGGTAAGTTCTTTAGGTTATACAATGGGTGAAGGTAAATTAGGTGATGGAGCAGATTTAGGCCCTGGTCCTAAAGCAGGTCCTGATGGAGTTACTGATAGTGCTTATACAAAACAATTTAAATATAAATTAGTTCCTAAAAATAAAGACGGTACTTATGTACAAAAGGGAGCAGGAATGATAGTTAAAAAACTTTATTAATATGTATAATTGTAATATTAATGAACAAGAAGATAAAGCAGCTAAATTCCATAAGGAACGTATTGAAGCTTTTGATGTTTTAGAAAATAGATTAGATGTAGTAAAAAAATTATTACGTTTAGCAAAAATAGAAACTATAAAAGCTTACAGAGAACAACCTAATACTTTTGCTGTAATAAAACCTACAGATATAATAGGAGACTATATAAAAGATATTGAAATATTATTAGATAAATAAATTATGAAACATACACCAAATCAATTATTCGAACAACTTTCAAAAGAATTTAGTTCTAAAAAAGATAAAGAATTAATTAACGAAGAATTAGGTCAAGTAGTAACTTTAAAACCCATCAATACTATTGAGGCAAGTGCTAAAGAACCATTTTGGACTAAATTTGAAAATTTTCTAGCAGAAGGTGGAACTTTAGATCCTCTTGTTAATAATGAAGATAAAGTTAAGTATAACACAAAAGAACAGGACGAAAAAATTAAAGCTGACCCTAAATTAAAGTTCGAAATGAACAATAAATTAGGTGGTTCTTATAAAGTATCTGATGCTGTAGAAAATATTGATTCTCATAATTATGATTATGATCCTAGAGTAGAAAATATTAATAACGTTAATGCTCAAGAAGTATTAAGTGGTGTTCAATTAGAAATTAATTACAATAAAGAATTATCTTTAGATGAAGCAATGGAATTAGCTGTTAAAAATTTAGCTAAAGACCCATTACATTATGTAAAAGAAGGACAATTTGGAGTTCAAGGTTTAGGATATAAAGAAGGAAAACAACAACAAAACGATGGCGAAAGTTATGGTGGTAGTGGATTTAGTACTAAATTAAAAGATGGTGGGGATTCTATGGAATTAGTAAAAGAATCTAAAGAATTAGTTTTAGAAGCATTTGGTCAAGTAGTATCATCAGGAAACCCAAATTCATTAGCAGCACAATCAGGAAATCTTATTCGTCAAATGATGGCTGAAAAAGAAGAAGAGAAAAAATTACCTATGGATGAAATGGAAGATGAAGGCACAGCCGTATCCTATTCAGACACTACATCAGAAGCTGCTAAACCAGATTTTATGGATATTGATGGTGATGGAGATAAAAAAGAATCTATGAAAAAAGCTGGGAAAGATATGAAAGCTAAAAAACCTAAAAAAGAATCAATTGATACTAAATTGGCTGAAATAGGAAAAGCTGGTGATGTTACAAAAATGGAAGCTCAACTAGAATTTTTATCAAATTACATATCTGAAAAATCAGATAGAGTAAATTCAATATCTGAAGACGAAAACTTATCAGAATTAGTTGATAAAAAGAAAATGAAAGACATGCAAAGAGAAATCAAGCTTTTAGAAAAAAGAAGAGGCAAGATGGAAAAAATGTATGAAAAAATGTGTGGTAAAAAATATCAACAAGCTGAAATAGTAGATGAAATGAATGATCAAAGCGTATTTGATTTTGCAAATCCAACAGGTGGTCCAACATTAGATCCTTATCCAAGAAAAGTAGGTAAAGGTACTGGAAAAAGCTATTTAAATAGACCATCAGGTCCAGCTAAACACCCTACAAATGAAATTAATAATATTAATGAAATGGCTGCTGGTGGGTTAGAAGAAAAAAGTGCTGGTAAAAAACTTTTTGCAGCTTTTAAAAAAGATGGTTTAAAACCTAATTATATAGCAGATGTAAGAAAAGTATCTAGTGATGGAGAAGCTAAAGATATGGTACACATTGAACCAGGAGAAGGTTCAGTAGAGGTATCATCTGCTTCTAATCAAGATAAAATTGCTCAAGCTATTAAATCCGCAGGGTTTAATATATCCAAAAAAGAAGATAATGTAGGTAACTATAAATTATCAGTATTTACTATAGATATTAAATAATATGAGCAAAAAGCTATTAATAGAAACTCATACTGTAAAGATTTCACCCTCCCAATTAACTGAAAATGTTAATAAGGAGAGTGGAAATCTGATGGTAGAGGGTATTTTAGCTACGGCTGAAGTAAAAAACGGAAACGGTCGTTACTATTCAAAAGGTTTATGGGATCGCGAAATGGACAAATATAAAGAACTTATTGAGCAAAGACGTTCAATGGGAGAACTTGACCACCCAGAATCAACCGTTATCAATTTAAAAAACGTATCACATCTAATATCTGAATATTGGTGGGATGGTGATAATTGTATGGGTAAGATAGAAATTTTACCTACCCCTTCAGGAAATATTCTTAAGGAACTAATTAAAAGTGGAGTTACCGTAGGTGTATCTTCTCGTGGTATGGGTTCTTTAGAAGATAAAGGTGGTGTAATGGAAGTACAAGATGATTTTGAATTATTATGTTGGGATTTTGTTTCAACACCATCAAACCCTGGTTCTTATATGCATACCTTAAATGAAGGTAAAAATATAGTTACATATGATTACACCAATGTAAATAAAGTAATCCACGAAATCCTTTGTTCTAAAGGAAATTGTACTATTTTTTAATTTTTACTTAATCTACATATACGTATAATCGCAATGTGTCATGAGTATCTAGATATGACACTAAAATATATTATTCCCTATTACGATTCTTAATAATCGTATTTCACAAAAAAAATTTTGAGATTATGGCAAACAATGATTTGTTAAAAGAAGCAATCGCCGATGCTAAAGCTGTTAAAGAAACTGCTATTGCAAACGCAAAACTTGCTCTTGAAGAAGCATTCACCCCACATTTAAAATCTATGCTTTCAGCAAAATTAGAAGAAATGGACCGAGAAGACGTTGGAGAAGGATACGATAAGTATGAAGAAGACGACGTTAAAAACGAAGAAATGGATTCTAAAGATGGAATGAAAGAAGAGAAAAAAGATATGGATGAAGCTAAAGGAGAGCTTGATGAAATTAACCTTGACGAGTTACTTGCTGAACTTGAATTGGATGAAGACAAACGTACAGATGCTGAAGAAGAAGGCTACTTGGACGGTATGAGAGACGAAAAAGCGGACTTGAAAGAGGACGAACGTACTGATGCTGAAGAAGAAGGCTACGAAGATGGCATGAAGGACGAAAAAGAAGACATGGAAGACAAAGACGACGAGGAAATTGACCTTGAAGATATGTCAGAAGATGACTTAAAAGGATTCATTGAGGATGTTATTAAAGATTTAGTAGCAGACGGAACAATTGAAGCAGGTGATGAAGCAATGGAAGATGAAGAAGACATAGTTGATGTTGAAGATGTTGAAGATGTGGATGTTGATGTAGAAATCGACGAAGCAAAAGACATGGATAAAGGTGAAACAGGTGTTGGAAACGAGGATGGAGACAGAGATGACTCTAGAATTGAAAAAGAAACCGAAAAAATGAGATTCAAAGAAGCAATTGATGAAATCAATGAGCTTAAAAAAGAATTAAATGAAGTTAACCTTTTAAATGCTAAACTTCTTTACACTAACAAAGTTTTTAAATCTAAAAACTTATCTGAAGACAAAAAAGTTAGAGTGCTTAAAGCATTTGACAAAGCGTCAACAGTAAAAGAAGCTAAAGTTATTTTTGAAACATTAAACGAAGGTTTAGTGTCGAAAACAAAAGCAATTGCAAGACCAAAAGGTGCTGCATCAAAAGCAACTGGAACAATAACTGAAGCTAAAAAACAACCAATAATTGAATCAAACGATGTTTACAACAGAATGCGTAAACTAGCTGGTTTAATTTAAAACTTAAAAATTAATTAACCTTAAAAACTTAAAAAAATGAGCTTAAATACTCTTTTAGAAAGCGCAAACCCTTATCAGTCTTTACAGTCTGACGCGGCTAGATTAGCTAGCAAATGGGAAAAAACAGGTTTATTGGAAGGAATGAATGGTGAAAACAAAAACAATATGGGTCTTATTCTTGAAAACCAAGCTAAACAACTTGTAGTAGAATCATCACAAACTAGTGGTGGTGTAGGAACAGGTGGTACTTTTTCATCTCAAACTGGCGTAAACGTTGGTGGACAGTGGGCTGGAGTTGCTTTACCATTAGTACGTAAAGTATTCGGACAAATTGCTGCACAGGAATTTGTATCAGTACAACCAATGAATTTACCTTCTGGTCTTGTATTCTTTTTAGATTTCCAATATGGATCTTCTAAGACTCCATTCGCAGCAGGTTCTTCATTATATGGAGACAAAGGTGCAGGTGATAATCCTTTTGGAAACACTAACACAGGTGGACTTTATGGATCAGGTAGATTTGGGTATTCAATCCAAAATACTCAATCTTTAAATGTAGTATCAACTGCTGCTAATACAACTTGGGATGAAGTAAATTTTAATAGTGATTTTTCTGCTTCTGTAGCAGCTGGTGACTATACAACTATTTCTGTACCTACATCATCTTTAAAATTTGGTGATTTTGATGGTGTAAAAGGATTTAATATTTTCTCTGGATCTGCAACTGCAGCAGTAATTACTGGATCTAATGGTCAAGTAGCTGGTTCACAAGTATCTGAATTTACATCTTATGATGGTGGAGCAAATGTAAAATTCGTTGTACTAGATACAGCATTTACAAATGATTTATTAGTAGCTGTAAACTATCAAATTCAACCAACTGATAATAACAGAGGTGATTTTGAAGCAGGTAACCCTCATCCAAATGCATTTAACGATGAATCAGGAGCTAACTGTTGCCCAGACCAAGTAATTCCAGAAATCAACATTCAGATGCAATCATCTGCAATAGTTGCTAAAACTAGAAAACTTAAAGCTGTATGGACACCAGAATTTGCACAGGATTTAAATGCATACCATGCATTAGATGCTGAAGCTGAATTAACTTCAATCCTTAGTGAGTACATTTCATTAGAAATCGATTTAGAAATTCTTTCTATGTTGATCGATGGTGCTGCTGCAGGAACTGAAAACTGGTCAGCTATCAACAACCAATCTATTGTAGCGGGTGCTGTTGGACCTGACTTAGGATTCTACAATTCTCAAGGACAATGGTTCCAAACATTAGGAACTAAAATTCAGAAATTAAGTAACATCATTCACCAGAAAACTCTACGTGGTGGTGCT
>Ga0206124_10003608_pt1 | contig 10805 bp, 10 predicted proteins | sample Helgoland_Spring_3_FD_148671 | JGI IMG/M metagenome (GOLD analysis project Ga0206124, IMG submission 148671) | Pelagic subsurface seawater microbial communities from Kabeltonne, Helgoland, North Sea - Helgoland_Spring_Bloom_20160321_2 | ecosystem: Environmental > Aquatic > Marine > Epipelagic ... | reverse complement strand
CCCCGGGCAAATATCACGATAAATGACGCAGGCACCATTCTTGCCGCTTCCAATTCCCCGCCGCCAACCGGCGGCGCAGCCGTGTCACGCGTCAATCAGAAAATGTTCATCACGCTTGGCGCCAAGCCAACAGTGCCTGCTTTACTATCGTTGATCTGGGCGTTGCGGGCCGTAAAAACCGCGATCACACTTTATAATTTTGATGGAAATGACGGCACGCAATTCACCCAGAATAAAATTTGCATTCGCCTGGCGCAGATGGCGCTGTCCAATTTGGAAAGCGAACATCGCAGATTATTTCAAAGCGAAATTGAATTGGTATCACCGCAGCTTTTGACCTTTGACAATCTGCCCGATGATTTGCTGCGGCTGGCCCGCATGTCGCTTGATACAACAGATGTATTATCGTCACTCATCAAGGTTTATGATGCGCATATCAAAAATCTTGTTCTTGTCGGCCAGTCATTATCAATGAAACTATGTTTTATTGTTGTTCCAGAAAATTTGGCTTGGCCAAAGCCACCGCCCCTATTGGCGCAATCATTCGAACATTGCCTTGATCCGCCCTTAAATTACTGGCTTGCCATTTCCTATGAAACGGCAATGGCGGTCCGTGGGCCCCTTTACCAACATGGCATGATCCGGATTAATCAAGGGCCAGAGCGCCAGTTCAAACGCATTATCTATCCAATCATTCCGGCCAATGAACGCGCCAGCAACCATCGCATTCTATCAACAGCCTGCCTTTTGGATGATCCAGATACGCCAATTATTTAGGGTTAGACAGGAACCAAACACCAAAAGCCGCCCCGCCAAAAAATTAATAAACCCTTAAAAAGATGCGTCTAATTATAAAAACTGCAATTTAATGCAGATTAATCCGCGTTATTAAAGGTTTCCTAACTTTTCTTTTATAAACTCACTCATGGAAGACGCAAAATTTAAAAAGAAATTCAGGAGAAAAAATTGCAAGATCACCTGACTTTGAAGGTGAACAGTCAAAGGTCACTTCAATATTACGGGCAATCGGCAACACCAAAAGACTGCGCATCCTTAATGAATTATCAGATGGTCAGGAACGATCCGTGTCCGAGTTGGAAAATATTATCGCAACGCTTAGCCAATCGGCTTTATCGCAACATCTAGGTCGATTGCGACGCGCCAATATCGTCCGAACACGCCGCGAGTCGCAAACGATTTACTATTCAATTGATGATCATGATGTGCTTCGCATTTTGCGCTTATTGTCGCATATTTATGAAGATGATCCAGTGATGCGCCGAACCCGTCATTAGCGGATTTTTAGCGCATATTTATTTGATCTATTTTCCACATAGCGATGCAAGGCAAAGATTTTATAGTTTTTTTCTTGTTTCATTGACCCTTGCTTCAACGGCTCTTGCGCCCTTGCCCGCCACATTTTCAACACGGATCAAACTAGCCATCAGGCCATTTCGGCGCAAACCACGAGCAAACCAAAAGGCGGAATGCCCTTGCATCGAATGGCACTCTATGCGAAACCGGACTGGCAAGATGGTTTCGTGATTTTTGGGTTTCCCCCGACCTGCCCTTTTGCGCCAAATCCACATTCCTGATGCTGGCATCAATGTATATTTATTTACCTATTGCTGAAATCTCGATGCATATCGGCATCATCATCGGTCTTGGCGGTGGTGTTGGATTCCTATCAGGGCTTTTTGGCGTTGGCGGTGGTTTCCTGATGACGCCATTATTGATCTTTCTTGGCGTTCCACCAGCGGTTGCGGTGGCGACCGAGGCCAATCAGATTGTGGCATCGTCAGTATCTGGCGTTTTGGCGCATATGCGGCGCGGTAATGTCGATTTCAAAATGGGCGGTATTTTGCTGCTTGGCGGTGTAATCGGATCATCCCTTGGCGTCATGCTTTTCACCTTCCTTCGCGAAATGGGCCAGATCGATCTTGTGATCAAGCTGTCCTATGTCGTATTTCTTGGCATCATCGGGTTTTTGATGCTTTTGGAAAGTGTGCGAACCATCATGCGCACGCGCCGTCCCGGCGGTCGCAAAACCAAATTACACCAGCATAATTGGCTTCACGGCTTGCCATTAAAGATGCGGTTCCGCCGGTCAAAGCTTTATATCAGCGCTTTATTGCCACTTGCCATTGGCGCCTTTGTTGGTGTTTTGGCGGCGATCATGGGTGTTGGTGGCGGCTTTATCATGGTGCCAGCGATGATTTATCTTCTTGGCATGCCAACTTCGGTTGTTGTTGGCACATCTTTGTTCCAGATTATTTTTGTGACAGCAAACGTCACTTTCTTGCAATCGGTACAAACCCAAACGGTTGATTTCATGCTTGCCGGATTGCTGTTGTTTGGCGCGGTTATTGGCGCACAATTTGGCACAAGGGCGAGCGCATTATTGCGCGGCGAACAGCTTCGCGGGCTATTGGCGCTGATGGTGCTTGCAGTCTGTATCAAGCTTGGTTTTGATCTTGTTCTTCGGCCTGATGATCTGTTTAGCGTGGAGCTGTTGAAATGATCCGCGCACGTCAATTCATTCTCGGTTTTATTCTACTGCTTGGCATGACCGGTCTGGCCGAGGCAAATTCCGGCCGTTTGGTTGCCGATCTATCAAAATCAAATATCGCCATTACCAGTGGATTCCACGGCACCGATTTATTGTTGTTTGGGGCGGTTGATGGCGCGGTTGGCGATGACATTCTGGTCGTGATTAGCGGCCCACCAACCGATATCGCACAACGGCGAAAAGCAAACCGTGCTGGCATCTGGATTAATGTTGAAACCAATATTTGGCAAAAAGCACCAAGCCTTTACACCATTCTTGCCACCAGCCCTATCAACAAGATTGCCAGCCCTGAAACGCTCGCCTCGCTTGAGATTGGCACAAATAATATTGGGTTGGAAATCGCGGCTGAGACTCCCGTTGCTGGCCGGCCAAAACCAACGGCAAATGAGTTTATCAAGGCGCTGCAGGCCAATATGGCAAGCATTGATCTATGGCCAGATCAAACCGGCAATGTCACCTTGACCGAAAATGCGTTGTTTCGCGCTGAGGTAAAATTGCCAGCAAATATTCTGTCTGGTACTTATGATGTTCGGGTTCTGCAATTCCGCAATGGCGTTGCAATCAGCGAAGACATTACCAATCTCTATATCAATAAAGGGGGATTGAGTGCTGGCATTTACAATTTTGCGCATGATTATTCAGCGCTATATGGAATATTTGCGATCCTATTTGCGGTTGCTGCTGGCTGGTTGGCAGCAGCGGCATTCCGGCGCAGCTAAGCCTTCATTCCCCCGATGATAGTGGAGATCTAGATATTATGGCAAAAGCAATGGCGAAACCAAAACAGCCGGTCTTTCTTGTTGTTGTGGATGATAGTGAGGAAATGCATCAGGCACTACAATTCGCCTGTGGACGCGCCCGATCCGTTGGTGGCCGCGTGGCATTGATGTATTGTATTGTTCCTGCTGAATTTGAATATTGGGCCGGTGTCGGTGAATTGATGCGCGAAGAAGCGCGCGAAGAAGCCGAAGCCAAAATGGCCATCCATGCCGATTATGTTAAAAAACTGACCAAGGGAACGCCAATCTTATATGTCCGCGAAGGTGATATCCGTGACGAGTTGCTGGAATTGATTGACCAGGAACATGAGATCAGCCTTCTTGTTCTTGGTGCCGATACGCAGTCGGAAACGGCTGGCCCTTTGATTACATTCCTGATGGCACGCGGCGCGTCGCGTTGCCGTGTTCCCATTACTGTTGTTCCCGGAAATCTGACAGACGAACAGCTTGACGCGCTGTTCTAGTCACATTGCCTTTTCTTTAAGGATTTTGGTATGAAGTCTTTTCTATTACGCCTGCTAGGAGTTGGATTTTTAATTATGAGTGAAACAAGCGTGGCCGCGACCGGCTCAAACCTTCTACTTGAAACAAGTCAGGGACAGATTGAAATCAAACTGCTTCCCGACATTGCCCCAAACCATGTTGCCCGCATTTCCGAGCTGGCGGCATCTGGATTTTATGACGGCATTATTTTCCACCGTGTCATTCCAGGATTTATGGCGCAAACAGGTGACCCAACAGGCACCGGCATGGGCGGATCGGGAAGTAAATTAACAGCCGAATTTAGCGATTATGAATATCGCAACGGCACCGTTGGCATGGCACGTTCGATGAGCCCTGATAGTGGTGACAGCCAGTTCTTTATCTGCTTTGACGGCTGCGGCCACCTGACCGGTCAATATACCGTTTGGGGGCAGGTTGAAAATGGCATGGACATTGTTCACAAGCTGGCTGTGGGTGAGCCACCTGCCGAACCGGATCAGATCATTTCAGCAAAATTGATCGATTAGACAAACGCGAGTCGCATTACCGCAAAACCAAAGCCGGACATTTGTCCGGCTTTTTTGCGATCCGAATCAAGGCACCTGACCGTTACGGCGCCGGAACAGCAAGCCGCGCCACCCTTGCCCGTGTTGTGAAATAAACCGCGATCCCGATCCATATCAACCCAAAGGCCAATAAATCACGCGGCATAAATTGTTCGGAAAAAACCATGACGCCAAGCAAAAGCTGCATGGTCGGGTTGCTGTAAAACAGCAGGCTGGCCATCGTCATATTCAGCGCGCGATTGCCCTTTAAAAACAGGATAAGCGGCAAAACCGTAATTCCACCGGCCAGTAGCGCCAGCGCAATATTGACCGCACCGCCACCAAAAAATGGCACTTGTCCATTTGCCGACATCCAAAATAGAAAGCCAACGGCAAAAGGCAGTAAAAACACGGTTTCAATAAACAGCCCTTGCAATGGATCCATATCCATTCGTTTGCGAATGACGGCGTAAAGTGAAAAGCTGCCTGCCAGCACCAGAGAAACCCATGGCACATCCATGATCATCATCGCCTTGGCTATCACGCCAAGACATACCAGCCCAATGGCAAGCCACGCCCATTTATCTAGCCGTTCGCCAAGCACAAGAATACCAAGCAACACCGTACAGAGTGGATAAATGAAATAGCCAAGCGCCGCCGACACTACCTGTCCGGTCTGCACGGCATAGACATAAACACCCCAATTCAGCGATAAAAACAATGTTGTGATAAAAAAATTTAACAAATTCTTCCGCTGTTTGATCATTGTCCAAATTTCACCAAGCTGGCCCGAAACCCAGCAAATGATAAACAGCAGTACAGCCGACCAAAGCGATCGATGCGCGACAATTTCATAGGGATCATCAGCATCAATGAATTTGATATAAAGAGGAACAATTCCCCATAAAATTCCGGCACTTAGCGAGAAACCAATGCCTGCCAGGCTGTTTTTCTTGGAATTTTCCATAAATCGGCATTCACCACCAAATTACAACATTTATTGATCATTTAGACAGAAATCGGGCCATAAATCTGGGTGTTGCCACCGCTTTATTTTTACACAGACAAATAGCCCCGACGCCAGCACCCAAGCCATCGCCGATCATTTATTGTTTGACTTTATATATTGCTGTTCCCATATGTATTTTGCCGAAAGGGCTTTATGAGACTAGAATCCAACGAAGGTTCGATGCCGCATAGAAGTCGTGTTAAGAGATAATGGGCCGCGATCACCGGCAGATCAAGGCTGAAGTTGGAGACTAGATAATATGGCACAGGGTACTGTGAAGTGGTTTAACACCCAAAAGGGTTATGGCTTTATCAATCCGGACGATGACGGCAATGATGTATTCGTACATATCACTGCTGTCCAGAATTCAGGCCTGAACGGTTTGAACGAAGGTCAGAAGGTATCTTACGAACTCGAAGAACAGCGTAACGGCAAAATGGCCGCCGTTGGTCTGGCAGTCGTCGAGTAAGCTATCGCCTTATGCGATAAAACAAGTTGTACTTTGGCCATGTTAATCATGGACTAAATGCAGGTGGGTCGCCCGATGATTTGGGGCGACCTTTTTTTGCCTATTCAGGCTCGGCCGGATTTGACGGCAGCGCAACCGGATCATGAATCCGATAGCGAATCACCAGATAATGAAGCATTCCACTCCATAAAGGTGATAAAAACAGGCTAGCCGCAATCACCGCCAGCAGAAAATCTGCCTCAAAATTGGAAAAAATGCCTGATGCGACTCCGCTTGTTGTCAGAACAAAGCTGAATTCGCCGATTTGCGGTGTGACAAGCGATGACACAAGCGCCCGTCCCGCCGGTTCGCCGCCAATGGTTAAAAGCGCCCATCCAAGAAGGGTTTTGATAAAGAGGACACCAAAAGTCACACCAACAATTACCCCCCAATGGCTTTTGACATATTCGAGATCAACAAGCAGCCCAATCGAGACGAAAAACACCACAAGCAATAGCGATTGCACCGGCTGAATCGCATCAAGAACGGCTTTGCGCAGATTTGTATGGGCAAGCGCCAGCCCCGCGCAAAACGCACCAAATACAGGCGATAATCCGATATAGCCGGTTATGCTTGCCGCCAGAAAACAAATACCAAGGCTGAACAGGATCGCCAGCTCGACATTGCCTTCCAGCAGCACTGCCATTGGCAGTCTTTGACGGGCGGTTTTGCCAATCCAGACCAGCAAAGCAGCAAGTATCAGCAAAGCAATCACAATCCGCACCAGCAATAATGGCCATTGCTGAAACACATCTGCGCCCGATTGTGCGAAAACCAACATCGGCGCCACCGCGATATCCTGCGCCACCAGCACACCCACGGTCAGCTGGCCTGCATGGGTACGGCTCTGGCCGAGCCCTTGCAATACCATCAAGGCCACCGCCGTTGAAGATAATGTCAAAATAAAGCCGATCAGCAGGACTTGCGGCAATGTCCAATTGAAATAGGCATTCACCGACAGCGCCAAAAGAATACAACAGCCAATCTGGCAAAGCGTCGCAAACACCGCCGGCCGCAAAACCCGCAAAAAAGCCATGATCGATAATTCAATGCCAATGATGAACAGCAGTAAAATCACGCCAAATTCGGCAAGCGATGAGATTTCATCTGTATAATCAACAAGGCCAAGCCCTGCAGGCCGGGGCGCCAGCCCGGCCAGAATATAACCAACCAATGGTGGCTGCTTGATCCAGCGCAGGATTAAACCAAAGCTAACCGCGCTTAACATCAAAAATGTTGTTGTTAATATTTCGCTTTCATGCCCATGCATATTCCCAAGCTAGCCAAATTCATAATTGGATTAAATGAATTTAGGCAATGATTTAGCATAGGAAACAGCATCAAAAGACAGCACCAGCGGCCATAAAGACAATCGCTCTGGTAATTTTGTCTATGCGAAATGGCCAGTCTGGCGTGAATTGCAGCGGCGTGACCATTTCAGGCCCACCGTCACGCAATCCCTACAAAAAGGGAAGCGGCACAATTCTGGCTGATCGTGGGCCATCCGCCATATGGATTGTTACCGTTTGGCCTTGGTCAATAGGGGCCGTTGATACCATACCAACGCCGATATTTTCGCCAACGCGTGGTGAAAAAACACAAGCACTCACATAGCCGGCATCTTTCCCGTCAAAGCTGAGCCTAAGCCGGTCTTCATTTGTCGTGGCAAGGGCGGGGCCATCAATGATGAACCCCATGAACCGGCGGCTAATACCAGCCTTTTTCATGGCAATCAGCGCATCCTTGCCAATAAAATCATGCGGTTGGTCAAGCGCGATGAATTTATCCATGCCAAGTTCAAATGGGTTGGTTCTGGAATCGGTATCGGCACCATAGGAAATCAGGCCGCTTTCAATCCGTTCAATGTAATTTGGCGCCCCCGGCCCAATATTATAGGGCTTGCCAGCCTCGGCAACACGCGCCCAAAGATCATCACCGCGGTTGAAATCACGAAGATACAGCTCATAGCCACCTTGTTTTGACCAGCCAGAGCGGGCCACCACCAGCGGAATGCCATCAAGTTCGGTAACGCGAAATCCAAAATATTTCAGGTCACGAACCCAATCACCAAACAGGTCAGACACGACATCAACTGCCTTTGGCCCCTGAATGGCAAGCGGTGAGACATCTGGCTCGTAAACATCGACATCCAGCTTTAACGTGCCGGCAACCGCGCTAGCCCATAATTGAATATCGCTATCGGCAATCGACAGCCAGATTTCATCTTCAGCCACTTGCAGCAATACCGGATCATTAATAATTGCGCCGCTGTGATTGCAGATTGGCACATATTTTCCCTGTCCAATGACCAAACCATCAAGATTGCGGGGGGTCAGCAACCGCGCCAATGCCAACGCGTCTGGCCCTTTCAGCGCAACCTGCCGCTCAACAGCAACATCCCACATGGCAACGTCATTGATCAACCGGTTATATTCAGCCAACGGATCGCCATAGCTTGTTGGCATATACATATGATTATAGACACTAGCCGCGGTCAGACCGGCCTTGCAGCTCGCCTGAAAAAACGGGCTTTTGCGAACCCGCGCACCAATTGATAATTGTACCGCCATGACAACCTCTCAAGAACAGATGATCTAACCGCGCTAAACCGGCGCGATAGTGCCATAGGTTAGGCCCTAACAATTATTCCCTTTACGTCATCTTATCGGCTGTTTTTGTATAAATGCGCCCTATCGAAAAAAATCGGCAATTTCGGCAGCAAATTGATCAGCTGCTTTCACATCAATATCAAGATGGGTAACCAGCCGGATCACACGATCACCACCGCCAAGCAAAATACCGCGCGACGCCAGATGCGTTCGAAGCGGGTCTGCCACCCCTTCCGGCACCGTCATAAAAAGCATATTCGTTTCAACCAGATCGGCGTCAACCGCGATTGGCCCAATGTCATTCAATTGATCGGCAAGGCGCCGCGCCATCGCATGATCATCGGCAAGCCGGTCAATATGATGATCAAGCGCATAAATTCCGGCCGCCGCCAGAATGCCAACCTGACGCATGCCACCGCCAACCAATTTGCGCATCCGGCGCGCCCGCGCAATAAAATCATGCGACCCAACAAGAACCGACCCCGCTGGGGTACCAAGCCCCTTTGACAGACATAACGACACGCTATCAACCGGATCAACAATCTGCTTGGCAGGCACCCCAAGCTTGACCGCTGCATTCATCAGCCTTGCCCCATCAAGATGTACCCCAAGCCCGCTATTTTTCCCAGCTTTGGCAAGACCAGCAATGACCCCAACATCATGGACATGACCAGATATGGTGTTTTCAAGACACAGCAAACGGCTAATCGGGCAATGTGGATCATCCGGCTTGACGGCCTTGGTGATTTGCGATGGCTCCATCAAACCGCGATGGTCAGTTCCAATCGCCTCCATCATCACGCCGCCAAGAACCGAAACACCACCAGCCTCATAGCGATGCACATGATAGCAATCACCGACCAGCAATTCGTCACCACGCTGGCAATGCGACAATAACGCGACAAGATTAGACTGGGTACCACTGGCAACAAACAGACCAGCCTGCTTGCCAAGAAGCTTGGCAACCCGGTCCTGAAGATCATTGACGGTAGGATCATCCCCATAAACATCATCACCAACTTCAGCTGTTGCCATCGCTTGGCGCATTGCCGCTGTTGGTTTTGTTACCGTGTCGCTTCTAAGATCAATTAGCGCCGGTTGATTATGATAGGTCGCGTCCTGATAATTCATTTTTCACCCCGTGCGGCAACAAAGGCTTTGAGATCAAAATCGCCATTGCCAATATCGTCAGGATCAGGCGACAGCCCAAGATCAAGACATTTTTTACCAAGCATATAGCCTGCCGGATCACGAACGGCCTCAACCGCAGCCAATTGTCCATTGTCACCATAGCTCCAGACGGAAAAGCCGCCTTCGCGTTTCCCCGGCCGTACCTGATGGCGCAGATCGGGCGATGCCAGCGGGACAATACCTGCCGATTGCAGCCGAACATCAAATTGTTCCGACCAGAACCACGGCGCCGCCATTGCCGGTTGGGCAAGGCCACAAATTGAAGCCGCAGCACGCGCCGCAGTCATTTGTGCATTATCAACCGATTCAATACGCAAAGCCGCACCGTCAATCAGCGCCACATCACCAATCGCAAAAATATCCTGAACCGAGCTTTGCATCATTGCATCAACTAGAATGCCATTGCCTGCCGTAATCCCCGCTGATCCGGCCAGATCCAGATCAGGCATAACGCCAATACCAACAAGCAGTAATTCAGCCGCAATCTGGCTGCCATCATCAAGCTGCACGCCAGCGAAGGCATCGTCTTTTTGCAAAATTTCCTGACAATTGGCGCCAAGATGCAGCCTAACATCATGGCTTTGATGCAATTCGGCAAAAAACGCCGAAATCTGCGGGCTTGCCACACGCGCCAACAGCCGGTCAGCCATTTCGATCACATCAACGCGCAACCCAAGCTTGGTTAAGCTTGCCGCAACTTCCAGCCCGATATAGCCGCCGCCAATCACCACAGCATGCTGGCAGCCAGATACCGCCATTCGTAAAGCATGCGCATCATCAGGATGGCGAAGCACAAATACCCCATCAAGACCGGCCGCCGCCGCAAGCTGTCGCGGCACCGCACCAGTGGCAAGCACCAGCCGGTCATAGCCATGCTGACTGCCATCATCGAGGTTTAATTGTTTCTGCACCGGATCAATCGAAACCGCATCCCGCCCATCAAGCAAATCAATATCATGTGCGGCAAACCAATCGGGCCGCCGTAATAGAAATTTTGCATCATCATCGCCATCAGCCTGCAAAAAAGCCTTTGACAATGGCGGACGTTCAAGCGGCGCACCAAGCAGCCGGTCGATGATGCAAATTCGGCCAGCATAGCCATTTGCCCGGCC
>Ga0206124_10003602_pt1 | contig 10809 bp, 9 predicted proteins | sample Helgoland_Spring_3_FD_148671 | JGI IMG/M metagenome (GOLD analysis project Ga0206124, IMG submission 148671) | Pelagic subsurface seawater microbial communities from Kabeltonne, Helgoland, North Sea - Helgoland_Spring_Bloom_20160321_2 | ecosystem: Environmental > Aquatic > Marine > Epipelagic ... | reverse complement strand
AAAATCCCAGGCAGGCAAATAGCAGACTATAAGTCAGCAGCTTCCCCCCTGCGCATCGCGTCAATCTAGTTACTTGATATTTCATAATCATAATCGCTCTATCACAATAAACACGGGTTATTTAACCATATTCGATCAATCTAAATGCCGAATAGACCACAGTTTCGAAAACGCTTCCAGCTACAGGAGACCGGAGTTTGCCCTGCTATTGCTAGTTAGACGGTTTGCCTGACAGCATTTGCTACCTCTGGGTCCGATGCCCTTGGTCTATATAACGCGCTACCCCTAAAAGGGTTTACCCGGAGACGAAATCTACACTGCTTACCAGCGCAGACCTAGCAGAATCAAGCACTTGAACGAACTTCAATCCCTGCGCTGGGAATGATTCACGGTGATTTCGCTCCCACTCAAGAGACACACCAAATGAGAACCAAATTCATTTGATAATGATTCTCATTTAGAATAGTATTCTCTCCTCTAAGAATTCGCAACAATCAGGCACGTTAATGAAGCACACTAAACTCCTACTAACTATGGCGATCTCGGCAGTAAGCAGCTCCCTAGTTAATGCACAGGAAGTGGATGCTGGCATCGAGGAAGTCACCATCGTCGGCAGCCGCGAGCAGGCGCAGCGAATCGCCGGATCTGCCCACTATATTGGCTCAGACAAACTGGCACAGTTCGCCTATAGCGACATTCAGCGCATCGCGCGTGAAGTACCAGGTGTCGCTATTCAAATTGAAGACGGCTATGGGCTTAGGCCAAACATAGGTATCCGTGGCGTAGCAACCGAGCGCAGCGGTCGCATCACGCTGTTAGAAGACAATGTGCTTATCGCACCCGCTCCCTACTCCGCTCCCTCGGCCTATTATTTCCCTACCGTGGGCAGACTCAGTGCTATCGAGGTAGTTAAGGGACCTGCTGCGATTACCCAAGGGCCCTACACCATTGGCGGCGCTCTCAACATGGTGTCTACGCCAATTCCCACTGCGATGTCGGGCAATATTGTCACCGAGGCGGGCGAAAATTCCACCTACCGCGAAAATGCTACCTATGGTGGCAGAAGCGAATCCGGTTTTGGCTTTCTGCTAGAGACGCACCAGTGGCAGTCCGATGGCTTTCAAGACATCGACCGCAGCGACAATAATACGGGTCTTGATGTCGAGGATTACACGGTCAAGCTTAGCTATGCGCCCAGCGACTCTGCCCACGCGATTGAATTAAAGCTGCAGTCTACACAGCAGAATTCGAATCAGAGCTACCTCGGGCTCACCGATAGAGACTTCGACAATAGTGCGTTTCGGCGCTACGGCATCTCCGCGCTCGACAATATTGAAACCGAGCACGAGCAACAGATTCTCCGCTACAGCTACGACATTAGCGACTCCTTCGATGTATCTGTCACTGCCTACAACAACGAACATCAGCGTGACTGGTTCAAGACTGAGGGTATCGATATCGATGGCAGCAACAGCGCCGAAGACTTCGACCGAACCAGCTGGGCCAATGTGCTTCAGGCTATCAATAGCGGCACAAGTCTGGGCGGCCTCAACCCAGATCAACTTCAATCCATTCTGGACGGCAGCAGCGACACGGCGCCCGGCAGCATTCAGCTACGTTCGAACAAGCGCGAATACTTTTCTCGCGGCGTACAAGTGGGACTTAACTTCAGCGGCATGATAGGCAATAGCCTACACGATCTTGAATTCGGCATTCGCCTGCATGAAGACGAGGAAGATCGACTGCAGCGCAATAGCAACTACAGTCAAAACAATGGCGAACTTGCGCTCGATGATCTTGGCATTCTCGGCAATGCCGGCAATCGAGTACAGCAAGCCCAAGCACTAGCTATTCATATTCATGACAATATTCAACTAGGCGATTGGACACTATCACCGGGCCTGCGCTATGAAGATATCGAGCAGAAGCGAACACGCTTTGCAGAAGGTGAGCTTAGAACTTTTCGTGACTCTCGCCAGAACGACACGCAAGTCTTTCTCCCGGGGCTGGGTATTCTCTATCAAGTGAATGATTCACTCTCTGTGCTAGGCGGTGCACACAAGGGCTTTACAGCGCCTAGCAACTCACCCAACGTCGATGAGGAAACCGCCATTAACTATGAGCTAGGCTTCCGCTACCAGAATGGCTCCTTGTCCACCGAGCTCATCGGCTTCATGAGCGACTACGACAATATACTGGGGGAATGTACCTCCTCATCGGGGTCTGACTGCACGATTGGCGACGCCTTCAACGGCGACGCCGCTACGGTCGCGGGCCTGGAATTACTAGTCAGCGCAAATCTGGCTAGAAGCAGCAGCTACAGAGTTCCTGTATCGCTAAGCTACACCCTGATCGATGGCGAGTTCGACACCGACATTGCCGATACGGATTTCTTTGGCTCCGTGAGCAAGGGCGACCCATTGCCCTACCTGCCCGAGAATCAGTTTCTTGCCTCGGTGGGTTTTGAGAAGAACAATTGGGCCGCCTATCTTAGCGGCAACTATGTGGACGAGGTCTGTGTGCGAGCATCTTGTGGTGCCTTCGAGAAAACCGACAACACTTTCACGGTGGATATCTCAGCGAACTACCAGTTTAGCCGCGCATTGAATTTCTATGCCCGTGTAGAAAACCTAACTAGCGAGGAAGATATTCTCGGCCGTCAGCCCTATGGCGCACGCCCGAACAAAGATCGCACCGTGACGGCGGGACTTCGATTCAATTTCTAGGAATAGGGTTAGTATTGCTTTAATTTAGATCTTGCGCGGGCAGTGAAGATCACCAACCCAGCGAAGCCTAAGGCGCATCAACAATCATAAACGTTGCAGTAGTCTTCGCAATTAGCTTGTCTTCGCAGTAGACCGCTATCTCCGTTCTAAATAGTCGCTTACCCGCATGAATAACCTCCGCTCGCGCCTCAAGAATTTTGCCTAGGGGTGGGCGTATAAACGCAATACTCAGATCGGTAGTAGCAGATGATTTTCCCTCCGGGCGAATCGATCGCACCGCCACCCCCGCTGCCGTATCTGCCAGCGAGGTCAGTGCGCCGCCATGCACGCGGCCGCCGGTGTTCATATGATGGTCTTGAAGCTCCAGCCTACAGACACTCTTGCCCGCCGCCACTTCTATAATTTTGATGCCGAGAAAGTCTCCATAGGGACTCGATGGCAATTCTTTGTCGCTCATTTATGCTTCCTGCCTGGTAGATGGTTTGCGTTCAGGGACCTTGAGGCGCCTCGGCCATGGCCTGTATCAGATCGATCAGTTTAGCTACGTCTCCGAGTTCTGCGGTCTCCGCGGGAGAGTGACTACACCTGCCAGGCCATGACAATCCCGCGTTTGGCGCGCCATCGACGCATAGATTGGTCTGAGCCAAGGATAGCGATAGAAACAAGGTGGAAAGCAATAAAACAAGCCACTTTGATTGCATAATGCTTTCATCTATTGCGCCAGCCTGTAGGCAATGATGTAGCCTCCCTCTGGGTCTTCTTCATCTGCGGGCAGTACGCGAAAACCATTGCCATTGTTCGAGTTAAAAACGGGCACGGTAATAACGACGGTCTGTTCTCCAGCCGGAGAAAGATAGCTCATCGGTGTCGCATGAGCCGTGAACGGCAGACTATCGCTCCACATTTCCCTGCCGTCACTAATATTGGTAGCGCGAATTGTATTGTCGAATGTGCCCGCACTGAATATAAGCCCGCCTGCCGTAGTGACGGTACCTGCACTCTGCGGCGTACCAATTGTTACAGGGAGTCGTGATTTAATGCCGAAGGGTCCGCTCTCTTTCGCAGATCCTATAGGCCGCTCCCAAAGCAGCTGTTTTGTTTCAAGATCTATAGCCGCAAGAACGCCGTAGGGCGGCTGATTGCAGGGTATCCCTAGGGGAGACAGGAAACGCACCGTAGTATGGGAATAAGGCGTGCCCAATTGATTTCCCTGTACACCCTCTGGCAGCTCATCCCTTGGAATCAGTGTTAGCTGATTGCCCAATAGCATTGGGTTCACTACCATGATGTTGTTCACCTGATCGACACTCACCGAACCCCAGTTATGGCCGCCGGCGTTGCCCGGAAACTGAAATATCGTGCCCGCACCCGGAACGGTGAAATGTCCGTCATAGCGCATCTTCTTAAACTCGATGCGGCACCAGAGTTGATCGAGAGGAGTAGCACCCCACATCTTCGCCTCGGACAGGTCCTCGCGAAAATTAGGTAGATCAACGGCGAATGGCTGCGTCGCCGCCACATAATCTTCCGGCACTCCGCCCTCTTGCGGTACGGGTAATTCCTGAATATCGAAGATAGGCTCGCCCGTTACTCTATTGAGCACGAAGACTTCGGAACGTTTGGTAGGCACCAGAACAGCAGGCACCTTCTCACCGTTCTCGCCAGGCAGATCGATCAGCACAGGCTGCGAGGGAACATCGTAATCCCAAATGTCATGATGCGTGGTCTGGAACGACCAGCGCACAGACCCGGTCTCTCCATCGATCGCCACCACGGAGCTTGCATACTGCTCGCTGGACTCGAGACGCTGGCCGCCAAAATAATCAGGAGTCTCGTTCCCGGTTGGCGCATAGATCAGCCCCAATTCCTCATCGACACTGAATAGACTCCAGACATTGGGAGTGCCACGGGTATAGACCTCTCCTCGAAGCGGCTCAGTGTGAATCCCCGGCCTACCCATATCCCAGGCCCAGGAAAAATCTCCGCTGAGCGCATCGAAGGCACGCACCACCCCGGAAGGCTCACCCACGCTGCGATTGTCGAGAACCCAGCCGCCTACTACGGCATTGCCGCGAACGATACCCGGAGGGGAAGTCTGGAAGTTAAATATCCTGGGGTCATTCCCCATACCAATTGTTAGGTCGATCTCTCCCTGCTCGCCAAACCGGGAACAACGAGCACCGCTAAGGGCATCAATTGCGATCAGCCTGGCATCGCTAGTCGCCGTTAGTATTCTTTCCGAACATTCCCCCTGATAATCAGCAGGCGCCTCGAAATAGGAAACACCACGACAGCCCGTCGTAAAGTACCGCGCAAATTCCAGATGTTCTGGATCGATGAGCGGATCAAACTGCCAGCGCAATTCGCCACTGTCTGCATCCAATGCGATGACTCTGTTACCACCGGTACACACATACAGTAACTCGCCTACCTGCAGCGGTGTCGCCTTGAAGGAACCGCCCGCATTCGTGCGATAGGTCCAGGCCACTTCCAGCTCGCTCACGTTATCTCGATTAATCTGATCCAGAGGCGAGTAACGACTGCCGCCCACATTATTGCCGTAGCTAGGCCAATCGCCCGCCGTATTAACCGTATTAATCCCCGAGCGCGCAGACAGAGGCTTGACCGTATAGCCGTAACCATCGACTGCGATATAGGCCAACAGCGCTAAAGAAACCGACACTGCATAGAGCGGATATTTAGAAGCCAGCAAGGCTGGAGGATTTCCGTGATACAGCGAGTGACGCAGCCATGGCGTCAGAAACCACGCGCCGAGTACAGCGAAGGGTAGGATTCTCGGGAGTAATGCCCAGTGATTCGTGCCGGACTCATAGAGAGACCACAGCACCGTAATCAGCATAAATACAGCATAGATCATCGGCGCCGCAGGATTCTGCTGCCATAGCCTTACAGCACAGGAGACCAAGAAGAATCCTGCGATCAGATAATATAGGGAGCCACCCAGAAGGACTAGCTGCAGGCCGCCCAGCAGCAGCGGCACGGCGAGCAAGAATAAAATACCGGGAAAAACACGAGGAGCTTTACTGTCTGAATGAGCATTCATAGTAGTCGCCTTTTACTATTTTTCAGCTATTCACCGCGCATCACAGTGCCATAGCAATAGCAAAAGACTATACCCAAAAAGCAAGCGTGCAGCCATGCCGATGAGAAATCAGCATCTAGGAGTTATGGAGCTTCCCCTTCTCTCGCTCTCTCTGCGCCTCCTTAAAGCGAAGTTTCTCCTGCTTTCCCTTCTCGATAGCGGATTGCATAGGGGCACCAATATGCGGCTCTCCCCGTTGCTGAGCAAGCTGCACCTGGCGCTCACGCTCGGCGAAGCGACGGGTCTGTTCCCTAGTATGTTTATCGTAGCAATGGTGACAGCTAACACCCTTCTGATAGTGCTCGCTGCCCTTGTCCTGTTCGGTAATGGGACGACGGCAGGCATGGCATTGATCGTAATCGCCCTTCTCCAGCTTATGATTAACCGTCACGCGATTGTCGAAAACAAAGCATTCACCCTGCCATTTACTATCGGCTTCCGGCTGCTGCTCCAGGTATTTTAAAATGCCACCTTTGAGATGAAATACATCCTCGAAACCCTGCTGCTTTAAGTAGGCAGTCGATTTCTCGCAGCGTATGCCTCCTGTGCAAAACATGGCGACTTTCTTATGCACCGCCGGATCGAGATTTTCCTCTACGTATTCGGGAAACTCCCTGAATGAATCTGTCTGTGGATTGACCGCGTTCTTGAATGTTCCGATCTCGACTTCATATTGATTGCGGGTATCCAGAACGAGCACCGCCGGGTCCTCGATCAACGCGTTCCAATCCTCCGGCTCAACATAGGTGCCAACGATATGAGTCGGATCGATATCCTCGACCCCCATGGTGACTATCTCTTTCTTAAGTTTCACCTTGGTTCGATAGAAAGGATTTTCGGCGACGTAAGACTCCTTGGCCTCGATGTCTGCAAAGCGCTCGTCTAACGCAAGCCAATCGAGCACGGAGTCGATGCCCGCTCGACTGCCAGCGATCGTGCCATTAATACCCTCGGCCGCAAGTAACAGTGTGCCGCGCACATCATGCTTGAGCATTAGCTCGAGCAGGGGGTCTCGATAAGATTCATAGTCGGGAAATTTCGCGAAACGATAGAGAGCGGCGACAACTACGTCATTGGCAGTGCTATTCATGATCATCCTCAGCTGACTGGAACGTAAATCCAGCGCATTTACTAACTATCGATTGTACTAAAAATTGCGCAGACTTGTAAAAAACCCTCTCATTCCGCACAAATTTCATAGATAATCTCGCTCCCTCTACTCCCAGAGCTAGGCAAAATGAACTACTACAATTGGCTATTTACGGCTGTCGTACTTGGGGCATTCATCCTGTCCACAAATATGATATCGCATTTCGTTGTGGAACTAGGCAAGAAGAAGCGCGCAGCTCCCGAGCGCGCCATCTACGTCTCCAAGATCATCAACTTTGCACTCGCGAGCCTGAGCATCTTCGTTCTGTTTTTCATATGGGGCGTAGACTACAACGGCGTGCTTCTATTCGGCTCCTCGGTAATCGCCATAGGCGGCGTCGCCTTGTTTGCACAGTGGTCTATTCTGAGCAACCTAACCGCGAGTGTCGTGATCTTCTTTAATTACCCTGCTCGAATTGGAGACTATGTCCGCATCATCGATGCCGAGAACACCCTGGAAGGAAAGATCGTGGACATCAAGGTATTTCAGGTGCTGCTGGTAGACAGTGAAGGAAACCTAATCAACTATCCAAACAACTTGCTTATACAAAAGCCCTTTATGAGACTAAAACAGAAACCTCAAGCGAAGAAGACTAGCGAGGAGGAAGAGGAAGGAAAAGGAAAAGAAAAAGAAGAGATCAGCTAGCGGATTATCACCAGGACACCCAGTCATCTACACTACCATCCATACAAGTCGACGGCACATAAGGTTCACGGCTAGCCAGGTTATTAATCGTGCAACGAAAGCTGAGAGTATCATCATCATTCAATCGAATCTGTAGATACAATCCGATATCTAAATTCCCCCACTCCGGCTTTCTCTTCGCTCGCAACACAAGTACTCCATGAGGCCCTTTTACTTGATACTCTGCGCTGTCCCACATTTCGCTTGCCACCCCGAACAGCGTGGAGAAGGTATAGGAAGGCCCACCAAATTTCTGCCCATCCGCGGGTGGCGACGAAGGTATCTCTAAATCTAAAGTATTGGTTCGGTTAAAGCCGATCTCTACTCGGGACGCAGCTCGCTCAAGAGCAATACACCTTCGGTCGCCTGCGCCTTGATGTTGTAATTTCTGACTACAGGAAAGGCAACACTAAGCAGAATTCCAAAAATCGCCGTTACAGCCATTAGCTCGATGAGCGTAAAGCCGGAGTTTTTGGCGGCCATTGTTTGATGTGCGCGGCGAATCATCAGAGCACCATTGCCGTAGGAGTGTGATTATTTCTACTGACATACAACTCACTGAAGCCGAGAATTTGCGGATTAGGATGCCTGACTTCGATATCGCCCGCTGCTCGCGTAATTATATTGAGAGCGGGAGTTCTCCTGGCAGCGCAGGAATGGAATAGAGGAACCGCTGAAATCCGCGCAGATACCACATAGCGCCGCGGCACACTTCGCACATTCTGCGATGGCCTCTACACTCGGGTGATTTGAGCACTTCAAGCTAAAACCCCCGCTTCTATCTTTGCAACAATCACAAACTAGCCTGCCAACGATTTATTCCAAGCGATCCTATACCGCAACAAGGGACCACTACTAGGCTGCAGCCTGAGGGAATTGCCTACAATCTCAATCGGTAACGACGGGTAGTTTGGAGGGCGCTCCCCACTCGATCCAGGAGCCATCATAGACAGATAACTTGCGATGCCCCGCTAAGTAGGCCGCGAAGGTGAGGATACAAGCGGTAAGCCCAGAACCACAGGAAGTAATTAGCCGCCTATCGCTGCCATCGACTAACTCATCGAAGATTTTCTCAAGCTGTGCTACCGGCTTCATCCTGCCACCGTCCAGCAACTCCGGGAAGGGCAAGTTTTGCGCATTAGGCATATGCCCTCCGCGAATGCCGGGCCTGGGCTCGGGAGCAGTCCCGTAAAATCTACCGCTGGAGCGGGCATCGAGAATAGCGCAAGCAGGGTCATCCAACGCCGAGAGTACAACGGAAAAATCACAGAATGACTCGGCCGCATACTGGGCTTGAAAATCACCGAGAGGAAATTCTGTCTCTAGGCTATCGCTGGTCGCAAGGCCAGCATCGATCCAGGCACGCAAACCGCCATCGAGAACGGCGACTTGCTCATGCCCCATAGCACGAAGCATCCACCAGGCCCGTGGGCTGGCGTAGATACCGACGTCGTCATACACCACTATAACGCTATTGCTATTTATACCGAGCTTTCTTACTTCTTCTTCAAACAATTCCTGTTCAGGCATCATATGAGGCAGGGAGGAATCTTGTTTGCAGATTCTTGTATCGTAATCGAAGCGTCGCGCGCCCGGGATAGCAACGAAACTCGCCTCGCTATTTAGCGACTCATACCCCGGCACGACGGGAGCAACCGAGGCATCCAATATAACAAGCTCAGGCGCATGAAGATTCTCATTCAACCAGTTACTATCGACGAGTGGTGAAGGTAATCGCAGCATGAAGTCAGCCAGTTAGTTTGATCTAATAAAGCGCTACAACTGTTCGGAAAATAATCGCAGCTTTTCTTTTAGTTTTTCAGTATTTTCAGGCCCAATCCGAATCAGCTGTTTCTGCACCTCTGCCATATTCTCAATGTTAGCATCCGCATACAGAAACATGACTGAAGGCTTCACTAACTGATAAGGCCCTTCGACATTGGGTGAGCGCAGTACTATGTTGATAGCCGAGCGCAGGGTGTCATCAAAATCTACATTCCGATATCCGATTTCCGCGTAGGCTTGTTGAAACAATGGCCCCAGGGTATTATACAGAGCCATGGCCTGCTGCGTATCAACCGAGACAAAGGTGTCGATGATTGAATCAAAGCGAGCATGTGCGCTCGGCTCCATTACGAAAAGGTTCGCATCGATATTTCGAACAGGCATCTCCTGTCCTATGCGCTTATAGGGCAGGCCTGTCTGTGGAAACCCGCCTCGGCTAATGTTGTCGACGAAAACAACGACACTGCGTATCAATTGCTCATCGGCGAGCACGCTAATTACAGCCGCGCCATTCTGCAAAGCACGCAATCCCTCAAAGACAAAAGCATCGCTCTCATTAAGACTGGGCAATTGCACGACCTCTGCCGGCGCCTCTTGCAAAACCGGCTCGGTGATTTCCACTTCCACTGGAGGCTCTTCTATTACCGGCGCCGTAGCGGTGGCCGGCGGTTCATCCCTGGGCTGCAATCGCGTCTGCGGAAGACTGGGAGCCCTCACTGGAGCAGGCTCGGCAGCCGCTTGCGTAGGCGTCGCTGGCACGATCACGGTTGTGGTACCCGTAGGGGCTTCAAAAGTGGCCGCCAAGTACACGAGATACAATAGCGTGAACACGGCTATGGCCGCGATTACCCAGATGCCAGCTTTTGACATTAAATCACTCCAATAGTGCGGTTGCTTGTGTGGGAAAGAGCTAGATGTCTAACATTTTGTCACAGCCCCTGACAGGCTACAACACAGTACATGGCACTGTCAGGCTATTGTCATGAACTGCCCCATTTTGGACAGATTGCACTAGCCTCTATCGATTGCTTGCGGCGCTGCAATAAAAAACCCGAATGCGCACTCACATTCGGGTTTAATTACTGCATTCACACTGTCTTGATTTACAAGACCTGAACTGAGAAACACAAAATGAGACTCAGCTCTGTGATTTATACCTTAGGAAAACCCAATTCTTCCATCGTGCGGGTTAAGTCCTTGCCTGCCGTTGCTGGCTTGGTTTCCTTGTCTATCTTAAGAATTGTACCGTCGGCACCGATGTAATAGGTCCAACGATTAGCGAAACCCGCCGCCATCAAAACCCCATAGTCAGTTGTCATCTTCTTCTCTGGATCTGCAAGAATCGGAAAACCAGCCGCCCC
>Ga0206124_10003593_pt1 | contig 10823 bp, 7 predicted proteins | sample Helgoland_Spring_3_FD_148671 | JGI IMG/M metagenome (GOLD analysis project Ga0206124, IMG submission 148671) | Pelagic subsurface seawater microbial communities from Kabeltonne, Helgoland, North Sea - Helgoland_Spring_Bloom_20160321_2 | ecosystem: Environmental > Aquatic > Marine > Epipelagic ... | reverse complement strand
ACGACGAAGCAGACAAAGAAGAAAATACGCGAAGAAGCAAACAAAGACGAGGAAAAGAGAACATCGAGGAGAACGCTGCCAGTAATGCTGCTACTTTGAGTACTACGAGTACTGCGAACGAAAACGAAGAGAATGCCAACAACAAAGAAAAAATGTCACCACGGAAAATCGCGTTCCTCTCCATGCCGAAACAGTTGTCGAAGAAACATTTATCCGCGAAAAGTCAAGCGCCGCAGACGCTTTCGGAAGCGCGAGTAAAACTGAACGAAGGATTGAGACACGTGAAGAACGAACAGAAGTTGAGGAGAGAAATTACGAGGTCGATAAAGCAACACACGACGGTGGCGAAAAGAACCGCGAAGTTTGTTGGTCAGAGGAGTAGTAGTGATAGTAGTAGCGGTGGGAGTAGTAGTAGCGAGAGTAACAGCGAGAGCGAGGAGCGAAGAAACGAGGAATCAAACGAAAACGACGAAGGAGGCGAAAGGGGAGGTGAACAACAACACGCAACAACAGATGATCCGCAAAAGATGACCGAAATCGATCGCTTAGCGTGGGAAGTCAACACCAAAGAGTTCACGAAGAGCAAATTCCCGTGGGCGGACCCGTTCGTTGTTTTGTGCGAACGATACTCGCGTTTTTTGCGCAACGGCGTTCGATACAAAACCGTCCCGTGGGCGAACTTGGTGGAAGATATCAACGCGAAATACGAAGCGGACGGGCAGACGATCACGTCGAACACGGAGATGCTCATGGTGACGTTCGCTATCGAACGGTTGAAAGAAATACACGACGAAGAATCGAGAGTGAGAACAAAGTTGGAAGAGATTGAGAGAAAGTTAATCGCCTCGGCGCGAGAGAGTTCGAGTAAAGCGTTGGAGAGACTTAAAGCCGATAGCGGGATGGCGGATGTAGACGACGAAGACGACGGTAAAGAGAATGAAGGAGATAAAGGTGCGAAAGACCCGGCGTTATCGACTTCCAGGGGCGGGCGTCCCAACGGACGAAACAACAAGCAGTACTTAGTCGACGAGCGCGAGTTCAACGAAGAGTTTATTCCCAAAGTTCGCAAATTGGCCAAAGCGTTGCTCAAAGACGTTCAGTGGGTGCACGACGAAGACAGCGAGGAGTATAAAAACATGTACGCGACGTACGATAACTTTCACAAAAGTCACTCCTCGGGAGAGCGCATCGACGAAAAAGATATTCAAGTACCGAAAGGCGTCTCTCTCGGTGAATTCGAAAAACGATTTTTACCGGAAAACGGCCAAGCGTACCCGAGCGGGAAGAAGAAACCGTCGTGCGCGTTGGTTGGCAACTCGCGCGCGTTGTTAGCCAACGACCGTCTCGGCGAACAAATCGACGACCACGACGTCGTCATGCGCTTAAATCAAGCGCCGTCGAAACGGTTCGAGAAATACGTGGGGCATAAAACCACGCATCGTTTGTTAAACGCCAAATGGACGCAAGCGTATAAATCGAATCCGTATTTACAGACGGAGCCGAACGTGACGTTTGTGATTACGAGGACGGATTGGTTGACGTATTTAAGAGCGGCAAAGGTGATGGCGAATTTGAAACCAAACTATTTTCCGAAAAATGCCGCCTCTTCTGCGTCGTTCTCGTCGTCGGAAGAGGAGGACAACGGGGCGAGTAGTAATAACAACAACAACGCAATTGGTGGAGACACCACCGCGATGGACGAGTTCGGTGACATCGTACCCGTAGAGAATTCGAAAATGCCTTCCGACGAACAAGACGTCGACATCGCCGAACGCGTCAAACAAGGCATGCCGACCTTACGCTTACTCTCTCGTTCCGCCGTCGACGGCGCCGGCGATGTTTTGAGAGCGTTGAAACAAAACTTGGAAATCGTTCGCGGCAAAGCGTATAAAGGGAAAGCGTCGCCGTCGAGCGGTTTCCTCGGGTTTCACTTGTTGCGTCAATTTTGCGACACCTTGGACGTGTACGGCGTCGGAGATGACATCGCGTTTACCGGCGCGGCGTGGCATTACTTTGAAACGCAACACTTCCAATCTTCTAGAGAATTCGGCGCCGTGCCGCACCATTCGTTTACGTTAGAATCGGACGTGATGCAACTGTTAGACGCGACGGAACAAATTCGACATCAAAGAGTGCACGTGGATAAAGAGACGATGCAAAGGTTGGAGTTTATGAAAGGCGCGCCGATACGAGAAATCAGAGCGCCGCAGAATCTAGGACGGATTGCAAACGCGCAAGCGAAGAGAGAGCAGAATAAAAAGGCGGCTGCCTCATCGGAAAGACCCTCTTCTTCTTTCGGTGGCAGTGGCGGCTTGTCTCACGCGGAATCGTCCATGATGAAACGAGGCTACGGGAGCGCAAAGAAAAGAAGCGGCGGAAGTAAAGCGGCGGCGAGTAAAAAAGAGTCGTCGTTTACGTCGTCGAAATTGGATTCGGATTCGGAATCGGCGGATCCGCTTTCTGGTTTAGTTTAGAGTATAGATATATGTATAGATCATGTTCTTCTAGAAGCGCTACTAGTAAGATGCTACGCTCTATTATTATTAATTCGTCTTCTTCTTCTGTGCCTGTTTTGACTTCATCCTCGCTAAAACGTTGATGCACATGTGTATTAATTCCATGTGCCAACCCATCAACACGTACGCTAAGAACGCGTGCACTCGCATGATTTCGTCTTTCAAAATGAAATTGAACAAACCAGTCGTGATATTCGCGAAGAGAAAGACGAGCATTGGAGACGCGTTGGCTCTTTGCAAGATGGACGGAACGGTATGGTATTGTTCGTGTATGAACGCCATGACAACCATCGCGGAGACGTTGTACGTGCTCATCCATAAAATATACCCAAAATTGCACAGACGTCGAGACGGTTTGATGATTTTGAGAACATCGATTGAGGTGTACGACGCTATCCAAAGCATAAGCGCGAGCCACACCGCGCGACGCAAATCGCCCTCGCTCTTTTTCGTGTGCACGTATTCGCCAAAAAACCGTCCGAAAAAGTGTAACGACGTCATTCCAACGCACGAAAACGCACCCTCTCGGTTTAGCGTAACGAATGAGACGACGTCCGTATATTTCGTTGGAAACGCGCCTCGCTCTTTCGTCGGTAAAAGCAACCACGATTCGAGTTTCATCGTCGTATTTTTCGCGTCGTATACCACGTTCCTTCCGAGCAACAGTTCGACGAGAATCGCGATGCTCGACGCGACGATAAAAGTATTCCGCATTCGATATTTACCAGTAATAAAACGACCACACGCACAAACAATCGCCGTCGATAGGATATCAATCACCGCCAAACTGAAGAAAAAATTCCACATCGGTCCGTATTCCTCCTCGACGAGCTGATAGCCGCTTCTTTTCACGGAAACGTACCTCGCAAACCCGAGAATGAATGAAATCGACGCTCGTTTCATCATTCGCAGAAACACTTCTCCACTAGAAGAAGCTCCTTCTTCACCTCTACTACCATTACTACTTCTACTATTAATACTACTTCTACTATTACCTCTTCTATTAACGCTTCTCTCGCTTCGCCGCCACTTCACGCAACTCGCGCTCGCCACGAACGACCCCGCGCCGACGTCCATCAACGAAACGCCGTAGTCTTTCGTCTTCCCTAACCTCCTGGGCATTTGCGAGAAATCGATGGCTAATATCGCCGAGCACGCGGATAAGAGCATCGCCGAGCGGTACAGGTTTAACCACGCCGTCGTAGAATTTGTATTCGTATTCGTATTCCTATCTTTCTTTAGAGAAGAAGAAGAAAAACCAATCCGTCGAAGGCACAAAATCGCTCCCAACGCACCGCTCAACTTTGGATGAAAAACGCATAAAATCGTCGGGAATAACACGTGCAGAAAATCTCTCCACCGATTTTGCAGCGAGAGTAGTTTATCAAAGTCTTTGTCGTCTTCGTCAAAGTCTTTAATTTCTCGACGACATCGAACGCCGACTGATTCTAACACGAACAGCGTCAAGAAAAAAATCTCAAACGCGTTTCCATCATCTTCACGACCGAAAGCGCGATTGGTTTCAGATTTCAATCTGCCGTCGTACCGAAAGAATCCTCCTATTCCTCCTCCTTCTCTTCTTCCCTCTGTCATTTTCCGCTCGTGAATAAAAAACGCGTTTATTGGAAAGCGAGAGAAGAGAGCACTTCTTAATGCGTAAATATAAAACAAGTACGGACTAATAAAACTGTGTGGAAAAAACCGTTCACTAGAAGCACCAGAAGGGACACCTCGAGAAAGAAAAAGAGTACGAAGGACGCACTTACGAGTACGAAGCACAGACTCGCGATATTTTTTTCCGAGTGCTCGTGTCTTACTCGAGTACAAGAAAAGAGTAAGGACGAAGCACTTACACCCTAAATAGTCAAATTTTTTTGCTTTTTTTTGTCTGAACAACAACCACACAAAAGAAAGAATTCGTTCGCTCAATTAAATTCAATAACCTCCCTTTCGTTCTTCTTTCTTTCTCGCTCGCCTCAAAAGGAAGAGATTATGTTTTGATGCGCACGGGAAGAGCGGTGTACTAATTTATACAAATAAGAGATCTGAGGACAGCAGCACACGTAAGCTTTACTTCTTCATAATAATGAGGCTGAAGAGCGGGAGATCGCCGAGAGAGTCGGAGACGAACAGCGATATGAATCGAGACGAGGACATCACGAATGCGTCTCGTGGAAAAACCTCAACCACGTTTACGACTCACGAGAAGAAGGAAGCAACTGTTGAGGATGGTTCAGAACAACACCCTCAGATCGCGGTCACTCTGTTAGAAAAACATCAAGAGCAACAACAACAACAACAACAACAACAAAATGATTTAACAAGTCCTCCTCCAACAAAAGGACAAGACGAGAAACCGAATGAAATGTCGCGAGCGAGAAGGAAAAAAAACGAAGCCATTGCAGTTGTTTCCGAACTGTACAGGTTACACGAAGTCGGCAAGAAAACAAACTTTCGAGTGACGCAAGAGGGGTTATACCAAACGATGGTGGAACTCGTCAATAACATCTCCGCGAGAGTGGAGAAGAGCAACATGGTACAAATGTGGGTCCCGAGGATTGCCGGGAAAAGCGTGGTGATGACGACGCACGGCGAACTGTGCAAGATATCGGCGAAGAAGAAGACGCACGACTCGGTGTTGGCGAAGAAGTTTACCGAAAACTCGACGGCGTTTTTTTTCAACTGCGAAGTGACCAACGGAGAAGGGATGTTAGGTCTGCCGGGGAGGTGTTACGTTTTGAGTCGACCGGAGTTTACGCCGTCGGTGACGTCGTATCGACCGATGGAGTACGTGAGAGTGGCGTGCGCGTACGAGTGTCGGATACACACGACGATGTGTTTGCCGGTGTTTTTAAGCGAAGAGGCGATGAAGAGCGAACGGCCGTTTACTATTTTAGAGGTGGCGTTGTGTCACATGACGGAATCCATAGGGGAGCTCTACGCCGCAACCGCGCACGAGTTTATGAAACTCGGGCTGTTTACCACCGGACACGACCGCGTCGGGCCGGAGAGGTACATGAGAAAGTTCATCGAGTCGACGGTGGAGACGTTAGCGCCCGGGCACGCGAACGCGTTGGAGTTGATGTGCGAGGTGTTAAACGTTCCGTTCGCGCAATTTTGGATCGAATCGAACGGGCTCATAGTCACCGCCGGGTGTCCGTATTTCGTGAAGGAAAAAGAGTGTCAGAGTTACCGGGACATGTCGTCGCAAATATCGCTGATGATTGGCCAAGGACCGGTTGGACAGGCGCACTCGAAAGAGACCTTAATTTGGGTGGACGACGTTCAAAAAGCATCCCAGATCGAGTGGCCGTTGCATCACACGTCTATTTTACTCGGTTTGAGAGGTTTGTGCGCGTGTAAGATGCGAATCGATTGCGTCTTACCGGACGGGACGAAGAAAAAAACAGACGCGATTCTTGAAATTTTGTTAAATCCGAAACTCCAAGCGTCCGCGGAGCAAATACAAACGGTGGAGGAGGTGTGGAGTTATCTACAAAGGGGCGTGAGAGTGGATAACACGAAGAATGCGCCAGATGGTGCGAGCGCGCCCGCGGTGCCTGACTCGCCGTTAGCGGCTACGGCTGGCGTGCGAGGAAACGACGAACAACCGGCGTCGATGTTGATGGAATTGCCGGATTTAACAGGAAAGAACAACAACACAGATACGACCAGAGAAGGGAAGAACAACGACGATAAAACAGGAAAAGGAAAAGGAGCGGCGCCGATGACGACGTTACAAGCCGTCGAGCACATTTCTATGGTGAACAAAGGCCCAGACGAGAAGAACAAAACATCGGCGCCGTGGGGGATCACTCTAGAGTTACTCCAAACGCAATTTTCTAAGCATTTAAAAGACGCCGCGACAGATTTAGGAGTCGGGAGTACCACTTTAAAACGAATTTGTCGTCAATACGGCATCGGGCGTTGGCCTCGACGATCGTTGAAATCGAAACAGTATAAAGCGATGAAAGAAGCCGCGAAGCAGCAAAGCTCGCAAAACAAACTGAGGAAAGCGAGGAGTAGCGGCGGACACAGTTCGGGTGGTTCTCCTCGCGACGGGGGGTCCTCGTTTAAATCGTCCGGTGGTGACAGCGATGCTGTCGCTGGTGAATCCGTTCACGGTCCAGGCGGTCGCATGAGTGGAGGAGGCTCGTTGTCGAACTTGGCGAAAACCGGCGACGGTAGTCCGTTGGGCGACGGGTTATTTACCATGGGAAGTACGGGAGGTGCGCCAATCAGAGGAAAAGAAGGCTCCGGAGGAGTGGGTGCGTTACTTGGTAGCGGAGAAGAAGGTCGTTCGCACGGTGGATTTCAGGCTTTTCGCGGCATAGCGACGCAAGGCCAATTCGATTGGGGCGACGAGGAAGAACGAGAGCGAGGCGCATCCTGGCACGCCGGAAGCGGATTCGTCTCTCACGGTCGCTTGAAAAACGCAAAAGGTCAAATCGTCGCCTCGGGTTCGCAACACGGCGGTCACACCGCGTCGCAGTTTTTCGGAGCGCAACAACACCAACAACCGCATCAGAGTATGCCCATCGCGCCCGCCATGCAACAAGGAGATTTCGGACCGGCGGCGGAAAAAGCAGAAACGAAAACACCGAATAAAAAATACAGGAAAGACGTTGCCGTTGGAACAAAAGCAGGCGCCGGAAAAGCTGCCGTGCCGTTTTCTTTCGACGATCATTTTTACGAAACCGTTCACGGCGCGCACAACTTTTCGCAACAATTGTATCCACATCAATACAACAACAACGACGATAGCGTCCACGGTTCGACGTATTCCGAATCCGCACACGGCGGTTCGCATTACAACGGAGGGTCTATGCACGGAAACCCGGGCGGGGACCATTCCGTGCACGGCACGACGGCTTTGGCGGGTATATTGAACAACACTCTCGGGGGTTTTGACGACGATTTGTTCATCGCCAACGATACGATGGAAGAGGCGGACGCGGACATGATGGCGATTTTACTCAACGAAGGCGAGAAAGTTGAGGAAGTGCCGCAACTCGTTGTGAAGTTTCGAGTTGGTGCAGATACCATTCGGTTTCGCTTGTTGCACAAATGGTCCGTACAAATGCTTCTCGATCGGATTCGAAAGCTCATCGTCTTCCCTGATTCGGCGAAATTGAAATACATGGACGACGAAGACGACATGTGCATTTTACAAAGCGAACACGACTTGGACGAGTGCATCAAGTTTACCGAGCATCGCAAGAAGGAGAGTGGAAACAGCGGGAACAATAAAAGTGCCACGAACGACCCAGTTGTCATCGGTGAGAGCAACGCTCAGAACAACGCTCGGCAGCAGCAGCAGCAGCAACAGCAACAACAACAGAAGCAAGAGTTATTAGCGACAGGTTTCGCCCCGAACAAACCAAACGGAGGTGAAATTACCATCTTTATCTGTTTAGCGGATGGCTCCATGCCCTCATTAAACGCCTACGAGTTGATCAAGCAAGACATTCACTCGATACCTCCGTCGTTATCTGCCTCGGTGAACGCGCGAAGAGACCAACTCACGATCAACGTCAAAGTTACGCACGACAACGACACGTGCCGATTTTTGTTGGAACCGAAAATGAATCACGTGACTTTGATGGAACACGTCTTGAAACTTTTCGGGATACAAAAAGAGACGTCGTCGTCGTCGCATTATCACCGATTGACGTATTTGGACGACAGCGAAGAGTGGATCACGTTGGCTGGTGATTTAGACTTGGACGAGTGCAGAGCTTTGTGCGGTTGCTCTCCGAGTTTGCGCATGAAGCTGTTGGATCGTTGACAACAATTATTTGCAACATTGACAACAATTATTTGCAACATAAAATATACATATTTATATACATCGAACATTTCTTTCTTCCGAACAGGAAAGAGAGAGAGAATGAGAGAGAGAGAGAGCAATGATGAAGTTTAAGATGTACATATAGCGAGCCGTTGACTTCTTACTCTCTCCATTTGTAATAACACCTTGATAGAATTCCATAAAAAATAATAATAAATTGTGCTTCAATCACACGATTGATGGGGCAAAACGTGTTGCTATTACACGCTTCTTCTTTCTTCCGATGATGATGATGATGATGAAAATGATGATTTCGCGACGCCGAAACACCTTCAAAATCACTTATTCAATTTCACGTCTTGAAATTGTTTTTCCAGCTTTTCCTTTTCAATCTCCGCCAGCCGTTTCCTCCCAGCCTCGGTTTTCTTCAGTTCGTGCACCGTCTTCTCTTTCTCCGCGCCTTTCACCGCCACGCCTTTCGTCGTCCCTCCGTGAATGGCGTGTAAATCCGACCACTCTTCCGGTTTAAACGGCATTTTCGGATGTTTCGAGTCCCAGTGCAACTCTCCGCTTTTTATCGAAGGCGCAGCCATGCCACAGATTGGACATTTAAACTTCGCGTGTCCAGCCGCGCCGCCTTTCCGATCTGCTAACCCAGCTTTCCCTCCGCCTTTGTTCGTCAACGCCGCGTCTTGCTTTTGCTTCAACTCTTTCGCCGTGTGCTTTTTCGGCTTCGCTTTTCCCGCCATGATTTGATGTCTCTGATTGAGATGATGATGATGGAACTTTACGTCCGACGATGATTTTTTAAATCTTCTTTACTCGCGTAAAATTCCTCCACACTCTCTCTCCAGCTCTCTCTGACTCTCTCTCTCTCTCTGACTCTCTCTCCTAAACTGCATATAATACCTTTATGGTAGTATAATGGTAGTACTCACAGTCACAACAACACAAACTTTACCAAAGCACCGACCCAAAACCAAAGAGAAAAAATGAGGAAAGTTCAACACTTGTGTTTTGCTTCTGTTTCGTCAAAAATCAAGGAAGTCTGAAGTCCCAGAAAATTTTTGGTTGTTTTTTGCTCCCTTGGGGTGAAATCCTAAAAAAGGCTTCATTCACAACAACGCGCATAAAATAAAGACTAACAGTATGGCTGAACTCGCCACGCAAGAAGTGAAACTCTTCGGTAAATGGTCGTTCGACGACGTCGAGGTACGTTTTAGCGAAATTCGTGCGCATCTTTGTTCTCGCGTGAGGGGGAAAGTGCGAGATTTCCGATACTTTTTCCTCTCTCGAACGTAGGCGAGATGGAGAGAGAGGGATGAGCTTTTTTTGTGCGCCCAATTTTTCACGATGAGGCGAAGGAAAATCAGCGCGCATATCGATGAGTATGAAAACGATGCGAAGTAAAACGGGAACAGTTCAGATTCGCATCGCGCGGTGATACTCTCTCTGCATCAAAACGAAACGTCGAATCGTTTGCTTTTGTTCAGGTCTTTTGTCCTCGCGTCTTTGCGCAAAATTCATCGCGCAAGACCCTCGTCTTTTCGGGGGGTAGCCCTGGGAGTTATTTTCAGAGTGGTTTCCTCCCGTGTACTCACTTTACGCGTCTTCTTTAAACTCTCGAACTTCTTTCTTCAAATAAACAACAGATCAACGACATCTCTTTAGAAGATTACATCGCGGTGAAACCAAAATATGCCACCTTCGTCCCGCACTCTGCCGGTCGATACGCGGCGAAACGATTTCGAAAAGCCCAGTGCCCGATTGTGGAACGCATCGTGAACTCGCTGATGATGCACGGACGCAACAACGGTAAGAAATTAATGGCGGCGAGAATTGTCAGACACGCGATGGATATCATCTTCTTATTAACGGACCAAAATCCATTACAAGTGGTTGTCGATGCCATCATCAACGCTGGACCGAGAGAAGACGCCACGCGCGTCGGCTCCGCCGGCGTCGTTCGAAGACAAGCGGTGGACATCTCCCCGTTGAGAAGAGTCAACGACGCCATTTACTTGTTGACGACGGGCGCGAGAGAAGCCGCGTTCAGAAACGTCAAGACGATGGCGGAATGCTTAGCGGATGAATTGGTGAACGCCGCGAAAGGGAGCTCGAACTCGTACGCGATTAAGAAGAAGGACGAGTTGGAAAGAGTCGCCAAGGCCAACAGATAATACTTTTTACACGCTATATATTCGCTTGTCGTCGCGCAAAAAGCCAAAGAGACTCTTGTTGAAAGAGAGAATAAAAGAGAGAGAGAATTTGAGGAGATGCATCGAGAAAAGCGATATGTAAAGTATTATACATGTGTTTATATAAATATACTGGAGGGGGGTGTCAACAAATAGCAGAGAGAGAGAGAGAGTGAATAAGTGAGTTTTAATACAATTAAGTAAACTAGGAATCAAGATGAAAAACGTGTCTGAAAATCTCTTCATTTCTTCACCCTTTTGCGCACAAACAACACACTCTATATACATAAAATAGTACTAATAATGTCGGACGACGAA
>Ga0206124_10003590_pt1 | contig 10827 bp, 12 predicted proteins | sample Helgoland_Spring_3_FD_148671 | JGI IMG/M metagenome (GOLD analysis project Ga0206124, IMG submission 148671) | Pelagic subsurface seawater microbial communities from Kabeltonne, Helgoland, North Sea - Helgoland_Spring_Bloom_20160321_2 | ecosystem: Environmental > Aquatic > Marine > Epipelagic ... | reverse complement strand
CCCCTCAGCTGAAAAAAATTTTAACCATGGATCATGAGTATTAATGCTTCCAAGGACATAACCACCGCCATGAAAATATAAAATTGGAGACTCTATTAAAACCCTCTCAGGACAGTATTCTCTGATCTTCAGCTCACCAAATTCAGCAGGAATTAAATGATCTATTGTTTGAGTGGATGACCTTGGCTTTGCGTTTAGCGGCAAGCCATCTCTCCCACTTTCTAGCTCCTTCCTTAATTCTTGAGCTGAATTAAATCTATTTGGATCATCAAAAACATTTGATTGCAATGATTGAAGTGCTAAAAAAACCTGTGTTTGAAAATCTAGAATTTGGTTATTAATAATAATGCTTTTTTGAAAAGTCAGGCATCTTAACAACCAAACTGGAAGTGAAAAGAAAATTTTTAAAAATAATTTTATTGCCATGCTTTCTTTTATAATTCATCAATGAATTCTAGAATTTTATTATACTCGTTTGTTTTTCTATCCGGATTTATATTTAGTAAAGCTCAGTTTGAAGAGAAGCAGATATTAAATGTTGATGAGGCATTTGTTTTGAATACATCCTTTTTAGAAAATAAAATCTTTATATCTTGGAATATTAAACCAGGATACTACCTATATAAAAAATCAATTTTAATTAAATCGGGTGATGACACCATCAAACACAGATACATATTAAAAGATGAATCACAGATATCTGATGAGTTTTTTGGTGAATCAACTATCTTCAAAGGAGCGCTAGAGGTTGAAGCTGAGCTAATAGATGTTAATCTATTCAAGCTTCAAGGCATTCAGGTAATTTACCAAGGTTGTGCTGAAGGAAAGTACTGTTATCCAAAAAGAATTAAAAGTTTATAAAATCGTTTAACTTCTTAGAAAAACACTATAAAATCTATAAAAATGAAAATATTAGTAGTACATGGCCCGAATTTAAATCTTCTTGGCGTAAGAGAGCCTGAGGTTTATGGATCAGTAACAATGGAAGAAATTAATCAAGGCTTGAAAGAAAGAGCAAGCTCTCAAAATATTGAGATTGAAGCTTTTCAAAGTAATGCTGAGCACGAGATTGTTACCAAACTTCAAGACTCAATGCATGAAATAGATTTCATAATTATTAATCCTGGAGCGCTAACTCATACCAGTATTGCGATTCGAGATTCTCTGCTGGGCATAGGAGTTCCATTTTATGAGGTCCATATTTCTAATATCTTTGCACGAGAAGAGTTTAGGCATAAATCCTATTTTTCTGATATTGCAAATGGTGTTATATGTGGGCTTGGCACTCAAGGCTATGACCTGGCGCTTAGACATATTATTGATAATTTTAAGGATAAAAAATAATGGATATTAGAAAGATAAAAAAATTAATAGAAATGCTACAAGAATCAGATTTAACTGAGATTGAAGTTCAGGAAGGTGAAGAGTCAGTAAGAATTGCGCGTGGAAATAATCAATCGCTTGAAACCAAATCAACTGTTATTGCTCCTAGTGTCGTCAGCGCTCCAATAGAAAACAAGGAAATTTTAGCGGTTGAATCAGGCTCAATCATTAGGTCACCTATTGTTGGAACTTTTTATAGAAAACCAGCGCCAGACAGACCACCTTTTATTGAAATTGGTAGTCATGTTAATGCAGGTGACGTTGTTTGCATTGTCGAGGCAATGAAGATGATGAATGAAATTAAATCAGAATTTACAGGTAAAGTTTCTGCTATAAATATTGAAGATGGTGAACCGGTTGAATTTGATCAATCTCTAATCGTCATAGATTAATGTCAAAAAAAATTCTAATTGCCAATCGAGGGGAAATTGCTCTGCGAGCTCTTCGAGCATGCAAAGAGCTAGACCTTAAAACGGTTGCAATATACTCATCTGGAGACAAGGAGCTCAAACATTTAAGATTAGCAGATGAAACTGTTTGCGTTGGACCTGCAAGTCCATTGGAAAGCTATCTAAATATTCCTTCAATCCTCTCAGCTGCTGAGCTAACAAGATCAGATGCGATATATCCTGGGTATGGTTTTCTTGCAGAAGATGCGGATTTTGCTGAAAGGTGTGAAGCTAGTGGGTTTATATTTATTGGCCCCTCTTCAAATGTGATCCGACAAATGGGAGATAAAATAACTGCGAAGGGTCTCGCTGAAGATTCAAATATCCCCATCGTGCCTGGATATAAGGGGGAAATCCCTGAAACTGATGAAGCAATTAAAAAAATAGCTGCTGGAGTTGGTTACCCCATGATGATTAAAGCATCAGCTGGAGGCGGCGGAAGAGGAATGAGGGTTGTTCAACAAGAATCTGAATTAATTTCATCATTGCAACTGACCAAACAAGAAGCAATGAATGCTTTTGGAAATGCCACGGTATATTTTGAAAAGTTTATTCAAAACCCACGCCACATAGAGGTTCAAATTGTTGCTGATGGCAAAGGAAATGCTATTCATCTTGGTACCAGAGATTGCAGCATGCAAAGAAGACACCAAAAAATTATAGAAGAGGCCCCAGCTCTAGATGTCAATCAAGATTCATTAGAAAAAACATTAAAAGCATGCTTAACACTTTGTCAAAATATTCATTATTCTGGTGTAGGCACTCTCGAGTTTCTTTATGAGGATGGGAAATTTTATTTCATTGAGATGAATACCAGAAAAATTATTCTGGTGTAGGCACTCTCGAGTTTCTTTATGAGGATGGGAAATTTTATTTCATTGAGATGAATACCAGAATCCAGGTTGAGCATCCTGTGTCCGAGATGATTACTGGGTTTGACATTGTCAAAGCACAGTTAAAAATTGCATTGGGAATGGAATTAACACTTGATCAAAATGAAATTATATTCCGAGGACATGCAATGGAATGCAGGATCAATGCTGAAGATCCTGAGACGTTTGTTCCATCACCTGGAATTATTAATAAAATGCATCCCCCGGGTGGTTTTGGAGTTAGGTTTGATTCTCATATCTATTCAGGATATGTGGTGCCTCCCCACTACGACTCTCTACTTGCAAAAATTATTACAACTGCAAATACAAGAGAGTCATGCATAAAACGAATGTTAAGTGCTCTAGATGAATTTTTTGTAGATGGCATAAGCACAAATCATTCTTTGCATCAAAAACTCTTGCAAGATAAAACATTCTGTGAGAACAAGCATAATATTAACTATCTTGAAGGATCTTTTTTAGAAAAATGAGTGTTAAAGAATACAATCCAGATGAAGTAGAGAGTCTTATTCAGAAATCATGGAAGCAGAATAATTCATACAAAGCTTCGCCCTCTCAAACAAAAGAAAAGTTCTACTGCCTTTCAATGTTTCCATACCCTTCCGGAAAATTGCATATGGGTCATGTTCGTAATTATACGATTGGGGATGTAATTTCTAGATTTAAAAGAATGCAGGGCTTCAATGTTTTCCAACCAATGGGATGGGATGCATTTGGTCTGCCTGCCGAGAATGCAGCAATAAAAAACAAAGTTGATCCTCAAAGCTGGACTGAACAAAATATTGAAAATATGAAATCACAACTTGAGAGACTGGGCTTTAGTTATGATTGGTCAAAAGAGCTTAAAACCTGTGATCCTAATTATTTTAAATGGGAGCAAGAAATTTTTACCATGCTCCAAAAGAGAGGTCTTGTATATAGGAAAAAATCCTTAGTAAATTGGGATCCTGTTGATGAAACGGTTCTAGCAAATGAGCAAGTGATTGATGGCAAAGGATGGAGATCTGGAGCAACTGTTGAGTTAAAAGAAATTGATCAATGGTTTTTAAAGATCACTGATTATGCTGATGAATTACTTTCATCAGTTGAAAATTTAGATTGGCCAGAAAATGTAAAAGCTATGCAGAAAAACTGGATTGGCAAATCATTTGGTTCAGAAATAAAGTTTTCCCTCCTTAATAAGGAGATCTTGACTGCTTTTACTACAAGAATTGATACTGTTTATGGCGTAACTTATATTGCTATTTCTCCAAATCATCCATTAGCTCAAAATCTTGCTAAAGAAAGTTTAGAAATCAATGACTTTGTTAAACAATGTAACGAAACTAAAATGGCAGAAGCTGATATGGCTAAGGCAGATAAATTGGGCCTCAAAACAAATTTAAAGGTTAAGCACCCTTTTTTAGATATAAATCTTGATGTATGGATTGCGAATTATGTTCTTATGGACTATGGAACTGGAGTGGTAATGGGTGTTCCAGCGCATGATGAGAGAGATTATGAGTTTGCTCAAAAATATAATATTGAAATTAAAAAAGTAATTGAAAGTGATGAGCTGCCATCTCCTAAAAAAGGAAAACTTATCGACTCTGACTGTTTTACTGGTCAGGAATCAGATGAAGCGATTCGTAATATTAATGCTCACTTGGAAAAGAGAAAACTTATCGACTCTGACTGTTTTACTGGTCAGGAATCAGATGAAGCGATTCGTAATATTAATGCTCACTTGGAAAAAAATGGAATTGGAAAAAGCATCGAGAACTTTAGACTCAGAGACTGGGGAGTAAGCAGACAAAGATTTTGGGGTTGTCCTATACCTGTGATCTATGAAGATGGTGAGCCTATTTTTTTAGAGAATAAAGATCTTCCTGTTAAGTTACCGAAAATTGAAGATGGGCAATCCCCAAAACCATTAAGTCAAAACAAGGATTTTTTTGATTTAGGTCCTGGGAAGTCTCGTGAAGTTGATACTTTTGATACGTTTGTAGATTCATCATGGTATTACGCAAGATTTACGGCAGCTGATAACAATGAAAAAGCATTAGATGAAAATTCAAAGTATTGGCTTCCTGTAGATCTTTATGTTGGCGGGATTGAACATGCAATCTTACATCTTCTTTATTCGAGATTCTTTCATAAGGCAATGAGAGATATTGGTCTAGTTGAGGGTGATGAGCCATTTAAGAAACTTCTTACACAAGGGATGGTGCTTAAAGATGGTTATAAAATGTCAAAGTGGTGCTTAAAGATGGTTATAAAATGTCAAAGTCCAAAGGCAACACTGTAGACCCGCAAAAGTTTATTGATCAATACGGAGCTGACACAATTAGGCTTTACATGATGTTTACTTCTCCACCTGAACAATCCCTAGAATGGTCAGACACGGCAATTGAAGGCTCGTATAGATTCTTGAAGAGAGTTTGGAGTCTTGTATCAGAAAGAAAGCAATTTTCTGCACAGCAACCAAATGAATTTACAAAACTTGAACTCGAGCTTCGTCAAAAAAGCCATAAAACTCTAAAAAAAGTCACTCATGATTATGCTGAGCGCAATTCATTTAATACGGCAATAGCATCAATAATGGAGTTATTGAATTCAGTTCCTGAGTCATTTAAGGCCGATGACGCAACCACAGGACAAAAATTCTGTTTGGATGAGGTAATTCAATTTACATTAAAAATGTTATCGCCAATTGCTCCCCATATATGTCTTTATTTATGGCAAGAATATTCAGAATCTGAGGGTAATGATTTCGAGAATTCTTGGCCAACATTCAATGATGAGTTTCTTCAATTAGAAGAGTTTCAGCTTATTATTCAAGTAAATGGAAAAGTTAGAGGAAAAGAAAATATTTCTGTGGACACAGAACAAGTTGAGTTAGAAATACTCGCAAAGGAAAATGAAAATGTTAAAAAAATTCTAGCTAACCAACCCATAAAAAAGGTAATCTACATAAAAGAAAAATTAATAAACTTCGTAATCTAAATGAACTACATCACACCTTTCGACGACTATCCAATTCATCAAGCAATAGAGCCAATTACCATACCTGGTCCCACTGATAGAAATTTTTATGACAGATATTTTTTCAATGGAATGGATCCTGTAAATGAGTACATTTTTGAAATAGGCATAGGACTCTATCCAAATAGACATGTAATTGATGCTCACTTCAGCATTTCTTACAAAGGTAAGCAATATTCATTTCATGCCAGTCAACGCTTAAATCAAAGCAGAGTTCCAATAAACATCGGCCCTATGTGCTTATCAATTGATGAGCCCATGAACGAATTAACGTTTTCTTTAAAAGATCCTGACAACAAGCTCAACTGTAATCTTAAATTTTCAGCTAATTCTGTTGCGCATCAGGAGCCTCGATCGCTGATGATGGAGGGTACTAGAACCATTATGAATACAATTAGATTCACTCAACTCGGTAAATGGACAGGGGAAATACTAGAACCATTATGAATACAATTAGATTCACTCAACTCGGTAAATGGACAGGGGAAATATCAACTGAGTCAGGAACACTGAATCCTCGAGCAATATATGGCATTAGAGATAGGTCATGGGGTGTAAGACCGGTAGGAGAACCAGAAGGTGGAGCCCCTGGAATGCTAAATCAAGAACCTGGAGTTTATTGGTGCTGGGCTCCGGTTCATTTCGATGACTTCTGTACACAATTTGGAACATTTGAAGATAGAAATGGTAATACAACACAAATTTCTGGTCATAAATTACCTCTGTATAAAGATATGTCCTCAGTTCCACCTGATATCGAAGTTGAAACTATTCACTCTCTTCATCACTCGGTTGATTGGCAGAAAGGCTCTCGCTGGGCTACTGGAGCAAAAATATCAGGCATGCTAAAAAATAAAGAAAAATTTAATCTAGAACTAGAAACCATGGGTCCCATATTTTTTTGCAAAGGCATTGGCTATCAGCATGATGAGTGGAAACATGGTATTTGGAAAGGTGAAAGCGAAACAGGTTACGAAGTCTGGAACTTGTCTGAGATCGACCCAGGAGACTATACATTTTTTCATACTCACCAAATTGCCAAGGCAACATTAGGCTCAGAAAAGGGCATTGGTATGCTGGAGAACTTAGTGGTTGGAAGACATGACCCATCTGGCTTTGAAGATTTCTTCGATGGAGCAAAATAAATTTAATAAGTATTTCTTAATACTTATATCTTCTTTTCTACTTTCTAGCTGTCAGCTCAACTGGATTGAGGAGCGCCAAATATATTTAAATAAAATTGAGTTTGGATTAAGCATCAAGCATTCATTTAAACAAAAATCAAAAAAATATTTCTCTCAAGACCCATCTAAAAATACCGGTCTAAAAATATCAAGTCTTCAATTTAAGAAAAAAAATTTTTATGGAGGCACTACTGCAAGAGCAAAACAAATAGAAATTATTGGTAAACTTGAATATAACTTCTCAAACATATCATCGACCGAAAGCGGCTCTCTTGAAGTGTCAGGTTGGATTCCAGTTAATGAAAATAATCCGCAGGCAGAAATGAATGCGCAGAGAAAGATTGTTGAAGAGTTAGAATTTTTATTGCTGGAAGATCTTGTCCAGGAGTATTGGTTAATTGAAAGTTAATTTTCTAAATTTTTCTGACCCCAAAGATCATAAATTCTTTTTGATCACAGGTGGAGAAATGATCTTAAAACAAGAAGTTATTGAGAATATCCTAGGCAAGTTAAAAAATACCGGTTTCAATGAGAAGGTATCAATATCTCAAGATGAATTAGAAAGAATACAAGAAATAGTCTCGAGAAATATGGGAGGCTCCTTGTTTCAAGAAAATCTTATTCTTCACATCAAACACACTTCAGGAAAATTTCCAGAAAAAATAAAGTCTCTTCTTGAAAATGAAGAGATTTTTAAATCTCCTAACATTGCATTAATAATTGAGTCTAGCATTGAAAAAACTCCCGTAAGTGGAGCATGGATTAAAAATTTTGATACTAGCGGCCTCATTATTAATTGCAACAAACTGAAGACAATGGAGGAAAAAATATGGCTCAAAAGACAATTGAACTTCTTACCAAAAGATTTACTGCCAATATTTGGAGGTTCAATTTTTCAAAATAATGAAGCTAATCTTTTGGGTCAAAAAAATGAAGTTTCTTTGCTGAAGCTCTTATTTTTAAATAAAGATAATAGCCCTGAAGCTAAAACAGATCATATAATCTTTGGATCTGGAATAAGTGCATTTGAGCTTGAAGATTTATTACTAAATAGAGATTTTAAAAAAGCACTTAAGACAATCAATTTCATGAAGGAGCATGATCGCCAAAACTCTGCTCCAATTATCTGGATAATTGCTAAGGTTATTAACTCTTGCTTGGAGTCACTTCAGTCTTCAAATAAGAAATCCGCATTAATCAATAGCGGGGTATGGTCATCAAAAATTAATCTTTACTTAGATTTAATAAAGCAAGCAACGGCAAAAGAATTTTTAAGCTTAAATGAAGAGATTCTAAAAGTTGATCTCATAAACAAAGGCTTGATGAAGGCTGAAACTTGGGAGCAAATTGAAAGAGTTATTCTAAAACTTCAAGATGCAACTTCATTGCAGAATTAAACAGTTCTACAACGTCCAGATACCCTTTATAATTTTCTTCTAATTTATAGTCAGTTCCAATCAAGTTCTTGAGTGGAAGCATCCCTTTTGTTGAGCTGGTCAACCAAATACAGGGGGCATCATGAAAATCTGAAATAGCACAGCTGCCTTCTTTTACAGAATATAAAGTATTCTCAAGCGCTTTGATTAGAATTTGTCTTGTAATACCTGGAAGAATATTTTCAGATAAAGATGAAGTTCTGACTGATCCACTAGAATCAAAATAAAAAACATTGCTGGCTCCTGCCTCAGTCATAAAGCCATCTCTATGCATAACTACTTCTTGGCAACCTTGAGACTTTGCCTTATTCATAGCTAAAACATTGCCTAATAAAGAAGTGGATTTAATATTACATTTTCCCCACCTATCATCCTCACATAACATAGCGCTTATGGCGGAAGATGGAAAGCGAGCAGGCATTCCATAACCGAATCTTTCTATTTCAAGATCGTCTTGATATAAATGTGATCTAATCAAATCGACGCCTCTGGATATTTGGTAATAAACATACCCATCTTGATTACTCAAAGTAGCAGCAAGTTTTTGAATATCACTAACCGCACTCTCGAAATTGACATTCAAACTCATGAGATGAGCGCTTTGCATCATTCGATCAAGGTGCTCTTCATAACACAAAGGTTTTCCTGAAAAATATGGAATGACTTCATAGATACTATCTGAAAAAGTATAGGCTCGAGATAATGGTGATACCTTGATTTGATCAAGTGAATTTAATTCGCCTTGATATATAGCAGTGATATTAGTCATTTTGGCCAATGGAGAATAAGCTCATGATCCAAAAGACTATACGAGCCCAAATTCTTCCAAAGAAACCTTTTGCCTCAACAGACTCAATGGCTATAAGTGGGGCTGAAAGAACTACACGATCATTAGACATAAATTCAACATCACCTATTACATCGCCCTTAGATATTGGCGCTTGAATATTATTCGTAAATTTATAATTTGCTTTTATATTTTTAAAATCTGAACGAGGCAAAGTTAGCAAAATATCTTCATTGGTGCCAAGGGCAACTTCATCAGTTTTACCGCCCCAAACTTTAGCAACAGTGATCTCTGAATTCTTTGAGATTAGTTTTTGAGTAGCAAAGAACCTAAACCCATACTCCAAAAGCCTTTGTGATGAAGTGAGTCTTTCGTTTTCAGAAGGGCTGCCTGCCACCACTGCTATTAATCTCATATCATTACGCTTAGCCGAAGAGATTAAACAATACCCAGCAGATTCGGTGTGACCAGTCTTGACTCCATCGACAGTATCATCTCTCCACAAAAGTCCATTTCGGTTTAACTGTCGGATGCCACTAAATGTAAATTCTTTTTCTTTATATGTTGCATAGTGATCAGGAAAATTATTAATAAGCGCCTGCGTTAAATGAGCCAAATCTTTGGCTGATGAAAAGTGATTGGGATCCGTCCATCCAACAGCATTTTGAAATAAAGTGTTGCTTAATCCTAATTCAGATGCGTAAGCATTCATGAAATCTACAAACCCCTCTTCAGATCCAGCAACATACTCAGCCAATGCAACAGTTGCGTCATTTCCAGATTGAATGACAATGCCAGATAGCAAATCTCGCACAGAAATTCTTTTTCCGGCTTCAATAAACATTTTTGAGCCACCAGTTTTCCATGCTTTTTCACTTATTAGCACTTTATCATCTAGGCTTATTGCCCCAGAAGCTATCTGATCTGCTACAACATATCCGCTCATAACTTTGGTCATGCTTGCGGGAGAAATTTGATTATCAGAATTAAATTCAGCTATTACGGTGTTGGTGCTATTTAAGTTTAATTTGGGTGCCTTTGGCACCATGGATTGAGCAAGTCCATCTAGACAAAGAGGAGCAAGCAGGAAAAAACAAATTATTCTTTTCATAAAACTATTACTTAAATTCTAAGGATAAATCATACACGGCTTTAGCATAAAAATGACTACGGTTATATTTAGTAATCGCAATAAAGTTATCATCGCCGATAAAATATAAATCCTTCGGCTTGCTAAGCAGAATGGTTTGTCCACTTTTAATGAGATTTTTATTTTTAATATTATTAAGAGTCATCAGCTGCTGTAATTCAAGATTATGACTCACTGCAATTGATAATAAGCTATCTCCCTTTTTGATAATATATTCTTCTTCAAGACCTTCGGTAAATTGAAGAGGAATAAATTTCTTTAAATTAGTTTGATGCTGATAAGTTTGATTAACTTTGTTGAATTCAACCTTTGTAACTATAGCGCCATCTCTTTTCCACCCGTGCTTTTGAAGATAATTGGCAATGCTGGCTACAGCATCAGGCACTGAATTAAATAAATCTGCATATCCATCGCCATCATAATCTATTGCATAAGCCCGATAGCTAGAGGAAATAAACTGGCCATATCCCATAGCACCCGCATATGATCCTTGAACTGAATTAATATCTAAGTTATTTTCT
>Ga0206124_10003589_pt1 | contig 10835 bp, 8 predicted proteins | sample Helgoland_Spring_3_FD_148671 | JGI IMG/M metagenome (GOLD analysis project Ga0206124, IMG submission 148671) | Pelagic subsurface seawater microbial communities from Kabeltonne, Helgoland, North Sea - Helgoland_Spring_Bloom_20160321_2 | ecosystem: Environmental > Aquatic > Marine > Epipelagic ... | reverse complement strand
CGAATCCCAAGGCGCTTTGGCGGTTTCGTGTAAGTACTTCAAACAGTCTAAGTGGCCGAACTTGGCAGCACTTGCACACGCAAATTCGTAATATTGATCATACTTACGCTCAACAAGATATTCGAGTATGTGAAGATGACCATTTTCAGCCGCCAAATCTGCAGTACCCGAACCCCAAGGCGCTTTCGCTTCTTCGTGTAAGTATTTGAGGCACTCGAGATGACCTTCTGAGGCAGCACATACACACGCCAACTCATTAATATGGCACTCATTTGCAACGCAATACTTTACCATTTCCAGATTACCTTTTTGTGCGGCCACATTAATCGGCACATAATCCCACTCACACTGTTTCTCCTCTCGTATCCACTTGAGCAACTCGAGTTTATTCGTTTCAGCAACTTTACGGCAGAAAATTCTTTCGTCCCAGTAACTCGGCCACAACTATCGATTCTCCCACGCTACTTCCAAAGTCGATATCGACGACATCTCGCTCACTTTAAACGCATTTTTCACATCATCCGCGCGAGGCGATCTTTTAATCAAAGCTCTCGTCTCTTTATTCACTCCGTACAAGAATTTAAGATCCGTTCCATTCAATCTCGGAAGAATGTGCGTGAAACACACATCGTCGCACTTCACGATCACGTCCCACAAAGAATCTCTCTGACCAATCATCATCCGCCCGATTTCCTCCTCGCCAGACATCGTGGGCTCGTTTTCTGCGCGCGTCTTTCTTCTCTCTTTTTAGGGGAAAATTGTGCAGTCTTTTCGCTCTTGGGAAATATTCTTCATTGAAAATAAAGAACGCACAGATATTATATACGCACACATTCACCATTCCTCCCTCGACGAAGAGATAAATTGCGACGAGAGAAGTCATCAACGGAGAGAAGTGTTATCGTCAGAAGAGCAATTTTTGAATGGATTACGCCGAGAACTGCTCCGACGACGATGCTTTCTCATCTCGCCTTGGTGATGTGATGATGAAAAACCGTTACTTAGGGGATGTCGCGCCAGCGGATGAGGTAGACGGAAGGACGACGAATACTTTTCTTCGGCAAAACGGAGAGAAAGAGCTGCGCAAACTCGCGTGCCTGACGGGCGTGCCAGATGCGAGGAGACGCGCGATTTGGATGAAACTTCTCGGCATCGAGTTTGGATTGATTTCGCAAGTGCAATTTGCCACCAACGAACGAGAGTGCGATGAAACGCTCTCGAGAACGATATCGGCGGATTGCGAACGGTCGTATTTTAACTTGGAAAACGAGAAAGAGTTGCAAAACGAGAAGAGGAAGGAATTAGAGCGACTGCTGCGATCGGTGTTTGGGGGGAAGAATAGGAGTGGTGATGGGTTGAGGTATTATCAAGGGGTTCACGCCGTCGCGCAAGTAGTCTTGTCGATTGCAGAGACGGAAGAGGAAGAAGAGGACGCGAACGCGAAATATAAAATCTCGTGCGCGATGCTCGACCGGTTGGCGTCGTTTAGTTTGAGAGATAACACGAGAGAAACGATGTATCCGGTTTTGTTGTCGTTACGAATAGTATTAGCACGATTGATAGAAGAGGCTTTAGGTGAGGACGAAGTGCTGAAGGAAGCGATCGCATTTGGCGCGCGGAAACACGAGTATCAATTCGCGTTGCAGAAAGTGTTGACGTGGCATTCGATGTCCGCAGATAGCAGTAAGAGAAGCGTAGAAAATTCTAGCGAAAAAGAGGAAGAAGAAAGCAGAAATGAGTGCGTGAAACGCGTCTTTGATTTATTTTTGGCATCGCATCCGCTCATGCCGGTCTATTTGACCGTGGCAGTTTTGTTGCGAGAGCGAGAGAGTATCATCAAAGCGAGGAACGAATTGGACGACGACGACGACGACGTGATGTTTTCGTACTTGAGCCGTTTGGAGACTTTTCCAGATTTGACGAGTTACGTTGAAAACGACGACGAAAATTCGGGAACAATTCGTAGAAATGGAATATCCGAAGAAGACATCGACGAAGCGAAAAATGGCTCGGAGCACGAGAAGAAGAAAAAGATGAAGCAAATGATGCAAAAAGTTCGAAGTGTTTCGTTCGGTTCGTCCTCGTCTTTGGCGAACATGTCGCCGAGAAAGCGGCTGAAAAAGAAACGATTACAAAAGCGGCAACTCCAAGCCGTTGACGCTTTGTGTCACTCCGCGTTGAAACTATTCAACGAGTTTCCGCCAACCCAAATCTTGCGCGCGAACGAAATGAAGACGACATTCAATGGTTCCAGTTTCGATCCCAAGCGGTATCCACCGCGTTTTGCGTTTTCTAAACTCGCATCCCCGACGCCGCCGCACAACGAGGACAACAACACCACCGACGAACGAGACATCCACGTCGGCGAACAGATCGAAATCAAAAAAGCCGCTCGATTGAAGCGCCTCCGCCTCGCCCAACGCAAACTTTTCGCTTGCCGCCGTCGAGTGCACGCGTTACCGCTCGTTCTCAAAATGATCCTTTTTTTGCTCGTTTACGTGCAATACTGGGAGAATGTGAGAATCATTCACTACCAGCTCGCGTACGGACCGGACATCCGCATTAGCCTTGCTCGTCCGCGTTGGTGGTTTGGAGAGCTTTTTCGAGCTCTTTTGACGAGATTGTTTGCTTTGTAATCCGCATAAATAGAGCGCGCATAAAACGAAACAAACGTGCTTCACTCTGTCCACACTTTCTCCCGTCTATTTTCATAATCTCCGAGCGATGTTTTCTCGGCGCATTTGTTCGTTTGCACGCCTTTTAGTCTCCCTTTTCCTGTGCGTTTCATTCGCATCTTTTGCAAGTGCGGCAGAAGCGAACGAAAAGTGCAATTCCGAAACACAGAAAGAAACAATCGACAGAGCGATACGATCGCACGGTTACGTCAACACCAACGAAGACGAATACGCGAGAGTGATTTCGTTGGCGAGGAAAGAGCAACACTCGATGTATGCATTTGAATCGCGATGCGGGTGCGCAAGCGAGGAGGATATTAGGAAAGATTTAGGCATGAACGAGACGGGAAGAGGAGCGTTGGACGAGGAGGAAACGGAGTCATCGGATAAAGAGCGACATTTCGCGTGTCACGAATTTCTGGGAAAATACGGCAACTACGTCGCGTGGAGGAACCGCGTGCTGTCGAACGACGCAAAGTACGAGCAGGAGCGCAAAGAGGCGAAGTATTTGGTCGTCAAAACGGCGTGGTTTGGACTCGGCTTAGGCCACATGGGGAGTACCGTCGCCGAGTGGTTGGCGTTTGCGATGCAAGTGAAACGAGTTTTGTTCATCGAGGAGTTGGCGGATTGGAACGTTCTGGAGTACTTCGAGGGACATTTAGGAATGGATTTGAGATACAGAGATGCGGAGGAAAAGATGATGAGAGAACGCGTGGGTGGTAAAGAGAAGGAGGCGATTTTGGCGTTGGGCGCGCTCGGCGCTGACGAGAGTACGTGTAGGAAAGGGCACTGTCGAGCGCGGTCGTTTGCGGAAGCGAAGACGTGCAGAGAATATAAAGAAGGGGATGGTGCGAAACCAGAGTATTGCGACGGGGAAAAAATAGCATGCGAATCCGCAGATGTCTCCGGTTGGCAGTGTGAACCGTGCTTGCAATGCGCGTCGGATTTGTTGCAAAACGCAAAGTGGGTGACGATTCGCTCGGACGCTGGTATTAAACCACCGAGTTTGATTAGCGATCCAGATTTGAAGAACGAAGTGTTGAGACAATTTATATGGCAGAGTGGGAATTCAAATAAGCGCGACGAAGATTGGGACGTTTTTAAAGCGCTGACGAAAACGGTCGATAAAAGTCGTTCTCAAGATAACGACGCGTATTTTCCAGCCACGGTCGCTCAACATCCATGTTTACGATGCGCGTTTTTCGCATTGATGCGTCCGAGAGCAGAACTAGCAGAGGCGTGGGGTGCCGTGTTAGGCTCTAAAGCGGCAGATTCGAATCGGTTACAGTGTTTAAAAGTCCGCACGGGTTACCCAGAAAGTTCCACGTGCTTCCCAGACGACACGCCGAAATCGGACGTATGCGTGGAACAAATTTTCTCGCACCCGACATGTTCGGTTTCCTACCAGTTCCACACGGCGGTTCGTTTAGTGTCGCGGACTGATCGAGAGCGACACGTGACCATTAAGGAAGCGCTGAATTGCTTGGCATCTCAAAAAGACGCCTTCATTCATGTTGCCACGGACGCCCCGGTTGTCGCCGACTACGTCTCTCTTTTCTCCCCTCGAAACCACGCGAACGTGTTCATCTTGCCAGGTAGAGGTGTCGACTTGAATAACGGCTATCGCGATACCCAAGAAAACTCTTTTCAAAATAAAATGAAAGTGGCGTTGGATTTTTACGTTCAAGGTTGGTGCGATGATACTTTGATGTTATCTCCGAGCGAGTATTACGTCTCCGCGGGGATGCGTACGATGGTGCCGAACAAGTTCACCAACGACGACCACCATCCGTCGTTGTGCGAGGAAGTTTTTGGATTCAATACGACGTATAACACTAAAGAAGCCAACTCGTGGTCGCACGCGCCTACTTGGCAAGAGAAAGGATTAGAGGCGAGGTCGAAAGCGAAAAATCTAGAATGTTATTCGGGCACGACGGAGGAACCGAATCCGGAAGTTAAAAACATCGGGAAGATTTCCGTTGGAGCGAAATCCGACGACGAGCTAAAAAAAAGTGTGGAGGAGGTTTCAGTCGCGAAACAAATGAAAACAGGGGAGGTTGACGGAAAGGCTTCTAGAAATGAAGGTGAATCATCGAAGATTGTGGAAATTGACGCCTCGACTGGCGAGGAAATTCTTTCCAGAGGGGCGAAAATGGAAGACATCGACCCAGATTCCACGCTCAAAAATAACGAAATGTTGAAACCACCTGAGGACGCCGAGCAACGAGAGCAACACCAAACGCTAACTGAGGAGGAAATCGCGGAAACGAAATGGCACAAAGACGCGCACGACGCGGTCATGGCGACCATCAATACCCACGCGCAAAAGAGCAAAGAACACCAGGAAAGAAAACAAAAAATACTCGATGAAGAATCGAAAGCGCGAGAGCGGCGCTTGGAAGAACGAGCACACAGACATGAAAGAGAGCGACAGCGCGAACGCGAACATCCTTTGAATAAGGCATACGAGATGAGGCGCTCCAACCGCGACGAGGCTAGGAAACGAATCAACGATATCGCCGCGCAATACGACCGAGTACTCGAAGTTGAAGAAAAACGCCAAGTCGCCAAAGATATGATGCTCATCCACGCCAGCGAAAAGAAAGACGGAGAAGGAGAAAACGAAGAAACAGAAATCGACGGCGAGTTATCGAAAATCGAACGCAACGAAGACCGCGAAAACGAACTCGAGAAAATATCCGAACTCGAAAAGATGCCGCTCGCGTTGGAGCCGCCGAACGTCCTCGTCGACCTCCCGAGCGCGAGCAGCGCGAGACGGAGCGGCAACTTCTTCAACTTCTTCTCGTCCTCGCCGGATAAAAACGAGGACGACGGCAAAAACAACTACGCCTTCGGTACCTTCCTTTCTTTCGTGTTCGTGGTACTCGTCTTCGTCGTCTTCGCGGTCGTGAGAAGACGAAGGAGGAAGAAAATTTTACTCGCCGCCAATCGAGCGTACGCGGAAGGCAGAAGTTTCATAGTTTGATGCGTTTTAGCAGAATAGGTTATTTATCGACACAAAACGCTCGCGTTTTATCTTCTCGTACTCATAAAGAACAAGTACTAAGTAGGGGCGTTTTACAAACGGAAAAGAGAAATGTCGTCATTATCCGCGACGGAGCAAGCGAAACGGGCGAGAGTGGCCAGTCGTCAGCTCCAATCGCTCGCGACTGCGCAACGCGATCGACTTCTCGAGAACATCGCGAATGCGTTGGAGAAGCACGAAGCGAAAATCATGCGAGCGAACGAGGAGGACATTCTTGCCGCGACGAACGCACCGGATATCGACCAGAACTTAATCGCGCGGTTGAAACTCTCCGGTCAAAAGATTAAGAATTTATCGGACGGTTTGCGAGCGTTGAGCGCTATGGAGGAACCGATCGGGAAGCTCGTCGAGCAGACGGAAATTGCGAACGGTTTAGAGTTGAGCAAAGTGACGAGTCCGTTGGGGGTTTTGTTGATTATTTTCGGGGGCAGACCGGACGCGTTGGTACAGATATGCGGTTTGTGCGTTCGAACCGGGAACGGGTTGCTCTTAAAAGGAGGGAAAGAAGCGTCGAATTCGAATAAATGTTTACACGAAATCATCGTGAAAGAATTCGACGCGTTCAACGTCGATCGGGCGTGCGTGAGTTTAATCACCGGCAGAGAGGAGATCAAAGAGTTGCTCGGGTTACACGACGTGATTGATTTGTGTATTCCGAGAGGTGGTAATGCGCTCGTGACGTATATTCAGAATAACACGAAGATTCCGGTTTTGGGACACGCGGACGGGGTGTGCCACGTGTATTGCGATAAGGATTTGGACGCGGAGAAAGCTTGCGAAATTATCGTCGATTCAAAGACGGATTATTGCGCGGCGTGTAATGCGATGGAGACGTTGTTGATTCACGAGGATTTAGTTAAAGTAAACGTGCACGAAACGTTATTGGGGGCGTTGAAAAATGCAGGGGTTGAGTTGTTCGGCGGCGATCGCGCGAGTAAAGAGTTGAGTTTGCCTTTGTGCGAAAAGAAACGGTTGGAATACGGACGGTTCGCGTGCACGGTGGAAATTGTCAAGAGCATGGACGAAGCGATCGATTACATCCACGCAAACGGGTCCTCGCACACGGATTGCATTTTAACGATTAACCCGTTGACGGCTGAGCAATTTTTACAAAGAGTCGACTCGGCGTGTGTGTTTGCAAACTGCTCGACGCGATTTAGTGACGGTTTTAGGTTTGGATACGGTGCAGAAGTTGGCGTGTCTACGTCTAGAATCCACGCTCGAGGTCCAGTCGGCGTCGACGGTTTATTAACCACTCGATGTCTCATGCGAGGACACAACCAGTCGGTGAAAAAAGACACCGGGGTGGAATACACGCACAAGAAAATTAAAACGATCGGATTAGGTAAAGGCAACGAAAAGCACGAAAAAGCGTTGCAAGGATTAAAGTTCGCCACCACTGTCATCACAAACGTTCTGATGATCTTGACTGCGATTAATAAAACCAAGAAACCAAAAGTAGACGACGAGAAAAAGAACAACAAAACCAATTCTGCCTCGGGGAGAAAGAGATGACGAGCCCGCCGCCGCGAACCATGTAGTAATAACACTTTAAAATGGAGAGAAGAAGACGAAGATCACTAAACTAAACCATCTAATATATAATACTATAATAATACATCTACTATTTTCATAACATCAACTGCGTGCCTCGATGGATGTTCATCTGAGAACGCGCCAAATACCTAAAATAGAAGCAAACACATTCTTCATTTAAAGAACGTACGAACAGCTCATAAGCGCATAAAGTGAGAACGACACACCAAAAACGACGACGGCAAGAGGAAGACAAAGAGGAGCATTAAGAGAAAATGATCCACTTCGCCCTCCTCTTCTCCAAGCAAGGCAAAATCCGCCTCTCGAAGTACTACGAGCCGTACAGCCAAACCTCTCGCTTAAAGCTCCAAAGAGACGTCATGAACCTCATCTTACCTCGACCGACGCGCTTATGCAACGTCGTCGATTACAAAACGTACAAGCTCGTCTACAAAAGATACGCGTCGTTATACTTCGTTTTCGCGGTGGACGTGGAAGATAACGCGCTGATAACGCTGGAAAAGATTCAACACTTCGTGGAAATATTGGATGCGTATTTCGGGAACGTGTGCGAGTTGGATTTGATTTATCAGTTCACGAAGGCGTATTACGTGTTGGACGAAGTGTTCGTGGCCGGAGAAATGCAAGAGAGTTCGAAACGGTTAGTGGCGAGGTTAGTCAGCGAACAAGACGCGCTCGTCGAACAGATTAAAGTTCAGGACGAATAGCAGAGAGGGGAGGGAGTTAAAGGACTGCGTTACTTCCGCCGCTCTTCGTCTCTCTCTCGAGCGAGCGAGCGCGTTGAAGAGCTTCATAGAACATAATCCCATAGAAATAGAAATAGACGTATAAAAACGAGTCGTAAGAACAGTAGTAGCGGAGTGTAGTAGCACTCGTCGATTTAGGAGTGCGTTCACTCTCACTTTCACTTACTCGCTACGAACGCGCTTTTCTCCCTTTTCTGCTCCATTTTTTCCTCACAAAAGCAACGAGAGAATGCCTCCTCGGACGGCGACGACGACGACGACTCGCGGGCAGCGCGCTTTGGCGGGAACGACGACGACGAGTAACAAAAACAAAAGAAGAGCGCTTTCGGATGCCTCGAACGTGAATAGTCTCGATGCTACTGTTTCCGCGTCTCAATCGAAGAAGACGAAGAAGAAACCAAAGAAGAAAGCGAGCGGCAGCCATCTTCAACCGACACATCATCGCGACGCGTCGGAAAACGAAGAAAAAGATGACGATGCGAAAAAAAAACGCCTTCTGTTCGAAGAACTCATGCACGAATTAGACTTGGAGTGTGCGTTTTCGTCGTTTACGTCCTCGTTAGGTCGCGTTATGGTCGCGCTTTCTGCGTGCGCGCGTTGCGTTCGTTTTTAGATATCTTTTTGAAAATGTGTTCCCCCTTTTTGGGTGCAGAGTTGGAGAAAAAATGTGAACACGCGCTTATGCGAATGGCGAACGCGCATAAACACACATAAAACTGACCATTACTTTTCTTTCCTCTTTCCCTCTTTAACAACAACAACACTTAGTTCAACGCAGAATAGACGAAATACGCGCGCAAACGCTCTCGGCGGAGGAGAGCATTCAAAAGCAATTTGAAAACCACTCGAAAAAGTTGAGCAAAGTATCGAGGAATAAACGTGCGAGGGATATGAAAGGGTACGAGGAGGAGGCGTTTGTCGCGGCGAGAGGAGAGACGATTGGTTTCTTACTTCGGGAGGAGGAGGTTTTGAGGGCAGCGACGACGGGAGGAGGAGAGGGTTGTGCGACGACGACGAAGAGGAAGGTGAGTAGCGGAGAGGGTGGTGGTGGTGGCGGCGACGAGAACGGGGGGATAGTAGAACGGGGAGAAGAAATGGTGGGCGCGGATGTTGCTCCTCTTTTGGTAGAGGAGACGACGGTTATCGATACCATGATTGTAGAGGAGATGGAAAACGAAGAGAACACAGAGGAGAAGCAAAAGGATGTCGAGGCGGAAGAAGAGGAGACGCGCGAACGAATGGTTTTGAAAACCGACTCCGGGACCGAGGTGGATCTGGCGAAGCTTAAAAGCGCCGCGGACGTCGCGCCGGAGATGGGAGGATACCTGAAAAAGTTGCAACACCAACTGAGCATTCTTTTGGGTGGCGGAAGTCGCTCGTCAGATTGAGGATGATGATCTTCCGTGTACGATATTTCTCTATTTTTAGCAAAGCGTGATATTACTAGCAGTCGTAAATAATCATAAAAACAACTATAATCAAACAGACAAAGTGCCTTTCGAGGACGCCACTGCTCCCGCGCGTCTGGGATCGATCGATTTGCATTGTTTCAAACACGTTCCAAACGCTCTCATCGCGGCTTCTGCTAAATCTTTATCCGTCGACCCTTTCTCTTTGGTGACCAAGTGCACGGTCATCTGGCCGTTGAAAGTAATCGACATGAATAAGTGCTCGACCATCTCGCAACTCAAATCGCCAATTGAATCACCTGCGAAATCTAAATCGTACCCTAAATACGGACGGTTCGATAAGTCCATGATTACCTCCACTTCGCTCCCGTTTACGCGCGCCGAACCGCTTCCCATGCGATTACAACCGGCTTTGTTCCCCAACGCTTCGTTCAAGCACTGGCCTATAGTGATCGCGACGTCTTCGGTCGTGTGATGATCGTCGATCCACGTATCTCCCGATGCGACGCATTTTAAAGTACCAAACTCTGCGGTTTCTGCCAACGCGTCGAATAAAGCGTCTAAGGTTTCAATACCCGTGGAGATTTCCAAACTACTATTCGCCTCGTCTTTCATATCCAAATCGAGCGCGACGTCGATGCTCGTCTCTTTCGTGCTTCTGGCTCGACTCGCCGCTCGACTCGTACTGTTGTTACTCCCGCTGCTACTGGATTCAACATCGCTGCCTTCGACTTCGTCCATGAATTTTCTCAAACACCTCGCGAAACTCTTAAACGTCGCCTCGACTATGTGATGCGCGTTATCGCCTCGATGCTTTTCCAACCGAATGGTCAATCCCGAGTGTTTCGCCACTTCTCGAAAAAACGTCTCCGTGTACACCGTTGGATACACGCCAATGTGCGTTCGATTTCTCGGTCCGTACGGCGCTAAGGAAAACAGTTTCAACTCCCCATCTTTCTCCGAATCAAACTGCTCAATCAAACACGACGCGTACGCTTCGTCCAACGGCGCGGCGAACCTCGTCCCGTTCGTCCTCGCGTTCGCGGCGAACCCAATCCGACCTTCCGAACAGAGCATATCTTTCAAAGCTTTCCCTACTGCTTCCCCACACGCCATAAACGTCGCCTCTGCGTCCTCGTCCGAGGCATATTTCGCCGTATCTGGTTCGCATTTCACCATCTCGCCTACACGTTCCTTCTCCACTTGGACGGACACTCCGAGCTGCGCGTGCGTCGTCAACTGGTCAATCATGTGGTCCAAAAATGGTTGCCCGGTCGCAATCTGTCCGCGTTTGCCCATATTTTCAATCGACGAGGTAGATTTCATCGAGCTGCTGCTATTACTACTTCCGCGGCCGATCGTGAACGGAGAAGTTACGTCGTTTTCATTGTTGTTCTCGGCG
>Ga0206124_10003584_pt1 | contig 10841 bp, 9 predicted proteins | sample Helgoland_Spring_3_FD_148671 | JGI IMG/M metagenome (GOLD analysis project Ga0206124, IMG submission 148671) | Pelagic subsurface seawater microbial communities from Kabeltonne, Helgoland, North Sea - Helgoland_Spring_Bloom_20160321_2 | ecosystem: Environmental > Aquatic > Marine > Epipelagic ... | reverse complement strand
TTTAGTATAGTCAAAAATATACTACATCAAATAATTGGTTTACACTTAAAGTATTGAAAAATATAGAGAAATGGTGCACTCGACAGGATTCGAACCTGTGACCTCTGCCTTCGGAGGGCAGCGCTCTATCCAGCTGAGCTACGAGTGCATCTTTGGTATGGCACTAGTTCATGGGCGGGGTAATTCATCCCGCCATCCCGCCAAAATCTGATTGGCTTTCTTCTATACTGACTTTGCGCCCCTGCCAAGGGGGTAATGCCGTATCTTTGCTGGCATCATGGTTTTGCCTGTGGCGGTCACGCCGATGTCATATAACGATCATATGCCGATAAACAGGGTTTTTTACAGCCTATTTTGTCAGGCTCAGAAACACATCTTCAAGGTCGGGTTCGGCGGTGCTGATATCGCTTACCTCAAATCCGGCAAGCCGCACTTTATGCAAAATATCAACCGCATTGCTTGTCACTGGGTCAAAGCTGATCGACAGCCTGCCATCACGCCATTGTGCACCAAGCGCGCCAAGCGCGTCGGGCAGTGGCAGCGGCGGCGCTGTTGCCAGGCTGAGATGAAGTGTTTTCTGGCCAGCCGAGGCCAATAGATCAGCCTTTGTTTTTGCCGCGATAATTTCGCCCTTATTAATGATGGCGATGCGGTCGCACAAGGCTTCGGCCTCTTCAAGATAATGCGTTGTCAGCACCACTGTTACACCGGCTTGGTTCAGGCTTTTAATACTGTCCCATAACCGTTGACGAAGCGCGACATCAACGCCGGCGGTCGGTTCGTCCAAAACCAGAATTGGCGGGCGATGCACCATCGCCTTGCCAACCAAAAGCCGTCGGCGCATGCCGCCTGAAAGCCGCCGTGAATAGAAATCAGCCTGTTCGGTCAGGCCAACCATCTCCAAAATCTCATCCGTATGGCGTTCGGCCTTTGGCACGCCAAACAGCCCTGCCATCATATCCAATGTTTCGCGCGGGGTGAAAAAGGCGTCAATATTCAATTCTTGCGGCACAATGCCGATATTGGCGCGCGATTGCCGCGGATTGGCATCAATATCCGTTCCCCATATCGAAATGCTGCCGCTGGTTTTCACCACCGTTCCAGCCATGATATTGATAAAGGTCGATTTGCCAGCGCCATTCGGCCCCAAAAGACCGAAAATACAGCCAATCGGCACTTCGATATCAATTGATTTCAAGGCTTGGTGCGGGCGTCCGCCAGCATCATAAATCTTGTTCACATTGCGGGCTTCGATCGCCAGCCCAGAATCGGGGCTATAGGTAAAGCCGGCAGTCGGAATGACCGTATTTTGCGATGTCATGTTCGCTGCCTTTTTTCGTGAAAGCCCGGAGGGGGGTGCCAGCAAGATATAGGCCGTTGTGATGTAAGCGGCAAGGGGGGTAAAGAATCTTCGCTAGCAAATGCCGGTTACAATTGCATCAATCGGAAAGCCGCTATAGGTTAGCAAAGATGGATCGTGCCGGCTGATTGTGGCGCACCGCAAACAGATTTTGGCCATAATACCATATGATGCGAATGAGGATATCATGACCCCAAACGAGGCTGGCACGAAGGCTGATCAATCAGCTGCTTCATCATCAAATGTAATTGTCACAAACCAGTCGCGGGTGGCCTGTAACGGTGGTGGTGGCCCGCTTGGGCATCCGCAGGTATGGTTGACGCTTGGCGCAGATGGCAAGGTGACGTGCCCTTATTGTTCGTGCGCATTTGTTGCGGCGACCGAATAGCGATTTTGGCCAGATAATTGTTTTGGCCAAATAACTGTTTGGTCTGATAACCGTTTGGCCAGCTTTTTGGATTGTAGGGCGATATGAGTGAAAAAGGCAGATTGGTACTGGTTGACGGGTCGGGATATATTTTCCGTGCCTTTCACGCCCTGCCACCCATGACACGCCGCGACGGCACGCCGGTCAATGCTGTTTACGGCTTTACCGCCATGCTGATGAAGCTGATCGATGATCTACAGCCCGATCATGTTGCCGTGGTGTTTGATGTTGCGCGCAAAACCTTTCGCTCGGATATCTATTCCAAATATAAGGCCAATCGGTCAGAACCACCCGAAGATCTTGTGCCACAATTTGCGCTGGTGCGTGCTGCAACCAAGGCGCTAAGCCTGCCCCTTCTCGAAGCGCCCGGATTTGAAGCTGATGATCTGATCGCAACCTATGCACGTCTTGGCGAAGATGCGGGGCTGGCAACGCTTATTGTGTCGTCAGACAAGGATTTGATGCAGTTGGTGCGCGGTGATGTCACCATGTTTGACCCGATGAAACAGCGCCGTATTGGGGCTGATGAAGTGTTCGAACGGTTTGGTGTTGCGCCGGAAAAAGTAATTGATGTGCAGGCCTTGGCCGGTGATTCAACCGATAATGTGCCGGGGGTGCCGGGCATTGGTATCAAAACCGCGGCTGAATTGATTCAAACTTTTGGTGATCTTGATAATTTGCTGGCAAATGCGGCAACGATCAAACAGCCGAAACGTCGGGAAAATTTGATTAATTTTGCTGAACAGGCGCGGATTTCACGCCAGCTTGTGATGCTTCGTGATGATGCGCCAATGCCGCTTGAACTATCGGCATTATCAACACCGAAGCGCGATATGGATCTATTGACCGCTTTTCTGAAAGAACAGGAGTTCAGCCGCTTGCTTGTTCGCATTGGTGCCGATGCTGGAAATGCCAATGGGAATGGCGCAAAATTGGGTGGTGCGGTCCGGTCGATGGCATCCAGCCCGTCACCATCAGATAAAATTGTTCCTGCACCATCAGCCGACGATGAGGCTGCGCCTGACGCTGTGATAGGGGCGACCCAACCTGTTGATGTTGATTACCAGCTCATTACCGATGTTGACGGGCTTGCTGCCTTTCTGGCGGCGGCAACAGCTCAAGGTTTTCTGGCGGTCGATACAGAAACAACTGGCCTGAATGCAGCAGCGGCCGATTTGGTTGGCGTGTCGATGGCCTTGGCGCCTGGCAAGGCTTGCTATGTGCCGCTTCGTCATGGCGCGGTGGCAACAGAAATTGGTGACGCGCAGGGTGGGCTTGATTTTTCGACCGAGGCGCCGGTTGCCTATAAACAAATCAGCTTTGAAACGGCGATGGCGATGTTGCGGCCAATATTTGAAGATCCGGCCATTTTGAAAATTGGTCATAATTTGAAATATGATTCGCATATTCTGCTATGGCCGCGCAATGGCGGGATAAAGCTGTCGCCAGTTGATGACACAATGTGTCTTTCTTATGTTTTGGATGGTGGGCGCGTTGGTGGCCATTCAATGGATCATCTGGCAAAACATTGGCTGGATTATGACACGATTAAATTTTCCGATGTTTGCGGCAAGGGGGCAAAGCAGGTTCCCTTTGGCACGCTTGCGCCTGAGGTGGCCTTGGATTATGCCGCTGAAGATGCTGATATCACGCTTCGTCTTTGGCAGTTATTCAAGCCGCGCCTTGGGGCTGAACAGGTTGCGTCAGTTTATGAAAGGCTGGAACGTCCGCTTATTCCGATCCTTGCTGAAATGGAAGCAAGCGGCATCACCGTTGACCGGACTATTCTGGCACGCATGTCGAATGATTTTGCCAAACGCATGGCTGTGTTTCAAAGCGAAATTCACCAGCTTGCCGGTGAAGAGTTCAATATTGCCTCACCAAAGCAGCTTGGTGAAATCCTGTTTGAAAAAATGGGGCTCGAAGGCGGTAAAAAAGCCAAAACAGGTGCCTTTTCCACCTCGGCAGATGTGTTGGAAGATCTTGCCGCTTCGGGTGTCGAAATTGCCACCAAGGTTCTTGAATGGCGGCATTTGGCAAAATTGAAATCGACCTATGCTGATGCGCTCGTCGAGTCAATCCTTGCCGCAACAGGGCGGGTTCATACCTCATTTTCGATGGTTGGTGCCAGCACTGGCCGTCTGTCATCATCTGACCCGAATGTACAAAATATTCCAATCCGAACCGCCGAAGGACGGGAAATCCGAACCGCCTTTGTCGCGGCGGCTGGCCATAAATTAATCTCGGCTGACTATTCGCAAATTGAATTGCGGCTTGTCGCGCATGTGGCGCAGGAAACCACCATGATCGAGGCGTTTCGCGCTGGCATTGATATTCATGCGCGAACCGCATCCGAGGTGTTTGGCGTGCCGCTTGATCAGATGGATAGCGAAACCAGACGCCGCGCAAAGGCCATTAATTTTGGCATTATTTATGGTATTTCGGCCTTTGGACTGGCGCGCCAGCTTGGCATTTCACGTGGCGAGGCGAGTGATTATATCACGGCCTATTTCAAAAATTTCCCGGGCATCAGGGATTATATGGAACGGATCAAGGTTTCGGCGCGCGAAGATGGGTTTGTCGAAACGCTATTCGGGCGGCGAATTCATATTTCGGGCTTTTCGGGCGGTAATCAGGCGATGCGCGGCTTTGCCGAACGCCAAGCAATCAATGCGCCGATCCAAGGCAGTGCCGCCGATATTATCAAACGGGCAATGATCCGCATTCCCGCAGCGTTAAAAGCGGCTGGGTTAAGCGCAACAATGCTTCTTCAAGTGCATGATGAATTGATTTTTGAAGCTCCTGAAGCCGAAGCCGAGGCCACCAAGGCGTTGATTACATCGGTTATGGAAAATGCGGCAGATCCGGTTTTAACATTGGCGGTGCCAATCGTGGCCGAGGCGGGGATCGCCGATAGCTGGGCCGACGCCCATTGAAGGTCATTCTGGCCTGATTATGCCGATTTTCTGCCCTAGATTGGCCTTGATTTGTCCGCAGGGTAAAAATCAATTGTGATGATCCGCTGGCGATGGGCATGATTGGGCCAGTTTAGATTCTGGCAGTTCAGATTTTGCTAGATCGGATTTTGCGGGAGTGGGAGACCAAAATGGCAGACCGTATTGCACTTGTTGATGATGATCAGAATATCCTGACGTCAGTATCCTTGACGCTTGAATCCGAAGGGTTTGAGGTCGATTGTTACCATGATGGTGAGGCGGCTTTGGTCGGGCTTGCTCGCAGGCCTGCCAACCTCGGTGTCTTTGACATCAAGATGCCCCGCATGGACGGCATGGAGCTTTTGCAGAAGGTACGAGGCCAGTCGCAAATGCCGGTGATTTTCCTGACCAGCAAGGATGATGAGCTTGACGAGGCGCTTGGGCTTGGCATGGGGGCCGATGATTATATCACCAAGCCATTTTCCCAGCGTTTGCTGCTTGCGCGTATCCGTGCCGTGTTGCGGCGTGCCAGTGACGGGGTGATGAAAACTTCTGGTCCGAATATCATCCGTCTTGGCGAATTGCTGATGGATCCAGACCGGCATTTATGTAGCTGGCGCGGTGCTGAAGTTAAATTGACCGTAAAAAGTTCTGATTTTGCAGGCGTTGGCGTCGCGCCCCGGCATGGTGAAAAACCGTGACCAGCTTATGGACGCTGCCTATGGCGAGAGTATTTTTCTGGATGACCGCACGATCGACAGCCATATCAAACGGCTGCGCCGCAAATTACGCGCCCATGATTCCGATTTTGACCAGATCGAAACGCTTTATGGAATTGGCTATAAATATAAAACATCTTCATCATAAGGGTCGCGCCATGCCGATGAAGGCTGCATAATGGCCGGATGATCTTTATGGTGCCTGATGATATTTATGTTGATGGTGGGTTATAGTCAGGGAGCAGAATTATAGACACTTCGCGATGGCGTCGATTACTGTGCTGGATTCGTGCCAAGGGTGGGTGGCTTGTGACGCCATTCCGCATGAGCCGCCTTACTGCGCGCATCATGGCGATTATGTTGTTTCCGCTGGCGATTTTTCTTGTTGGCCTATTGTCGCTTGATCAATATCGAACAACCTTGATCCAGTCAGAATTTGTCGCGCTTGAGCGTCAGGGTTTTACCTTGGCGCGCTCGCTTGCGCTTGCCGAGGCTGAACGTGACCGGCGCGTTGCCCGCCGCCAGCTATCTCCAGAAACCATGACCCATCTAATCCCACTTGTTGGGCTTGGCAGCTCGTTGCGCGCGCGGGTGTTTCAACCAAATGGATCGCTTCTTGCCGATACGGCGCGGCGAAGCGGCTTTCAGCCAAATGTTGATATTCGGCGGCATCTTGACAAAAGCTGGCGGCGGAAAATCCGCAATAATCTGAATGATATGGTTGCGGCAGCATCAGGCTGGTTTAGCCCCTTTGACGAATTGCCAGCATATGTCGAACGCCGCCGCCAGCGCGCCAGCCAATATGCCGAAGTCGGGGCCGCCTTGTCGGGCGAACCACGGCGTGCCTTGCGAATTGATCGTGATGGTAATTTGATGTTGTCGGTGGCGGTGCCTGTACAAGATTTGCGCCTTGTTCGCGGCGCGTTGATGGTTTCGATTGGTGGCGGCAAAATCGAACAGGAATTGGCCAATGTGAATATCGTGTTCTTGCAGCTATTTGTCGGGGTGTTATTGGTAACGCTTGGGCTTAGCATTTATCTGGCGCGATCAATCACAACACCAATCTCGCGTCTGGCGGCTGCCGCCGATAAATTGCGGCAAAGCGCCGATATGTCCAGCCGTTTGCAGCGATTACCGCATCGCAATGATGAAATTGGTCAATTATCAGATTCATTGATTGATCTAACTGATGAATTGCAAAAACGGATTCAGGCAACCGCGGCCTTTGCCGCCGATGTGGCGCATGAAATCAAAAACCCACTTTCTTCGTTGCGAAGCGCCACCGAAACCTTTAGTCGGGCAAAAACAGCGGCGCAAAAAAAGCAGTTGCTGAATGTCATCTTGCAGGATGTGCAGCGACTTGATCGTTTGATTACTGATATTTCACAAGCAAGCCGTGTTGATACTGAAATTATCGGCAAAGATCGTGATGCGGTTGATTTTGCCGGTTTGATCGATAATTTTATCCAGATGCGATCGCAAACCCATAGCCAATATCAATTGCGATACGAGCATCCGCCATTGCCAGTGTTGGTGCGGATGAATGAAAGCCGCATTGTGCAGGTGATTGATAATGTGTTGAGTAACGCCATTTCCTTCAGCCCGAATGGCGGAATGGTACAGTTTATTCTGACCGCTGATGCAGCCCGCAAATATGCGGTTCTGAAAATTCTTGATGATGGGCCGGGAATCCCTGATGCCAAGTTGGAAACGGTGTTTGACCGGTTTTATACCGAACGGCCTAGCGGCGAGGGATTCGGCGAACATTCGGGTCTTGGCCTATCAATCGCGCGGCAGATTGTTGACGCGCATAACGGTCAATTAACAGCAGAAAACCGACCTGAAGGCGGGGCGTGTTTACGGCTTGTTTTGCCACTTGAAAGCTAAGGCTGTTTTTTCTTTTCTGCTGTTGTAGACTATTGTGATGTTGAACCCAATTTTGTCAATAAAGCTTGTTCTTGTGACTGGTGTGTCTGGTGCTGGACATTCAACGGCATTGAAAATTCTGGAAGATTACGGTTTTACCGCGGTTGATAATCTGCCTTTGGCGCTGGTTGATCCGCTGATCGCGCTTGAGGTTGAAACGGGCGGCCGGTCAATTGCCATTGGGCTCGATGCGCGTACCAGCGGTTTTGGAGCTGATGCGGTAGCGCGGCTTGTGAAAAATCTGGCAAAGCGCCTTGGCGATGGCTTTAAGATGGTGTTTATCAGCGCCGGCCATGCTGATTTGATGCGCCGCTATAATGCGACAAGACGCCAGCACCCGCTTGGTCATGATTATGATCTTGACGCTGCCGTGCGTGCCGATATGGCGCGCATGGCCGATGTCGAAGCTTTGGCTGATATTGTGATCGACAGCAGTGGTCTGGCACCAGCTGATTTGCGCGGCGCGTTGCTTGGCACTCTGGGTCTTGCAGAGGCACCGCCAATGCCGGTGCATATTGTGTCATTTTCCTACCGGCATGGCCTTCCTGAAACCGCCGATCAAGTTATTGATATGCGCTTTGCCAAAAACCCGCATTGGGATGATGGTTTGCGTGATCAAACCGGCCTTGATTCCAAAGTGGCAGAATTTCTGGCCAAAGATGAAATGGCAATTGCGGTTCTTGATCAGGTGAAATCGATATTGGCGTTAATGTTAAGCCGGATGAACAATGATGGTCGAGCGCATTTAACACTGGCCTTTGGCTGTACGGGCGGCAAGCATCGTTCAGTATGGGCCGCAGCGCAGATCGCTAGCTGGATTGAGGCTGAGGGTCATCCGGTGCGCCTTGAACATCGTGAATTGGCCAAGACATCTGCCTAACCAAACATCACTTTCATCGCAATATAAATGTGGTTTTTGACGTTATCATATCTATCGCTTTTAAAGAGCGTGTTAATTTGCTATGACGTGGCGAGATTTTTACCGACATCTAGATAGGATTGAACAATGAGGCAGAATTATGTGATTGCCGATATCGGACTTGCTGACTGGGGTCGCAAGGAACTATCGATTGCCGAAACAGAAATGCCCGGCCTGATGGCGCTTCGTGATGAGTTCGGTTCTGACAAGCCGCTGGCTGGCGCGCGCATTGCTGGCTGTCTTCATATGACTGTTCAAACTGCGGTTTTGATTGAAACGCTTGTTGCGCTTGGTGCTGATGTGCGTTGGTCGAGCTGCAATATCTTCTCAACACAAGATCATGCCGCTGCGGCGATTGCCAAATCAGGAGTTCCCGTCTTTGCCATCAAAGGCGAGACATTGGCCGAATATTGGGAATATGTTGATCGTACTTTTGATTGGCCGAACGAACAGACTGCCAATCTTATTCTTGATGATGGCGGTGATGCCACCATGTATATTCTTCTTGGTGCGCGTGCCGAAGCTGGCGAAGATGTGCTGGCAAAGCCCGAAACTGAAGAAGAAGAATATTTAAAAGCGCAATTGCATCGCCGTCTTGCCAGCAGCCCGGGCTGGTTCACCCGCCAACGTGATGCGCTCAAAGGGGTTTCTGAAGAAACCACCACTGGCGTTCTGCGGCTTTATCAGCTGGCTGAAATGGGCGGATTGCCTTTCCCAGCGATAAATGTGAATGATTCGGTTACCAAATCGAAATTTGACAATCTTTATGGCTGTCGCGAGTCATTGGTTGATGGCATTCGTCGCGCCACTGATGTGATGTTTGCTGGCAAGGTTGCGGTTGTTGCTGGCTATGGTGATGTTGGCAAAGGCTCGGCAGCGTCGCTTCGGCAAGGTGGTGCGCGCGTCATGGTAACCGAGGTTGATCCGATCTGTGCGTTGCAGGCCGCGATGGAAGGCTATGAAGTTGTCACGATGGAACAGGCAGCGCCGAAGGCTGATATCTTTGTGACCGCAACCGGTAATCGTCATGTCATCACCATCGACCATATGCGTGAAATGAAAGACCGTGCGATCGTTTGTAACATTGGCCATTTTGATAATGAAATCGACGTTGCATCGTTGAATAATTACACCTGGTCAGAAGTAAAGCCGCAGGTTGATGAAATTGAATTTCCAAATGGCAAGCGGATGATCCTTCTTGCCAAGGGGCGTTTGGTCAATCTTGGATGCGGAACAGGACACCCGTCTTTTGTCATGTCGGCGTCATTTACCAATCAGGTGTTGGCGCAGATCGAGCTTTGGTCGCGTGGTGATCAATATGAAAACAAGGTTTATACCTTGCCGCGTCATCTTGATGAAAAAGTGGCAGCACTCCATCTTGCCAAGGTTGGCGCAAGCTTGAGCACGCTTCGCCCTGATCAGGCCGATTATATTGGCGTTGAACAGCAAGGACCGTTCAAGAGCGAACAATATCGCTATTAATCACCAATGCCAGTTCTGCAATTAGAATTACCCGATCTGTCAGCAACCGAAACGCTTGGTGCGTTGCTGGCTGACGGGCTGGCGGCTGGTGATGTGATTTCGTTAAGCGGGCCTCTTGGCGCAGGCAAATCGGCATTGGCGCGGGCGATTATTCAGGCGGCAAATCCGGCTGAAACCGATGTGCCAAGCCCCACCTTTACGCTTGTTCAAACCTATGAGCTTGGGGATGGAACGCCGCTTTGGCATCTTGATCTTTACCGGATTGAAAGCCCCGAAGATGCGATGCAGCTTGGGCTGGATGATGCGTTTATCGATGCGGTTTGTCTGATCGAATGGCCGGACCGGCTAAAAAAGCTGCTGCCAAAGACCAATCTTTCAATCCATCTTTACATGGCCGATGGTGATGATGGTGATGATTCATCTTCCAGTATCCGGTTTGCCGATATTACTGCGCCGCCACATTGGGCTGCCCGGATGGCGGCCATTATCGCCAAAACTGGCTAAATTTCCCGCGTCTTCGCAATTGCTTGCCATCATCCATCCTGGGCTAGATTACCCACTGGTGGTAAACGTGTCTCGCCTTTCGATGCGGTTGCTTTTATAGTTGGCAAATGACAAGCCCTTCCGTTTACAGCATTGATGCCGGCATGCCGTTTGCGCGTGAATTGGCCCTGGGTATTGCAAAGCTGGTTGACAGCCCCGAAAGGCTGGCGCGCGGTCTTGTTCTATTGCCATCACGCCGTGCTGCTCGCGCCCTTCAAGCCGCTTTTCTGGATGGTGCTGAAGGTGTGCCGATGCTGTTGCCGCGCATGTTGCCTATTGGTGATTTTGGCAATGATGATGATGGCCGGTTAAGCTCGTTTCTAGGCGATGATGCTAGTAGTGACCTGCCGCCACCAATCTCAAAGATAAGACGGCAAATCTGCCTTGCCAAATTGCTTCGCCATTTTCCGCTTGGCGGTCAATATCCAACCCAGCCACAGGCGATGCGCCTTGCCGACTCGCTTGGGCAATTGCTTGACCAGCTTTACAATGCCGATGCCACTGCCGAGCAGCTTCGTGATTTATTTTT
>Ga0206124_10003566_pt1 | contig 10880 bp, 9 predicted proteins | sample Helgoland_Spring_3_FD_148671 | JGI IMG/M metagenome (GOLD analysis project Ga0206124, IMG submission 148671) | Pelagic subsurface seawater microbial communities from Kabeltonne, Helgoland, North Sea - Helgoland_Spring_Bloom_20160321_2 | ecosystem: Environmental > Aquatic > Marine > Epipelagic ... | reverse complement strand
GATCGAATCTTATCAGTACCGTCGACTGACTCGTGCCTTGGTCGCGGGAGATTGGTCGGCGCCTCTATTGCTGGCGGTGTCAGCACAGCAAGCTGACACGCCTCAGAGCTACGATGTCATGGTAGGTGAGTTAACAGCAGCGTCGGTCGAGGCAGCCGCGGCCTTCGATGCTGTGATCGCAGCAAACATGCCCGACCGCTTCGTGAGCGATCCCGGTTTTGAATGGACGGGCTCGGGTTATGAAAGGGGGGTCGTAGAGCATGTGCTGGAGCAAAAAGGACCGGTGGCGATTCAACGTCTCGATGACGCAGTCATCCTGCAATTACAGCGGTTCTCGGTGGTCGCCAGTCGATGGATTGCGCGGGGTGGGCGAGCGTGGAGTGATGAGCAAAGTGAGGGGCGGCGCAATGAGTGAAAAGCAGAACGCAGCACGCCTCAGCAGGGGGTTGCTCTCTGTTTGAACTCGATGCGCGCTTAGCGGCTGACACCTACTTCGTGGGAAAAACCCCGTTATGTCGGCTTCTTTTGATGGACGATGCGCGATTTCCTTGGTTGATTCTGGTGCCTGAGGTGGCAGCGGTTAGTGAACCGTTTGACCTGAGTGAGGCGAATCAGGCGGCGCTGTGGCGTGAGTCGATGCACTTAAGCCGCTTCCTAAAGGCGCACTATCAAGCGGACAAACTCAATAGGCCGGCACTGGGCAATCAAGTGCCGCAACTGCATCTTCATCATATTGCTCGGTATCATTCGGATGTGGCGTGGCCGGGCCCGGTGTGGGGTATCGGCACGCCAGAAGCCTACGCTGCGGAGGCGGTGACCCACTTGATACGCACGTTACGTGAGGGTCTCGCAATACCGCTTTCGCTGACCCTAACAGAGTAAACGCGCACTGATTCAGCAAAAGGGAGAGGCATGGCTGAATGAGGGGTGGCATGTGCTGAAATCACCAACGGTACGTTCGACTGTGCTCGATGGTAACGGTGCTCGGTAACCACAGCTGCCACTGAGCGACTGATCAGCCGATAACGAGAAGGGGAGTCCTCATGCCGCAGGTATTATTTGTTTGTATGGGCAATATTTGTCGCTCACCGACTGCCCACGCGGTCTTTCGCGAACAGGTGAGGGAGAGGGGGCTGGCTGAGCAATTTGTGATCGATTCTGCGGGAACCCATGACTACCACAGCGGTAAAAAACCTGACAGGAGGACGATCGAGACGGCCGCTGAACAGGGGCTTGATATGGCGGATCTGCGTGCCAGACAAGTCCAACAACAGGATTTTGAGCGCTTCGATTATGTGATTGCGATGGACGGCCAAAACCTTAGTGCGTTGCAAAACTGCTGCCCCGAAGCCTATCTCTCTCGTTTATCGCTGTTGCTCGATTGGACCGATGATTGGGGTGCTGAGGTACCGGACCCTTACTATGGCGGTGATGAGGGCTTTACCCATGTGCTGGAGATGGTGACCAGCGCTTGCCGATGCCTGCTCGAGCATATTGTGGCTGAGCACCCGTTGTTACCACTCAAACAATGAAATGTCTGATTCAACGGGTCGCTTGCGCATCGGTGAGGGTCGAACATAACGTCGTGGGTGAGATTGGCTCAGGCTTATTAGTGTTCATAGGAGTTGAGCCGGGTGACACCGATGAGCAGGTCGCGCGAATGGCACAGCGGTTGCTCAGTTATCGGCTCTTTGGCGATGCAGAAGGTAAAATGAACTTGGGGGTAGTGGATAGAGGCGGCAGTATTTTGCTGGTGTCCCAGTTCACGCTCGCGGCCGATACGGGCCGGGGCAATCGACCCAGTTTTTCAACCGCCGCCCCACCTGCGCTGGCCGAGTACTGCTACGAGGCGCTGATCAAAGCGCTCAATGCGAGTGGCACGCCGATTGCAACCGGACAATTTGGTGCAGACATGCAGGTGTCTCTCATCAATGATGGGCCTGTGACCTTTTTGCTTGAGGGGTGAGCGCGCGTGGTGGCGGTAACCACGTGCCAAGCCAATCTGTTTTCAGTCAGAGGGTTTTGGATCAACAAACAATGCCGAAACGGAAGATAGATCTCGGCCTTGATAGAGGTTGATGAGGTTTACTCAGCGCCAGCCCTGCCAGTAAATTGAGGTGTTGCATAAACGAATCACCGGTGATTAAATAAATCACAGCCGTTGCATTAATGATCCTCGTATAGTGCGCATGAATTTGATTTCTGTGTCTAACTTGGAGGTTCATTATGAAGATTAAAACCGTGGTTAAATTGCTGGTTGCTCTGCCCACCGCCGGACTACTTTCTAGCGGGGCTGTGGCCGATACCAGTGAACAATTGGCGACTTGCAAGGCCGCCCTCAAAGCAACGTATGGTGAGAATACTCGGGTGCGGATGTACGGCACCAAATCTTATCGAGGGGTCACCACGTTAAAGCTCAAGGTGAGCCCAGAGGGTCAATCGTCCATGTCTCTTCAATGCTCAAGCGACGTCGCAACAGAGCAGCAAGTGGTACTGAAAGATAAAAACGGCGAGGTACTGGTTTCTTAATTGATGTGGCCGGTAACACTCCCAAAGTTGAGGAATGTAGGGATGAATTGGGATGATTTAAAAGTGTTACTGGCCCTATCGAGAGAGGGGTCAACACGTAAAGCGGCCAGCACAATGGGTGTCAGCAACACCACCGTGATGCGCCGTCTCGATTCTTTGGAGGAGCACATTGGCGGGAAGTTGTTCGACCGCACTCCTGACGGCTACACGCCGACAGCGCTGGGTGATCAATTACTGCCAACTGCCCAAGCAGTGGAACAAACGCTGCTTGAAGCAGAGCGACATGTTTCTGGAAAAGACTCAGAGCTCAATGGACGCGTCAAATTATCGTTGCCCGCCGCCCCCGTTACCCACATATCGGAGAGCGTGGCTGAGTTTGCTTTGGATTATCCGCGGATCGAACTCGACATTAGCGTGAGTGATCAGCCGGTGGACCTAGCGCGGCGTGAAGCCGATATTGCGATTCGCGGGATCCCGAAAGATAAACGCCCCCCAAAAGATATCGTGGGCATCAAGATTGGCCGAATCTCTTTGGGCTATTATGTGCATAGGGACTTGCTCAGTGAGGCCGCTAGAGGCCAACGTGAGTTAACGTGTATTAGAGCATCGCACAGCCAATTGACCCTTGGAGACTTACCCGCCCCGGAGACGCTCGGACTCGAGAGCCGCCACCTAATCGATGGTCTGACGCCACGAATGGTTGCCGTGACGCACAAGCTGGGCGTGGCGGCGTTACCTTGTTTTCTAGCGGCGCAGCACCCCGATTTGATTCTTTTGCCCGGCGTGCCTTCAGCGCATTGGGGACACACTTGGATTCTCCATCATAAAGATCTTCGACAGTCGGCGCGTATTCGCGCATTGTTTAAGCATCTGGCCGCAGTGGGAGAAAAATGGCCTAACGCCTGGGATACCAGCGTTGAAGAGGAAGCCAAAGCGGCGTGATATCGCCTGATTCGGGTTAGACCGCACCACTTAAAAGACAAAGATTCAGCGGGATGTCATCGAGACCATCCTGACAGGCGGCGCAGTCCCCTGAATGCGTTCTCCGATTCACGAAAGGTCGCCAACCCCACCGGTAAGAGACTGAGGCTGGCGGGTATTTTCCCCATCAACGGCCATTCGGCTCCCTTTGCGCCCTTATCGTGCCCTGCCGCGCGATAATGAGTGGACTGCTGAGAATCCCGGCCGACAATCGTCACCTCGCACTATCGCTGCAGAGGGCGCGCAATATGGGTTCCCCAGCACCCCTATGACGAGCCTTTGATGACAGGATGGCGTGGTGGCGCGCCGACAGAGCAATAAGCGCCATAACGATGGCCCAACCGTTAACGCAAGGGTCTTAGCAGCGCCATGCTGATCTCGAGCTGTCTGATATTTTTTAGAACGGCGAATCACGGTTAGCCCGGTTGAGACTGTCTCGATCGAGGCGAGTGAGATGGTCATGCCATCGCAAACGGTGTTGAAAAGCCCCTTTCTCTCTCCTAAAGCTTGACAAAACCTGCACATCGGTATTACAAAAGATCTATTGATATAACTAAGAGCGTTTAGGCTGAAGAGTCGGGCCCAATGCGCCGCAGATCACACAGGAGAGTCCACTATGCGCTTTATAAAAAATACCCCGATCGCCTTGGCAGTGAGTGCCGCTTTAGCCACATCTTTCCACGTGTCGACTGCCTTTGCGCAGGAGACCGAGGCAATGCTTGAGGAGGTGATGGTCACAGCCCGGAAGCGTGAGGAATCACTCTCAGAGACACCCATTGCTATCACGGCAATCAGTGCAGCGGAGATTCAGGCGGGCGCCTTTAAAAGCCTCGTCGACGTGCAAAAGACCGCGCCTGGCCTATTCGTCGAGACAATGAATAATGAGAACGCGCGCACGGTACTGATGCCACGATTTCGTGGCGTCACCTTTGATGCGTCCAGCCCGCTACAGCGAACCAGCTCGGTGTTTGTCGACGGTCTCATCGTATCATCAGGCTTGCATAGTCTGCCCATTACTCAGGTAGAGCGTATTGAGGTGATCAAGGGCCCGCAGTCGGCACTATTTGGTCGCAATACCTACTCGGGAGCCATCAACATCATTACCCGCAGGCCTGGCGACGAACTCAAAGGGGGGATCGAGGTTGATTACGGCGCTAAGAGTAAGGGGTCTACGACGGGTTATATTGAAGGCCCGATAACCAGTAACCTGGGAGCCAGAGCCACTTTCAGTTATACCGACAAAGAAGGTCACTACGATAATGCGTTCGTTGAAGGGCAGCGATTAGGGGATGAGGAGACGCTGGCTTACGGCCTCATGCTGGATTTCAATCCGACAGATGACCTCAACATTATGGTTCGGGCGTCATCATACGAAGACGATGATGGTCCCGGTGCCTATGCCGTCGTAGGCGGATTGGCGGAGCACAATTTCTGCGCTGAACCCACTCCTGCCATTAATAGTTTCAGCTGCTTTTTTGTCAACGGCTTAGAGTCCGCTTACAAAGGTGCAGTCAACATTCCCAGCGCGATCGGCGCGTCATCTTCTGCCGATGTGTTCAGTAAGGCGACCGGTCAGCTGAGAGACGCCAGCGGAAATTGGGCGGGACTTTCGGGAGACGGTTATGCCCCTATTGGCGATCACTCATTTGATGATCTGTCGCACAACGGTTTTGGTAAGTCTGGCGACGGGGAGCGCTTTGGCGCTATCGTCTCATGGGACATGACCGACTCATTGAATTTGAATCTAGCCTACGGAAAGAATGAGGATGATTACGTCCTGTTTCATGATTTTGATGCGGCGGGCGCATTTGGTTTCCATGTCTACAACGCAAGAGTGACCGAGGACGAAACCTTTGAGGTCAGATTATCGGGCACCAGCGACCGGTTTGATTGGTCAATTGGGGCGACTCAAGTTGAGATGTCATCCAAAGCGCATGGCGGTTTTTATGACCAATACTTTGGCGACTTCAGCGGCAGTGCGGGTTATTGGTTTGCCGACATCCGCAATCCCGATACGGCGTTTTCACTGATTGAGGCAGATACCACCGGCATTTTCGCTTCGGTGGATTTTAGAATCACCGATAGGCTTGATTTGACCCTTGAGGTGAGACGTCAAGAAGACGAGATCAATGATCCCAACGTGAATGCCGCAGCGGGCAAGAATATTGCACCGGCAGAGTTCAAGTCTACGCTGCCCAGAGTGGTGCTGAAGTATCAGTTGAACGACAACCACATGTTATATGCAAACTATAGCGAGGGCACCCTGCCGGGCGGCTTCAACCCTGAGGTGGCATCCAAGCTGACGACTCCCGAGCAGATCGCAACCTTCAATGCTGACACGCCAGGGATCGGTGAGACCTACGAGGAAGAAACGCTCAAAAACTATGAGGCAGGTTGGAAGTATTCCTCGAACGATGGCCGGCTCGCCATGAACCTCGCGGTTTTTCATATGGAGCGCTCTGATCAGGTGTATTCTGGCTTCGGCGTTATTCCGGCTGATGTCAGTTGTTCTGGCGATACCGATGGTGATGGCGTACCGAATACGGAAACCTGCACGGTTGCATTTAGTGGTAACGGCACGTCGAGTGACATCGATGGATTCGAAATTGATCTGAATTACCGAGCCATCGATAGTCTCCTTTTGCAGGCGGCGGTGGGTTACACCAAGGCGGAAATTTCCGATTTTCCTGCCAACGGCGATTGCGGCGATTTCAATGATGTCTTTGGCCCGGGTTTATCCTGTGCCGGTCAGCAGGCAGCGCGTTACCCGGAGTGGATCGGTTCGTTAATTGCGACCTATGACTTTGATACTCCGATCGGTGGCGCGTACGCCCGAGGGGAGTTCTTCTATACCGGGTCCTATTACGATGAGGTGACCAATCTCACGAAAATCCCCGATGCGACAGAGTTGAACGTCCGGGTGGGCGTACGAATGGACAACGGCATTAGTCTTGAAGCCTATGTATCGAACCTGACCGATGAAGATGCGCCAACTGGGGGCAACAATATTGCCGATACCAGTAAGTATGTCAGAGACACCACCTTTGCGTATAACTTTGCGGTTGAGAGTGTGCACATCCACATGCGAGATCAGCGAGAGTTTGGCGTGAGATTACGCTGGGACTTCTGATCTGGTTAAACTTCGTCAGCGAGTCGAGGCATAAGGTGTCAACTGGCATTGAAAAAAGCAGCCCCATTAGGCTGCTTTTTTCTTAGTGCTGGCCTATGCCTGAGTTCGTAAACTGAAAGATCAGTAACAAGCGATTAGACTGTTTTGGGGTATTGGTAGGGTGGGTTCACTGATGATTGTGAGAGCAATCAAAACGCCCCACCGTTGGTTGCTTCTTATTTTTTTGGGGGTTGTTGTCGCCTTTCAAAGGCCCTCGGGTAGCAGTGCAGCAAAGAGCCGCTTATTGATGCAGTGACTCCACCCAGAGTAGGGGGGAGTCTTCGACCAACAGTGAGCACACAAGGCGCAAGCTCTCGTCTGAATTTACCATCGTGCCTGTTATGGTGCCTCGAGGGACCCCAGTTTTCTAATGGGCGTGTTGCCATAGGCAGTGATGGTGGCTTTTTCCTCAGTAAAAAATTCAGCTGCCTGACGCGGCCCGTCACGACCAATCCCTGATTCTTTAAAGCCACCAAAGGGTGCGCGCAGGTCGCGGGCCAATGGTGTGTTAATCCAGAGCGTACCTGCCTCGATACGCTGCTGAAAAAGCTGTGCGCGCGTGAGATCGTTAGTCCAGCAGTAGCCCACCAAGCCAAATCGGCTGTCATTGGCCAGTGCGAAGGCCTCCTCGTCTTCGTCAAATATCTGAATGCTGACCACCGGGCCAAAGACCTCCTCTTGGCACAGCGACAATTGGTTGCTGTCGACTTGAAAGACGGTGGGCGTGATGAAGTACCCGTTTCCGCAGTCAGTGAGGGCCTCATCTCCACAGAGCAAGGTTGCGCCATCGCTTTTTGCCCGCGCGATGTGGTCGAGGACCTTTTCCCAGTGGGCTTTGAACGCCATCGGGCCCACCTCTACGGTTGGATCCAGTGGATTACCTACTTTCAGCGATCGGGTTCTCGCTACGAATGCTTCGATGAAGCGCTCTGAGATCCCGCGTTGCACCAAAATGCGTGATCCGGCAATACAAATTTGACCGCTGTTACTGAAGATGTTGACTAACGAGCCATCTACGGCCCGCTCAAAATGGGCATCATCAAACACGATGTTCGCGGACTTGCCGCCCAGCTCAAAATGAACGGGAGTAAGGTGATAGGCCGCCGCTGCCATCACTTGGCGTGCGCTAGCTCCCCCCCCGGTGAAGGCAATACGATCGATATCGGCAGAGCCGGCCAAGGCGGCGCCAGTTTTCATGCCGGTGCCATTGATGACATTAATCGTACCTGGCGGCAGGCCCGCCTCTTCCAGTAGTGACACCATGCGTAAAATCGATAGCGGCGTATGTTCAGAAGGTTTCAGCACACAGGTGTTACCGAAAGCCAAACTGGAAGCAATTTGCATGCTGGCTAAGGCCAGCGGTGCGTTCCACGGGGCGAACAAAGCAGCCACGCCCGCCGGCTGACGCGTGACGGTGGTTTGGTATCCGGACATCTGCTCAAAGGTTTCGCCGGCCATGACGGCGATATAGTCAGCGAAAAAGTCGAGGTTGTCGGCGGCTCTCGGGACTTGCCTAGAGGCCAGGTGAGAAGCGGGAAGGCCCGCGCAGAGGCATTCCAGTAACGCGAGCTCCTCAGCATGCTCGCGGATCAGTTTCGCCCCTCGGCGAAAAACCCCTTGTCGCGCTGCGGTAGAGCTTCGTGACCAATCACCTTGTTGAAAGCTATCTCGTGCACAGGCAACGGCTCGCGCCACTGTCTCGGCATCATCCTCCTGAAGCAAGGTCAGTGGTTCCCCCGTCCCGGGAAAGTGCACTGCCAGCTGATTCGCATGCGGATCAATGGGTAGCGATTCGGCGTCGATATACCCCGTGACGACCTCGGGGAGGACCAGCCTCTTTTCGGCAATTGCTTGGTCGATAGTGATCATCAAGTCACCCTCATTCAATCGTCTTTTCTCGTTGGCGTGATCGAATCATAGCCGCATCGAGCAGGAAATCGCGATGCTTCACCGGATCATTGATCATTTCCTGAAGCTCCCTCCAGATTAACACCCGTTTGCTCGCTTCGGTCTCGCGGTGTCTCGCATAGTGGCGCGCCGATAGGCGCTGCACTTCTTCTCGCGCAACGGTGCGCCGGCGTCGATCATAGCGCTCGAGTAGTGCCTAATCCTCTCCGTTAAGTACGGGCACTAGGTGATCTGCCAGTGACCGAGCATCATGGATGCCGCTGTTCATCCCCATGCCACCGGCCGGGCTGTTGAGATGCGCTGCGTCGCCGACGAACAGGATGTGTCCGTGACAAAAGCGTTCGAGGCAACGCTGGTGCAGGGTGTAGTAGTTCCGATTGAGGATGGTTGTATTGCGAGCGCGTGGGGAGACTCGAGCAATATGGGTGCGTGCTACCTCGTCACTCAATGCGGTCTCGATATCCTGATCCTGCTCTGGAGAATAGGTCAATCGCCAGGTATCCCGCAAGCGCATCAAGCTGTAGTGGCGATCAGGCAGCCACACATAATTGACGCCCAGGAGGTTGGGGATATCGTCTTCAAACGGATGCTCAAGCACCAGGGTAATAGAGGTTTTTGGGAAGATTTGACCGTCAAAATCGAGTCCGAGAGATCGACGCACCTGGCTACTGGCACCGTCTGCGGCGATCAACCAATCGCAAACGATATCCTTATCTTCGCCGGCGGACTGGTATTGGACGGTCACCTGACTTTCCCCAGGCATGACGGACTGTAACGTGGCGCCCAGTCGTAGCTCACAGAGCGGCTGGTTCGCCAACTTTTCTGCCAGCAGTTCAGTCAGCTGAAATTGTTCGCACTGCAAGCGAAAAGGGTAGGCGGTCATCTCGCTGAGGTGCTTCATATCGAACACCGCTCGTTCCCCGCTCTGGTGAATCAGATATTGCCACTGTGGCACTACTGTGCCTCGTTCAATGAGCGCAGTGGCGAGTCCTGAATCGGTAAGGAGATCGAGGGTAGCGGGATGAAAAGTGGACGCGCGCATATCCTTGGGAATGGCGGTTTCGCGCTCCAATACGGTGACGCTGATCCCTTGCTCAACCAGCCACCAGGCGAGCGTTAGCCCGGACGGTCCGGCTCCAATAATCGTGACCTGTGAATCAGACATGATGCAGCGACTCTCGGGTGAGTATCATTACCACAGCGTTCAGGGTGGGTAAGGTCTTCGGTAGAAACTGCCATGCTATATTGCGAAGCAGTGCATGAGCAGGCAATGGGTGTTGCAAATGGGCGAGGGGTATTACGGTCGGCATGGCACCCTCGGTATCGCCACGCCGCAGGCTAACGTGACCGCGGAAACAGAATTTCGCGCGCTCTTGCCCAGAGGCGTCGCGTGCGCAACGGTGCGTATGGCCAGTGACGCGCCTGACCCTGAAGACCGATTGCGCGCTTACTTTACTGATATTGGCCAGACTCTCGATCGATTTGATACGTTGGTAATGGGAGCTGTTGGACTGGCCTGCACGGGATCGAGTTATCTTCTTGGCCACGAGTCTGTCGAAGCCACTCTTGCCGCATTGAGCACCCGCCGCCAGCAGCCTGTGATCTCTGCGGCGGCAGCCATTGAGCGCGCGTTGAACCACATTGGCGCTCGCTCGATAGCGTTGATCTGTCCGTATCCTGAGTGGCTTCTGGCAGCCGCCGAAAGGCACTGGCAGGGGCGAGGCTTCGCACTGGCCGATCGGTTTTCTCTTGATCCGCATCAGCAAGATACGCGAGCGATTTATGGACTGTCTCCCGAGACTGCGGCAGAGCGTATTAGGACTCGCTGGTACAGCATCAAGGCAGATGTTTATTTGATCACTGGGACAGGGCTCCCGACACTGCGACTGGTTGCCGAGCTGTCGGGAGTTTTGCCGCGACCGGTGCTGTCCTCGAACCTTTGCCTCGCTTGGGCGACCTTGCTCGAGGCAGGCATCGACCTTGCCGAGCGAGAACCGAGTGCTGCCATGCCACTGTTGGCGGGTTGGGAGAATCGTCTCGACGATTGCTAGTCTCACGGTTGTTGCAGGAGCCACTCGCTCAGTCGCTGGGTCTCTTCGGCGGTCAGCGGGTTCACGTAGTTCATCGCATTATTTGGAATGGCAGCATCAGGATCTGTCAGCCAGGCAAGCAGTGTGGGCAGGCGCCAGACCCATCCTGAAGTGCGAAGCGCCTCAGAGAATTGATATCCGTCAACTGTCCCAGCCTGCCGATTTAACAGGCCATCCAGCGGTGGCCCTACGCGGTGGTCCCC
>Ga0206124_10003563_pt1 | contig 10882 bp, 11 predicted proteins | sample Helgoland_Spring_3_FD_148671 | JGI IMG/M metagenome (GOLD analysis project Ga0206124, IMG submission 148671) | Pelagic subsurface seawater microbial communities from Kabeltonne, Helgoland, North Sea - Helgoland_Spring_Bloom_20160321_2 | ecosystem: Environmental > Aquatic > Marine > Epipelagic ... | reverse complement strand
CAACACGCCTCATACACCTTTGACTTTTCGTTATTAGAAATTTTTCTTGCCCTAGGAAGTGGTTCTTTGCTTGTGTTATCTCGACCAAAATTCCACTATGAAAGCTTTTATCTATTAGATCTTATACAGAAAGAGCGCATTAGTATACTTTGTTCTGTGCCTTCGCTTCTTAAAACATATGTTATGTATGAAGCTTTTTCAAAGTGCACTTCTCTTACAAAGGTGATTTTAGGTGGAGAAGTACTCGACACAAAATTGGTAAGAGATTTCTTTGAAAAATCAACCGCGAAATTGATTAATACCTATGGACCTACAGAATGCTCAATAGCTGTACTTCATTGGATATGTGATAGAAATAGCCGTTCTACATCCATACCAATTGGACGTCCTGTAGCAGGAATGAAAATTCACATTCTAAATGAAAACAAAGTACCTGTTAAAAAGGGTGAGGTAGGGGAAATATATATATCGGGACCAGGTTTGGCTCAAGGGTATTATCGACGCCCAGAGTTGACTTCCAACCACTTTACAATCAATGAATTTAATGAAAGGATGTATAAGACAGGAGACCTTGGAAGTTAAAATTCTGAAGGGTTTATTAACTTTCATGGGCGTATAGATTTTCAAATAAAAATACGAGGGCAGAGAATAGAACTTAAGGAAATAGAATATCATTTAAGGAGCTATCTAGCTATCGAAGATTGCGTAGTGGTTGGGAATACGATTCAAGGGCAGGATACGAAGATAGTAGCCTATTATGTGCCCAAATCGTTAATAGACTTTGATGAGTTGACATCGTTTTTACGAACAAAATTACCTGAGTATATGATTCCTAATTTATTTATTGCTTTGAAGGAATTTCCCTTATCCCCGAACGGAAAAATTGATAGAAAAGCATTACCGAAGCCAGATAATAAAAGGTTAGATATGGGGATTTCCTATTGTGCTCCTAAGAGCGCCTTGCAAAAGGTATTGGTAGAAATTTGGGAAGACGTTTTAGGTGTTCAACCTATTGGAATTACAGATGTATATTACTTGTTGGGAGGAGATTCGTTAAGGAATGTTATGATTTTTAATCAAGTTGAGCAAAAGTTAAAACAAAAGATTAATATTACTGATTTTTTAGCATTGGATACGATAGATAAACAATCAAATTTTATAGAGAATACCTCAGGTTCTTTAGAGCCAACAAAGGTTAAATATTTGAGAAAAGAAGGAACTAAAACCCCCATATTGGTAGTTCAGTTGATACAATCGGAAGGGTATAATTTGGCCAAACAATTCGAACATTATTTAGATGATGGGCATCCGGTTTTAACAACAGTACCTTTTGGATTGGATTTTGAAAAAATACCTAATTCAATTGAAAGCGCGGCTATTATGTATGTAGATGCTTTAGAAAAGATAAGTTCGCATGAGACGTTTATACTGGTAGGGTATTCTATGTCGGGTTTGGTTGCGAATGCGATTGTAGAATTGCTTGAGAAGAAAGGAAAAAAAATACCGTTTTTATTTTTGATGGACACCTATCATCCCAAAATGATCCTTGATAAATTCAACGAGTTTTCTATCATAAACAGGTTGGCGTTTTACGGTAAGAGGTTCTTAATGTCTGATAGAAAGGAAAAGAGAGAGATTCGGCAATATGTATTTGATATGGGGACTCGAGAACTGAAAAATAGAATCAACCGATTTCGTTCTAAAAATAATAGACAAATTAGAACATCTAGTTCTAAAAGGAGAACAAGAGCTGAAGAGCATGCCCTTAACCCACAAAAATGTAATTTTAGTTTGGCGGTAAAATATAGACCAAAACAGATACATTGTAAAATGGGTTTTGTGAGTGCTATGGGAGATAAAAATTCCATCCACTATAGAAATTTCGATGCTCTCAATTCAGAGAATTTATCGCTTATAAAAAGAGATATGACTACAGATATTACAAATTGCCAATTACTCATAATGGAGTACTTGTGCAAGAGCATATGCAAGTAATTACACATTTATTCAATGAGTACTTACATCAAAATGAATAATACTTAGAGTGTTTGTATTCAGTTCTCTAGCGTCTGATTTATCTTGGTTAAAATTGTGTTCGGTGAAATAGTTCGCATAACGTTTTCATAGCCTTCCACTAATTTATTGCCATAGATAGAGGTTGGTAATAATGGGAATTTATTTAGGTCTGGTGTAACTGTATTATTTATGTCTTGTCCAAAAGGAGCAAAACCAGCATACGGATGCGTGGCTCCCCAGATTGTTACGACAGGCACTCCGTATAGCGCTGCAAAATGACCATTCCCAGAATCCATACTTAACATGCAATTGAGGTTGGAAATCAAAAGTAATTCTTCTCTGAGTTTTACTTTCCCTGCAAGGCAAATTAAAATAACCGAGGCGTATTTGTCTGCTAAAGCACTTAAAATAGCCGTTTCTTTAGCGCCACCTCCGAACAATACTATTTTTCGATTCGCTTTTACAGAAAGTTTTTCAATAACCTCGTCCATAAGGTCTATAGGATAGGTTTTTGCCGCGTGTTGCGCAAAAGGTGCAATCCCAATTAAACGGGTTGGTTCGGATAGCTCGCCTACAATGTTTTGTAAATTTGTAGTGAGTTTTTTAGGTTTGGAAAATTCGACTTTAGACAAATCTATGGAATACCCCAAAGCTTTAAAAACATCAGCATAACGTTCATGGGTAGTTTTAAGTTGTTTAAATACCTTGTTTTTAGCGCGTGTCAATGCTTTCTTTTCAGCACGACCTTTGTCTAATGTCGCCGTTTTGGTTCCACTAAAAAATAGACTCAATATTTTAGAGCGCATCACATTGTGCAGGTCTGCAACCGCATCGATATGTAAAGTTTTTAACTCTCTATACAATGTGTAGATACCCTTAAGGCCTTTGTGTTTTCCAGTAGTATCTGCATTGTAAAAATTTACATTTGGAAGGTCTTTAAAGAGTGGTTCAAGAAAAGCTCTTGATAAAACAGTCACTTTTACATTGGGATGTTGGGCAATCAAGGCTTTGATTACTACTGCCGTCATGGCAACATCTCCCATGGCAGATAATCGAATCACCAATATATGTTTATGTGTGTCTTTCATCGAATTTCTTTTGTCCTGTAAAAATAGAAATATTATTAGGGTGTTGAAAATTGAATCCAATGTTTTTTATGATTGTCGGACTAAAAAAATACAGCATCTTTGTACTTATTAATAAAAGCATGAATTCAAGAAATATTGCCTTATTGGCTGCCTTTAGTACTGCAATTATTTATGGTGTATCTTATACCGTTGCAAAAGAACTGATGCCAAATTATATTGCGCCCTTTGCTTTGATCTTTTTTCGTGTATTTGGGGCGGCAGTGCTGTTTTGGTTTGCAGGTATTTTTATAAAAAAGCAACACATAGCACGCAAAGATTACCCTAGAATTGTATTGGCAACGGTTTTTGGCACCAGTATGAATATGTTGTGTTTTTACAAAGGCTTGAACGACACAACACCTATAACAGCGGCTGCAATAGGGGTAGCTACGCCTATCATGGCTATGTTGTTTTCTGCATTGCTGTTGAAAGAGCCTATGCATCGGAATAAAATTTTGGGTGTCATTATCGGACTTGTAGGAGCGTTTGTTTTGATTACCTATCGACAAGATCTTAGACAAGCAGAAAATGCTGTATTTGGTAACTTTTTGGTGTTTGTAAATGCCGCTTCTTATGGTTTGTATTTGGTGATTGTAAAATCACTTTTAGAAAAATACCACCCGGTTCATATCGTCAAGTGGATGTACCTTATAGGGATTCTATTTGTGCTACCCTTTTCCTATACAGAGTTGATATCAATAAAATGGCAACAAATGCCGGGAGAAATGGTAATACGCTTGTTATATGTAATTGTTTTTACTACTTTTTTAAATTATTTATTTAATTTGTTTGCGCTCACAAAACTTAAACCAACTACTGTAAGCGTTTTTGTCTACCTACAACCTGTTTTTGCTTCTATATATGCCTTATTTGTAGATAGCGACACGCTTTCCCTAGTCAAGGTATTGGCAACACTGGCCATCTTTTTTGGTGTGTATATGGTCAGTCGTCCTGAAAGAAAACCTGCGGCAAACAAAGAGGCCGTCCATCCATAAATAATTGTGTTAGTCACAGTCTAACGCTATGAATGGTGAAATTTTCAAAAAAGAAACCATAGAGAAAGACACTTCTTCTTTCCCTATGATTGTATATATTATTGCAACATCTTCTCGAATTTCTCCAAGGTTTTGGCAATGTCTTTTTCATACTGCTCGGTAGCGGCTTTGTCTTCCACTTTTAACTGCTCAAACTCCGTTTTCATACTTTGAGACACCGGGCCTTCCGAATGATCGAGAATTCCACTCATAAAAGACATTTTAAATAAAATGGTAGCCGGTAAGTTAATTACCTCTGCCAAAGTTCTTCCAGTTGAGACATAAGTACCTTCATAGGTGTTTACAATTGCTTCGATTGAGGCATATTGTTTTTCTGCCTTTGAGATGCTTCTTGATTTTGCTCCTGAAGTTTTAAAAGTTTCTAGTTTAGCTTTGGCATCATCTCTTACTTTTAAGGCTGAAATCACGTTTTGTATGGAGTTTTCTGCGGTATTGTACATATCCATCCAAAAAGCAAATTTAGCATCGGATTGCGTCTGGGAGTAATTTTCTTTGGGACTCATAAAAATTTCAAAATCCTGACTTTCTTCGGTTCCGTCAACAGTCAATTTAACAGTGTATTTGCCAGGAGTAACGATTGGAATAACTGCTGTACCGGGTCGCTTCGGTACTGAGGAAAGCTTGTTGATACGCATATCCCAAACAAATTTATTAAGTCCAGAATTTACACCTCCATCTTTTCCAAAATTAAGGGCCATTTCAGCTTTGCTATAATTGCGAAGTACTTTCCCGGAAGCATCCAAAATTTCAATGCCAATCTCTTTAGGTTCGTTTTCCAATTTCTCGTAATGGAGTGATGTCATCCATGATCCAGAATCCACGACCGTTGGTTGCAATAACTAAATCATTGTCCTTAATTTTCATATCTACAACAGGGACCGCTGGTAAATTCACTTTTAATTTGTGCCAGTTTTTTCCATCGTTTAATGAGTAGTAGGCACCAGTTTCAGTACCTGCAAACAACAAGCCTTTACGTACTTTATCTTCGCGAATGGTACGTGTAATCTCTGTTTGAGGGAAGTTGGCAGATAAATTTACCCATGACTGACCATAATCCGTGGTTTTAAAAATATAGGGTTTGTAGTCGTTATATGTGTTGAAATTCGAAAATACCACATAGGCTGTTGCAGCATCATGAGGGGAAGGGGTTATTTCGTATACCTGCGAATATTTTGGCAACGATTTGTCCTTGATTGAAATGTCTTCCCAGTTGGTTCCACCGTCTTTGGTAATATGAATTTTTCCATCATCAGAACCGGTCCAGATGACACCTTGTTTTACAGGTGATTCGTCCATTCTTTTGATAGTACTGTATATTTCCTGACCAAAATATTCTGACAACCATGGAGTACCTGTAATTTTTGACGTTTTTTGATGTCGTTAGTTAAATCGGGACTGATTACCTCCCAGGTCAAACCTTCGTCTGTGGTTTTGAATACCACGTTTCCGCCCAAGTAAATAGTTTTAGAATCGTGTGGCGACAAGAAATAGGCCAAATCCCAATTGAAACGATATTTTAGGTCGTGTCCATTCAATCCAAACAAAGGCACAGGCCATACTGAGCGCACTTCATTTTGTCCGGTTGCCAAATTGTTTACTGTAAAAGGAGCCCCGCTTCCCATAGGAGCACCTCCCGAAATATTATACACAATATTGAGGTCGTCTGGGTTTGGAATAACGTTACTGATTTCTCCATTCCCAACAATGGTGGTTTCATAACCGGAAATACCTCCCCAACGAGAAGCACTAGGAATTTTATAGGCTAATATATCTTGCCCACTACCATATACATTGTATGGAAAGTCGTTATCTACGTTGACTCTGTAGAACTGTGAATTTCTTTGTGTATGTTGGGTCGACCAGGTTTTACCTCGGGTCATACTCACCTGACATCCACCGTCGTTGGTGGCAATCATTCTATTGGGGTCTTTAGGACAAATCCAAACATCGTGAAAATCATCTTTAATACCAGGATCTAAAGTCCATGTTTTACCACCGTCTTTCGACATAAAGTTACGGTTGTTTGGACTCCATAGTTCGTCTGCATTGTGAGGGCTTGCATAAATATGGCTATAATAAAAAGGGCGACCAATGATTTGAAAGTTATTCGATACAAATTCCCAGTTTTCACCTAAATCATTAGACACATATAAGCCCGCTTTTGTTTCAGAATCAATCAAAGCGTATACTTTTTTGGCATCGGCAGCCGACATGGTAATTCCAGTTCTTCCTCTTCCTCCTTCAGGCAACCCTGAATTGTAAGTAATTTCACTCCAGGTATCACCTCCGTCTGTTGATTTGTATAAGGCAGTTTCGGGACCGCCTGTTTTTGGTCCCCAGGCTTTTCGCTCGAATTCCCAAATAGAAGCAAAGAGTTCGTTAGGGTTTGAAGGATTCAAAACAAGGTCGATACAACCTGCTTTTTCACTCCTGAACAATACTTTTTCCAATGACTTACCGCCATCTTTGGTACGATAAACACCGCGGTCTGCATTGGGGCCAAATGCATCACCAAAGGCACCTACAAATACAATATCGGGATTGGTTGGATGTACGCGAACTTGTGAAATATGTCTTACATTCTTAAGGCCAACATGTGACCATTTTTTACCATTGTCGGTGGTTTTGTAAACACCATCTCCCCAGCTTACGTTGTTCCGCATTTGTGGTTCTCCTAGGCCTACATAAGCAATATCCGGATTGGATTCTGAAAACTCCATGGCTCCGATACTTCCAAAGTTGAAATCCGCATCACCTACAGGTTCCCAATAAGTTCCAGCATCTTCGGTTTTCCAAAGGCCGTTACTCGCACCGTGGTAAAATGTATTGGGTTCTGTTGGGTGTCCGATAACAACAGATCCACGGTTTCCAACAATAGGACCGATAAATCGCCATTCTAAAGCGTCTAACTTTAATTCTTTTTGTGCTTTTTTCTGTGCAGCAATAGGATTGCCAACTAGTAACATACCTACAATCAGTAGGAGGGACGGAATGATTGTAACTGGTTTTTTCATGTTTGATTATTTAAATTGAACTTACGCCTATTAAGGCGCCGTATCTGTTTTCAAAAATTTATTTATAGTTATGCAATGGGGGTAGGTACTTAAGAATAAGACCCTACGAGTGTAGTTTTTAAAACGCTCATGAGTAAATATAAGGATAAAATTCTTTTGATTTTGAAGTTACTCCAAGGTTTGCGTTAATTTAACATAAGGTGGTTTTTGCATTTAGTTGTCAACTTACGATAAAATACCTCTTTAATTCAAACTGACTTTCTGAATACAAATCAAATCAGAATAGATACTTTCAAAAGAATTACTTTTTCTATTGAAGATTTTTCCATCAACACGCACAGAATGATGAGGTAAATTTGATAAAGCTTCCTGAAATTTATTTATTTTTTTATTCAGATAATAGGAAAGACTGGTGAACCGTTGGTTTTTTGTTTGCAACGCTGCATTTGAATGTTCTTTATCAATTACCTGATAGGAACTTTTTAAGCCTTTAATGTCTGAATAAACTTGTCCTTCCAGTGCGTCCGAAATAATTTGGTTATCACTGGAAAGGACAAAGTATATGTTTTCAATATGATGCTTGTAAATCAATTCTTTTAGGCTTTCCATGGTTTCGCTATCGGTATCAAAGGAATTTCCAAGCGAGGCATAGAAGTAGTTTTCGCCCTCAAAAATGTTATTAATAACAGGTTCCAGGCGGTCAGTAGGGCATATAAGAAAGAGCGACTTACGCATGCTATTGAGATTATGCGTTTGTATATGGAAAGGAAGAATGATGTAGGTCAATTTTTAACACACCGTTGCTTAATTTGTAACCAAAGGTATATTCTACTTTGGCTTCATTTCCGTCTTCATCGGTAAAAAAATAATTCCCCATGGCAATAGCTCGCTCTGCTTCTAAAATAAGTCCTGTGTTTTCAAAACGTACTTTTGTCCAGGGGTTGATAGCAAAACCTTTGTCCTCATTACAAGCACGATCATCTCCGGCAATAAAATAAGATAGTGCTGCTGCTTTTGTTGGTCTGAATTGTTCAAATTCACATTTGGTCGGTTTAAACAAAACGGTACCCGCTTCAAAAGCGTAGCGATGGTCTAGAAATTCGCTTGCAAAAGCCTCACATTCAGATCTGCTGTCTTTGAGTGCTCCAATTTTTACGACACCGTTGCCCCATTTTTGCTGGGCATCTACTACGTGTTCTTTTGTAATCATGGGTTTTGAAATTTAAAGTTAATATATCAGTTTATATAGCATGTGTTCTGTGAACAGGCCAATTATCTTCATACCCTTTTTCCCATTTATGGGTGGCGAGTTCTTGTGAAGTTGACAAACACGTGTCCAGTTCTTTTCGGATGATTGTTTCATTCATATGTTGGCCAATAAAGACAATTTCATTTTTGCGATCGCCATAGGTACTGTCCCAATTACTTTCTATTTCATCCTGATTTTGGAGAAATGTCGGATTCTGAAAGCGTTCGTCAAAGGACATGCTCGACCACCATACCCCAGCACTATCTGTTCGAAGTGAGCCTCCTGCTTGTCCCCAGACCATGGCTTGATCGGGTCGTGAAGCTATCCAGAACAACCCCTTGCTTCTAATTACATTGTGCGGAAACTTTTCATGGATAAAATTCCAAAAACGTGTCGGATCAAAAGGCTTTTTTGGGGGGTATACGAAGGAACTGATTCCGTATTCTTCTGTTTCAGGAAGATGTTCTTCCTTGTTTAGTTCTTCTATCCAGCCAGCCCTTTGTTCCGCTTCTTCAAAATTGAATAAACCGGTATGTAAGATTTCTTTTGGGGCAATCTTGCTAAATGCAGCGTTGATGATTTTGGCATTTGGATTTAATTTTTGAAGTGTGGCGTGCAAAACCGCTAGGGCGTCTTCTGACACCAAATCTGTTTTGTTTAAAACTATGACATTCGCGAACTCTACCTGATCCGTCAACAAATTTACGATGGTACGAAAATCACCTTCTATATCTGTCAGACTTCGGTCCATTAAAGTTTCGGGACTTCCAAAATCCTTAAAGAAGTTAAAAGCGTCCACTACAGTAACCATGGTGTCTACAAAGCTAAAACGCGATAAATCAATACCTTTTTCTTCATCGGTAAAAGAAAAGGTTTGCGCTACTGGAATGGGTTCGCTAATACCGGTACTTTCAATAAGCAGGTAGTCAAAACGGTTCTCCGTTGCCAAACGTTCTACTTCGACCATTAAATCTTCCCGAAGTGTACAGCAAATACAACCATTGGTCATTTCTACCAACTTTTCTTCGGTACGTGAAAGCGTATTTTCGCTTTTTACCAAATCGGCATCTACATTGACTTCACTCATGTCATTGACAATGACAGCCACCTTTAATCCTTCTTTATTGTGAAGAATATGGTTGAGTAAGGTAGTTTTTCCTGCGCCTAAAAAGCCGCTCAACACGGTAACCGGAAGTTTTTTGTTCATATTTATTAATTGATTTTATTTCGTTTTAACACAACAATTTTCCGATTTGCATTGGCAATATTTTTTTAAGTTGTAAAGATGTAGTCCTACTAAAGCAATAGCCGCCAAATAATTTGCAAATTCTGGGATTTCAGCCCATTGCATTTTTTCGTTAACTATCAGCATACAAAGTATTCCATAACTAGACCATAAGGTATATTTCATAAAGTACCGGGTAGTGGTTTGTACGGAGCGGTATAGTGCAAAAAATGAAACGGTTAAGAAAATAGCGTCCAAATGCGTCCACCAAACAGGAGCGGTAGCATAACTTGCGGATACAAGAAGGAATGGGGTAGCAATGCAATGGACAAGGCAAAGAGAGCTTGCCAGTGCGCCATAGGTATCAGGTTTTAGTATAAATAAATTCACAACGATAGATGTTAATGCAACTGAGTTGCAAATATAAATTTTTATTTGTTATTATAACTAAGTTGCATTAAATTTGTGTACTATTTTTTTGAAAATGAAACCAATGAATACATTATTTGTACTGCTCTTAGTTGCGTTTTTGGCAATGGGGCTCTATTCATGTAAGAAGGATGATACTTCGGATCCAGCATGTGAAAACACGTTTTGTACGGAGCAGTATGTTTCGTTTCAGGTGGTGATAAAGGATCAAAATCAAATGTCGGTTGCCTTGGATGCTTTTGAGGTAATGGATCTTGACAACGATGCGGATTATACGATTACACTGTCCAACGCGGCTTTTGAAGCGGCACAACAATCCGGAATCTATCCTTTGGTAGAAGATTTACAGTTGCAGACCATTGGATTTAATAAGGAGCGCCGAATCCGTTTTAGAGGATTTATCAACAGCCGGCAAGTAATTCAAGCGGACAACGTGGTGCAAACTGACTGCTGTCATATAGATATAACTTCCGGTAATTTAGAACTTACACTTTAGATGGGGATCATAAGAAAAACACAATCGGTAGCTTTGTTGCTAAACGAGTTTCATGACCAAACAACAGCGGTTTCTGTTATTGAACTCGTAAAGCGATTCCGTGCCAAAATAAATAAAACAACGATTTACCGTGTTTTAGATAAGCTCGAAGACGATGGTGTTTTGCATTCGTTTTTGGGGAAGGACGGTAATAAGTGGTATGCCAAATGTGCGGGCTGTTCTAAATCCAAACATACGGATCTTCATCCTCATTTCGAATGTGTGGTTTTTT
>Ga0206124_10003560_pt1 | contig 10893 bp, 3 predicted proteins | sample Helgoland_Spring_3_FD_148671 | JGI IMG/M metagenome (GOLD analysis project Ga0206124, IMG submission 148671) | Pelagic subsurface seawater microbial communities from Kabeltonne, Helgoland, North Sea - Helgoland_Spring_Bloom_20160321_2 | ecosystem: Environmental > Aquatic > Marine > Epipelagic ... | reverse complement strand
CAGAAGGGAAAAGAGAGAAGGAAAGAAGCAAAGACGCGAGACAAAAACGACGCGCAAAGACGACACTCATGGCAGACGCGCTCTCGACGGAAATCCTCTCCGATTTCGCGAGCAACAACAGCACGTCGTCGTCGTCGCAAACGCACGATTTAGCGAATTTCCGCATAGAATGGATCCCGGATTTAATCGAGAAACTCTGCGCAAAACCAATCCGAGCGAAAGATTTCGTGTCCATAAAATTCGTCATCGGCGCCGGGAAGAAACTTCGGCAGAAATACAACGAGGAGAACTTGAAAGTGATGACGGAGAGTTTGAGGAAGTTTGAGTTCGAGGAAGACCGAGGCGCGAGCGCGTGCAAAGAGTGTCAGAGATGCTACAAGTATCAGCACGATACGGATAAAGACTTGAAGTATTTGCACGTGTTTCCTGAGGTTTTGATTGTAGAAGAGGAGGCGAAGATTGAGAAGAACGACGTGGTGGACGAGGCGGGGCGGAGAACGACGCCGGAGATGTTGTGCGCAAAGGCGAGTTTAGAGGAGTTCGAGGAGCTGTTGGAGTATAACGTGCCGTCGTTTTCGCAAAAACGAGCGCTTTTGAAGCGGTTGAAAGCGTATAAAGGGATCATCGATCAGTGCGATCAAAAGTTGAGCAATATGGAGAGTCTGGCGGAGGAGGGGCTGGAGATGTACGACGCCGTGTGCGAGATTGAGAATAAAATCGAGTTAGTGGAGAAGCAGTTGGAAGAGATGATACGAGAGGGAAGGTTAACTGCTGGCGAGCAATCGGTGATGGTGGAGGAGTTGACTGGGAAGTTGAGCGAGTTGGACGTGGCGAAAACGAAAGCCGAGGAAGAGAAGAAAGAAAATCGAATGAAACAGATTACGAAATTGGAAGAAAAGGTGGTGGAGAAAATAGACACTATTAAATCGAAAAGACCCATCGTGTATACGATTGAACACGCCGAGGAGCTCGCAGACTTGAAGGCACAGGTGAGGAAATTAAAAGCGTTGGAGAATAAGAGCGGATTGAGGACTGCGGCGGAGGTTGGAAGGTTGGCGAAGTTGCCGGGACTGGTCGATAGGATCGAGCAAATCGAAACCGAAGATAAAGGGTGGTTCGAGGACGAGTGCGCGACGTTATTATTCGGGGAAAAGATTGAACCGGCGGTGAAAGAGAAAAAGAAAACAGCGACGGGAGGAGGGAACCCACCCAGAGGTGGTGGCGGGGGATGGATTTCTAAAGCGGCCAGCTCGAGCAGTAGAAAAAAAACATCGAGCGGCAGCGGAGGGGTGAAGAAAGCTTCGAACCCTTTTGATTTGCTCGGTGACGAATAAAGATAGCAATGGATAGCGTTTGATGTTGTACACCTACTAGGAATTACATATATTTATTTATCTACTTGCGTCCTACTTTTAGTCTTTCTTTCACGTGCTGCGGTAAAAACGCCTTCGCCTCGACGTTCCAGATCTTCTCGGCGTATTCTTTGATTGTTCGATCGGTGGAAAATTTTGCCATTCGCAGAGCGCTCAAAACGCTCTTCCTCGTCCACAAACGTTCGTCGAGGTAAACCTCGTCCGCTCGCGCCTGTGCGTCTAAATAGGACGCAAAATCGTGGCCACAGAGGTACAAATCCGTCGTCGGCGTCAACGTGCTCGAGCACAAACGGTTAAAGCCGAGTTTCTTGGCGTCGCCGAAAATACCCGAGTGTATGATTGCGCAAACGTTCGCCAATCGTTCGTCGGGCGCTGGATTTCGCGTATTCGCGGTCTTCTTTAAGCTCTTGACTTCATCCACGGTCGCGCCAAATTGGAAGATGTTATCGCTACCAATAGCTCTTGCAATTTCGACGTTCGCGCCGTCGCGCGTGCCTACGATTAAACCACCGTTCATGGCAAATTTCATATTTCCGGTGCCGGAAGCTTCCGTCCCGGCTAATGAAATGTGCTGGCTAACATCGCTCGCTGGAATCAACAACTCTGCGATGGAAACGTTAAAGTTAGGGACAAAACATACAGTTAAAACTCCAGCGCATTCAGGCGTTTCGTTCACTACTTTCGCGACGGCGCACGCGAGTTGAATAATCAACCGCGCGGTATCGTATCCCGGCGCAGCTTTCCCGGCAATGATGAAAACTCGAGGCACGATTTTCGCTCGCTCCTGAGGCGTCGCGCGTAAGACGGCGTCAAATCGGTGAATAATACCCAGAACATTCAAAAGTTGACGTTTATATTCGTGGATGCGTTTGATTTGCATGTCAAACAACGCGTTCGGTGCGATTTTGTAATTTAATCTGCAGGTTTGTTCCAAGAACGATGCCACGCGTCTTTTGTTTTGTTTCTTAATGGCTCGAAATCTTTCGCAGAAATCATCGTCATCGCAAAATGATTGCAGCGCTTCGAGCCGCTTCATGTCGTTTACCCACCCTGGTCCGGCGAGATCGGTATACATTTTTGCGAGCTTCGGGTTCGCTTGTAATATCCATCGTCGAGGCGTGACGCCGTTCGTGACGTTTCGAAACTTAGTATCCCCTAACTCGCAAAAATCAGCAAACAAAATCGTCTTGACTAAGTTTGTGTGCATCTCGGCAACACCATTGACGGTGTGAGAGCCGATGACGGCTAAATTTGCCATTCGAAACATTTTTGGTTCAGACTCTTCCACAATGGACATCCTGCGTACTTTTTGTTCGTCGCCCGGCCATTTCTTACGAACACTTTCCAAAAATCGGTGGTTAATTTCAAAAATGATCTCCGCGTGGCGAGGCAAAAGCTCGCTCAACATCGGCACTGGCCATTTTTCCATGGCTTCAGTCATGATCGTGTGATTCGTATAACTGAAGACGTTCTTTGTGATGTTCCACGCGTCCTCCCAGCAAAGCAACTCTTCGTCTAAAAGTAGACGCATAAACTCTGGAACGCCAATCGCCGGGTGCGTGTCGTTGAGCTGAATAGCGACGCGCTTAGGCAAATCTTTCAAAGTTCGAAGTCCTGGAATGACGTTGGTGTTGTTGTTACCGCTACTCGTTGATGACGGACTTTTTATCTCCGCGTTAGCATTGTCGGCGGCGTACGCTTTCATGACGCTGTTGTTGTACCTCGCGGCGGATTTTTTAAATTGGTGCAAAATATCCTGCAACGTCGCCGAACAAAAGAAAAACTGCTGCTTTAAGCGAAGCTCTTTACCAACGTGCGTATCGTCGTTCGGGTATAAAACGCTGGAAATGCTCTCCCCACGTTCTTTCTGCTCGATTGCAGCTATGTAATCGCCGGCATTGAAAGACTTTAAATCGAATTCGTGCGAAGGTTTTGAACTCCAGAGGCGCATGTTGTTCGCGTTATACGTTCCGTATCCAGGCACTGGCGTATCGTACGCGACGGCGACCACAATCTCGCCACCTTCCCACGAGAATCGCGTTTCAGTTTCATCGATTTCTTTTTTCGATGTTGGTGGAGAAGGAGGATATGCATCATTATTCGCTCGAGACTCGCCGTTCGATGCGTCGTGAGGAGGAGGCACGTTTCCGAAATTTTCCTTTTCGGGATTTTCGCGAATGGTTTTCATGCGTTGACTCGCCGCCATCTTATTCAAAGATACTTTTCGTTTCCTCGTATACTGCACGCTACGACCGTAAAATCGAACTTTGTACGTCACGTCCAACCGCTCTACTTCCCACGGATTTCCGCTCGTGAGCCAATAATCCGGCAATTCGACTTGTTTCCCGTCAATCAACGCTTGTTCGAACATGCCGTACTTGTATCTAATGCCATAACCCCAGCCAGGATAATTTTGCGTCGCTAACGAATCGAGAAAGCAACTCGCTAATCTACCTAAACCACCGTTACCTAAGGCCGGTTCTTTTTCGCGTTGCGCGATATCTTCCAACTCGTGGCCGAGCGTTCTCAAAGCGTCCGCGTATGGCATTCGCAAACCTAGATTAGAGGCAGCGTTACCCAACGACCGACCGACTAAGAATTCTAAACTCATGTAATATACCATTTTCAGGTCTTTACATTCTTCGCTCGAGGCGTAAAATTGCTGCGTGTCCGACCATCTCTCTACGAGGCGATCTCGCAGAGAAAGCGCACACGCTTCGTACACGGAAACTGCGTCCATCTTATAGCGACGACGCGCCAACGTGTAGTCGTAGTGTTCGAGAATGCTCTTGCGCACGCTTGATGAGTCCGAAGATAAATAGGAACGCTTTGTTGTCGCAGGTGTCGTCGTCGACGCCGGTTTCCGAGAAGGATCGATCGTTAGCGCGGCAAATTTTGCTTTTGTTTTCTCGCTCTTGGTGGTCATGGTAATATTCTTATTATTCGGCGAGAATAACGCTTCAACGTTGTTCACACGGTCGCTATTCATATTTGACACGACCTCGCCGTGGAAATTCTTTTGCGTCGTTGATGTTGGCGCGGTTGGAACTGTTGAGTGATTGCCGTTGGAAAACCGATTCGACAGTCTCGTTCCCGTCGTCGAGGACTCGTTATTCGTCGTTGAATCTTTTTGCTTGTTCGTGGAGGAGGCACGAGGTGTTCCTGGCGTAGATCGTCCGCCATCTGGTCCAGATTCTGAGACCCAGGAAGGGTACTGATGCTGCTCGTGTAAAAGTCTCGTGACTGGCGGCGATGCGACCGGTGCCGCGGATCCGTTTGTTATCGTCGTCGTCATCGTCGCGTGCATTGGTCTAATTTCCGGATCTCCGTACGAACGACTATCATCTAACTCGTCGTCGTCATCGTCGTCTTCTTCTTCCTCCTTGTCCTCGTATTTGTCAAAGTTGTCGTCGTCGTCGTCGTCGTCGTCTTCAAAATCAGATTCCGTGTAACTTTGCCGAGAGAAAAATTTCGTGTCTTCCTTTGCGTTTTTCAAATCGTCGTAACTCTCCAAGGATCGTTGTTTCTGTTTTTGTCGCTGCAAAATCAATATTTGCGACTGTCTCTGTCGCTCTAATTCTCTCGCGCTTCCCCCGAAACCTAACCCGATGCTATTGAAATGGTGACCGGTGGTACCACCCCCGGCGAGAGAGTATGGATGACTATTGAAATGCTTCGAAAAATACGCGTCGCTTTTGCGTCGTTGTTCCTCCTCCTCTTCCTCTTCCTCCTCCTCCATCTCTCGCCTCTTCGTAATCAAACTCCTATAAATTTCCGGCGCCGCTTGGCCACCTCTCGCAAAATCCGATCCGGAACTGTTATAATTCAAGTCCGCGAAGCTGGATTGGTGCTTCCCGGCCAAATTCAAACCGCCGTCTTCTTCTTCGTATTTACTCCCGTTGTTCGTATTCGCGCTGTTCGTATTCATCATCCGACTCGCGCTTCGCAGATTTTCCGTTTCGACCCATCTTTCGTCTTCGTCGTCGTCGTCTTCGTCGTCGTCGTCTTCGTCGTTTTCCTCTCCTCTCTCTTTCCTCCTCCTCCTCTCCATGTTCTGCGCCGCGTCGTACCTCGCCAACTCTCTCATGCTCTTCGAACTTCCAACTCGCATGGAGTTTCGGTAATCCTTCTCCTGCGCGTTCGCCGCGTCTTCCAGAAATCGAGAGAAGACTTCCTCGTTCGTTTTCTCTTCTTCTTCTTTGTTTACTATGAATTCGTTGTCGTTGTTCTTGTTGTTGTTGTCCTCTTTCGTGGTTTTCTTTTTCATCTTTTCCTCCTCGTCGTCGTTTGCCTCCGCGTCAAGCGCGTCTTTATCGTCGTCGTCGTCGTTCCTCCTCGACGGCGACAAAGACGACACAGACGACGACGAGAATTCTTCGCGACTTCTTTGACGATGATGTCGATGACGATGATGATGATTACGCTCGCGCTGTTGCTCCTGCGCGTCCAACTGCGCCCAAAACCCAGGAGGAGGAGGAGGACACGGCGGCGGTGGGTTCTCATCCTTCGGTCGTCCCATCATCGTCGGAAAGTCAAAGTCGTCTTTTCCTCTCGTTTGTCTTCTTCTTTGTCTTTGTCTTCTTCTTCTTCTTCTCGTTACAAAGGATGGAGTCGAGCGCTTTTGTCTGTCTTTTTTTGTGCGAGATTTTTCGTCCTTTTTTAGGGTTTTGATATTTTTTGAATATATTTTTTCCTGAGTAAAAAATATCACCACCACCACCACCGCAAAACAGAAATTGTGATGAGATTTTGTGTTCTTTCTTAGCGAAGAATCACGTCACTTTTAATACTACATTCACACGTTGTTATATTGAACAATCTTATGTACTCCCCCGAGCGAACCCCGAGCGAAAAAGCACCCCTTTGGTTTCGTAAACAAAACTCTTTGTGTCTCTTTCGTGTCTTTTTTTGTGCGAGATTTTTGGTCCGATATTTTTTCGAAAAAACTCTTTCACATGTCTCTTGAGTAAAAAATATCACCACCACCACCGCAAAACAGAAATCGGATGTTGTTGTTTAAGGACTCGTTATACTCTCGAGCAGCTTGACTGTCGAGAGGAGCGATGAGAGTTGCAGAGATGTGCGTCTGAAGAGCGTTTGATGCGCGGTTTAATAAGAGTGTTTGAGAGATCGCATCTTCGTTTGGGGTGGTCAATAATTTTAAGTTTGAGATGTTTTCAATCACATGTGGTACGAGCATCCGATGTACGCGCGATGATGCGCACGACCATCTTTGGGAGCAGCATACTTTCACCTCCGCGCAAAAACGAACCTCGGCGACGCAGCGAATCACGCTCCGTCGCATCCGCGCGCGTTTCCTGTCGTCGCGCTCTCTTTCGAGAGAGAGAGCGTGACTTTTCTCCAACCAACCAACTCTGTACTTTTTTATTTGAGGCGTTTGGGAAAAAGACACATCCCCCACGACACAACGAACGCAACGACACGTCTGAGAACAACAACGCTTTAAACAACCTGTTCTCCTTTTCGCAGCACCGAAAACAACCCCCGCGCTTTCGAAGAAGAAGAAGAAGAAGAAGAAAGAGAGAAAGAGAGGGCCCGGAAAGGCGCGGGTTTTCCGTGCGTTTTCTCATCGTTCAAAGTTCGTCGAGAAGAAGAAGAAGAAAAGATGCATCCGCCTCCGCCGAAAAGCCAGAAAAGAAGCGCGAATACGACGCCGAAAATATACCACCTGTACGCGCACGTTTTGCACCAAAACGCGTCGTCGTGTTTAGGAAAAGGAGGCAAAGGAGGAGAAGCGTCGTCGTCGTCGTCGTCGTCGAAAGATGGTGGTTTTGCGGAGACGACTCGTGCGAGCAATTTTAACAGCGAATGCAGCAGTCGTCCTCCTCCGAAAACGCTTCCCACGAGCGCGAGCGCGTACAACGATTTACTCTTGTTGGAACCAAACTTTTGGTACTTGGAGAAGTGCGCGAGAGATTTTTCATCGTCGTCGTCGTCGTCCTCTCCGTCGGGGTCGAGAAGAGACGAAAAAGAAGAGGACGAGGACGAGGAGTACTCGTACGACGAGGAAGACGAAGAGGACGCGTCGAAAGCGGCGTTTAAGAAACTCTTTGGAATGATGCGGGAAAGCGCGTCCTCTTCCTCCTCCTTTTCCAACGGAGGAGCGACGGTTGCGGGGACGACGACGACGCTGAAAGCGCTTTCCTCGTCTGCTTCCTTTAAAGTTCGCAAATGCTCGCCGTGTGCGATTGCAATGTTTTCGAGAACGATTCTGTTGTCCAAGTTGGACCAAGCTGAGACGGTACCGCACACGAACGTCATGCAATCGACCCGGGTGGAGAACGGATTGAAAACGTTGCGAGGGGTGGTTCAGGCGTTGGCGAAACAGTCGAGAAAAGCGAGTGGAGTGGATATCGTGCACTGGATGACGACGACAATTGGTACCATAAACTCAATGAACGATAGTGACGCGAGTACTCGGAGCAATAAAATGAATGATACGATGACATCCACGATGACGACGACGACATCGACGCGGGAATTCGCGATGCTACCTTCAGTATACGAGAGCAACCGTTTCTTCAACGCGCTCATTCAAAAGTGTTGCGACGTTTTGAAATCTGACGTCGCACACCCAAAATGTAAACTCGAGGCGCTGAAACTCCTGGCTTCTCTCGCGAAATGTAAAGAAAATATCGGATCGAGCTGTTTGTTCGCGTACTTGGTTTCGGATCAGAAAAACGGTGACGCGATTTTCGATGCAATCGTCAACAACGTGTTGAAAAACGACATATTAGCGAGGAATACGTTGTGGCAAGACGCGTGTTACGTGTTGGCAGTGTTGTTGAGTTGGAACGAAGGGAAAAATCGAGTGGCCGCGAGGACTGCGAGGGCGACGGATTTGGAAGCCGCGGCGTTGCTTCGCGCGATTTCGTTTTTGTTGACAAAAAGTGGGAGTGTAGATGAAGGCCATAGCGATAGGAATAACAATAATAGCAGCAGCAGTAGAACGCGGAAAGCACCGCAAGGTAATCAGGCGGGGACGAATCTTCTAACGTCCGGGTGGATGCACGTGACGAAAGCGTTGGGTTTTGTCGAAGACAAATTGAACGGCGTGAGCGATGCGCTCGGCGCTCATACGAAAATGTTTCCTAATAGCGACGTCGACGTGTGTGGAGCTCTGTGCATCGCGCGGGACGCTAAATTCATGAGCGCACAGCCGTTGGTAACGAGTGAAAATGACCGGTTGCAAAAAGGAGGTGAAAACGGGGAAAAAACCTCCTCCTCCTCTTCCTCCTCGCCCACAATCGCGCACATTTTGGACGACGACGCAGCGCTCATTGGCGTCTCACTCATGCACGGCGTCTTGTCGAACTGCGTCGCGTTACGATTACCTCGCGCGTGGATAAAGAAAACATCGGTTAATGCGTCGGAGATGTTACACGGCGTCGCGCTCGGGGATCATTGGCGCGACGCGTTGGGTTCGATATTGGTCTTCGCCGCCGCGCTCGCTAGGGAAAGAGAAATTGAGAAGAAGAAAACTTCGTCATCAATTGCCAACAACATTCGCAGAATTGTTAGTGGTACAGATAGTAAATGTTTGTCTTCCTCTTCTTTGGAAGCGGTGGGTGAGGCGCGAAGAAAAGCTCTCGCTACGTCGGTGTTGTGTTGCTTCCAGCGTTTGGTGGACGATAGCGCAAGTCTCGAGTTTTTGTGCGCGTTGTCGTGTTTGGATTGCGCTCGACCACTTCCCGGATCGACCGTATCCTCCTCCGTGTCACCGTTGCAGTCGTCATCTTTGACGTCGTCTAATGGAACCGGTAATGCGGACACGCATTTTATATCGAATCTTGTCAGCTCAAAAGGACTTTTGAACGCTCGCGTGAAACTCAACCGACCGTTCATCGCGGCGATGCTAGAGACGTGTTCTGAGATTGCCAAATTTGGCGAATATTTTGGTGCAGGCGTGACGTCTCGTGCTGTGTACATAAGCCACCAAATCGTTTCCGTGAAGGCTGCGAACCGGTCGTTCGTTTGCGGTTACGCTCCCTCAACGACAGAGGAAGATGGAGGAAGAAGAAGAAGAAGAGAGGACGAGAGCGAGAACGAAAACAACACGAACAGTAACAACAACACATTCAAAGCTACTGGCGAAGGGAGCTCATCCTTACGCGCGAACTGGTCGCGAACGTTTGATGCCATAGCGGTTGTCTTAGAGCTGTGCTCGAAAGCGCACGTCGCCGAAGCGGCGAATCCACCGGCGGCGAAAACAGTAAACGGCGCCTCCTCGCCCAAGCGAGAAAAACAGAGGAACGCGGGACGAGCAAACGAGGAACAAGCACCACCAGCCTCGTCCTCGTTGGACGAATTCAAAGCCACGCGCTCGGCAGTCGCCGCGCAACTCGTCAACCTCGTCAACTTGTTCTTGGCCAAACCAGAATCATCTTGCGATTCCATCGCGGACGTCGCCGAGCTCGTCGAAACGCTCGTCGCGCTTTGCCCGAAACTCACCCCTCTCCTCAACGCCGTCGGCCAACAAACGTACGGCGAGTTGCGCATGCAATCCATCGCGTTCGTATACAACGCGTTAAAATCGGTGAATAATAACAATAATAAAACCACCACAACACCATCATCATCATCGACAAAACCAAACGAACTCAACAACAACAACAACAACAAAAGCGTCACCACTGTCCGCGCCGTCGCCGAGCGAGAAATCAACGACGGGTCCATGACTCGAAACGTTCCCGTCAAAGATAACTTAACCGCCGCGTTCGCCTTACGTTCCGGCTCCTTCTCTTCCTCCTTCGAAAAACAACAACTGCAAAATCAACAACAGAACGACGACGACGTCGCCGTGCTCGCGCTCATCCGCGCCGGTGCCGCCGCCGGATGGTGACGCCGACGACGAGCGACGAGACCGGCGGCGAAAGGAGTTTCAAAACCAAAACCAAAAGGAATACTGCGTTGATGACAGAGGCCTCCTCGAAGACAAATGTATGCGGTACACCGTAGATTTCTGCGGTCTAAAATGTAGAAACACAGTCTACCTTCTTCTAAACCTCGTGTGGCTGGCTGTAAGAGAGCGCTGTTTTTTTCCTCTTCTTTTTCCTTCTTTTTCCTTTCTTCTTTGGAACTCTTTGCCCCTAAATCGTGTTCGCCCGTCGTGCTCAAGGATTGGGACTCCTCCCGCTCCTACGTACAAAACAACAGTCTGCCCTCGGTTACATCTTATACGGCTTAGAATTTCAGAAAAATGCCACCGTGGGAAAATTTTCGAAAAAAAAAGTATGCGAAAGTTTCGCGCGTTGTTACAAATATGTCGAAGCTGACGAGAAAAGGCGCGGCGGCGGCGGCGACGACGACGACGACGACGACGATGGACGACGACGACGACGCAGAGGGGGAAAGAAATTCCAATTCCAAGGTTTACATAGGGAAGAGGAAAGGGAGCAAGAACAAGATGGACAAGCTGTACTCGTCGTTCAAATCGAACTTGACGAAGAAATCGACGCACTCGGGGGGAGGAGGAGGAGGAGGAGGAGAAAACGGGACG